>Ga0123337_10004559_pt1 | contig 14045 bp, 10 predicted proteins | sample frozenSSSSmetaG_FD_89792 | JGI IMG/M metagenome (GOLD analysis project Ga0123337, IMG submission 89792) | Glacier valley bacterial and archeal communities from Borup Fiord, Nunavut, Canada, to study Microbial Dark Matter (Phase II) -... | ecosystem: Environmental > Aquatic > Freshwater > Ice >... | reverse complement strand
TGCGACGGCCGCGCCGAGGCCGCGGAGAAATCCGCGGCGGCTGGTCCCGGTAAAGGGGTGGGCGTTCATGGTGTGCTGGTTTTTGTTCGTTCAATCGTCTCCCCGGCGTTTCTGGAACGGCGCGCTCTCCACGATACCCTGGACGAGTTCGCGGAGTTTGCCGTTGTTTTTTTGCAGGCGTTCGGTGAGGAGACTGATGGTGGTGGAATCGTAATACTCCACGCCGCGGCCGATGGCGTAGGTGAGGAGTTTCTCAGAAAAGCAGCGGTAGAAATCGTTCTTTCGTTTGCCGGCGAGGATTTCTTTCAACCCGGCGACGTCGGTGAACTTTTCTCCGGTAAGCAGTTTGCCGGCCGTGTCGATCGGTTTGCCGTTTTCCTGGGTGCGGAACTGGCCGAGGGCGTTGAAATTCTCCAGACCGAGGCCGATCGGATCCATGCGCGAGTGGCAGCCGCGGCAGTCGGGATTTTTCCGGTGGATCTCCATTTGCTCGCGCATCGTCGGGTTCGCCTTGCCGGCCGCGGCGTCCTCGAGCTTCGGCACGTTCGGCGGCGCGGGTGGGGCGGGAGTGCCTAGCAGGTTATCGAGGACGAAGAGCCCGCGCTTCACGGCGGAGGTGCGCGTGGGATTCGAGGTGACCATCAGGAATGTCCCCTGCGTGAGCAGGCCGCCGCGCTCGGGATGCTCGGTGAGATCGACCGGTTTCATCTTCTCGCCCGTGACGCCGTCGATGCCGTAGAACTTCGCGAGCCGCTCGTTGAGGAAACTGTAGCGCGCGGAAATGAGCTCCTCCGCCGGGCGGTTCTGGCGCAGCACGAACTCGAACAGCATCTCGGTCTCGCGCTGCATGTCGGAGCGGAGGCGCGAATCGAAAACCTTCGCCGCCTGGCGGTTGGTTTGGGTGCCGAGGATCGTTTTGGCACTCATGGCGACGGTTTCCACATCGCGGGCCTGGAGCCACTGGCCGACGAAATTTTTCACCAGCCGCTCCGAACGCGGGTCTTTCAGCATGCGGTCGACCTGTTGTGTTAGGTTCGCGCGCAGCTTGGTGTTGAAAGCGAGGCTGAGCAGTTCGTCGTCCGGCACCGAGCCCCAGATGAAAAACGAAAGGCGCGCGGCGAGCGAGTATTCGTCGAGCGGCACGATCTTCGCAGGATTGTTAGGTTCCGGCTGGATCTCGACGCGGAACAGGAAGCGCGGCGAGGCGAGGCAGGTGGCGATGGCCTGCTTGATGCCGTCCTGAAAGGTTTTTCCCGGCTCCGCGGAAACATCGCGGACGATGGCGGCGAGGCGGTCGATCGTCTGCTCGTCGAGCGGCTTGCGGAAGGCGCGGCTGACGAAACTGCGCATGATCTTGCGGGCGTAGCGGTCTTTTCCGGAAACGGTGTCGGGCGCGGGGCCATCGACGAAGATCATGCGGTAGCCCTTCGCGTATTCCTGTTGGCCGCCGCCGAGCGGACCCTGGAGGATCACGCGCTGGACAGATAGAGAAAGCTCTTCCTCGCGGGCGAGCGGGCGCTTTCCGGGAGTGATGCTGATTTCAAACGGCTGCCGGCCTTTTTTCAGCGGCACTTTTCCGGTGAGCTCGATGACGCGCCGCTGGTCCCAACCGAGGGAAACCTCACCCACCTGCGTCCCGCCGGCGGCGATCCGGAGCCGCGCCTCGTCGGTGGAGGCCTCGGACGCGCCGTGGATCGAATACTCCACCTTCACCTGATAGTCGCCGTCCCAGAGGATTTCCTGATCCACCTTCACCTGCTGGTTTTTCGCAAACGGCAGCCAGCCGCCTGTCGTTTTCGGGTCGCCGGAAGCCTTGAAAGCGGAGCCACCGATGTCCACCCGCGGCACCTGGGCGGCGGCTCCGTCCGGCAGGGCGAGCGCCACCACTTCATCGGCGGCGGTGATGTATTTCTCCATCAGAAGCGGAGAAATTGATAGAACGGAACCGATGTTGTCGAAGCCGTGACCGGTGTCGTCCGCCGGAAAAACCTCTCGGGTGTCGTATTCGACGCCTAGCAGATCATAGACGGCGTTCTGGTATTCCGTGCGGTTGAGGCGGCGGATCGTGACGCGGCCGGGATCGGGATTCTCGGGATCGAGTTTGAAAACGTCGCGCTCGATCCAGTCCAGCAGCGTGTGCCGCTCGGAGGGGCTCGGCTGATCCTTGTCGGACGGCGGCATGACCTGGCTGCGGAGGTTGTGCCAGACGGTGAGCCAGTGTTTGCGATCCTTGAGGTGCGCGGGCAGGTCCTTGAATTCGTCCATCGAGAACTTGCCCTTTGAAACGCCCTCCGCGTGGCAGTCGAAGCAATATTTTTCGAGGATTGGCGTGATCCGGGATTTATAACCGGCTTCGGGATCAGCGACGGCCGTCCCGGTGGCGACCACCAGAGCGACGGAGACTTTTAACCACGGGGGCACGGAAGGGAGCGGCACGATTAAGAACAATTACCGGGTTTTACGGCCGCGCCAGAGCCATTCGAGCGCGCCGGGGAGGGTTTGTTTCGTCACACGCCCGTCGGTGTGGCCTGCGGCTTTGGCGAAAACATAGCGGTAATCGTAGCCCTTTGCCTTCAGCTCGGCTGCCATGCGCTGATTCGCCATCACCCAGTTGTGGAGCGACGCCTCGTCACGGTCGTGGCCGTTGTCTATCTCACTGACCTCTAACCAGACGCGCATCGGCTTTTTCGCCGATTTCCGGATGAGATTCTCATGGTATTCCCAAGCTCCGTGCGGGGTCCTCGGATTGGTTGGAAACTGCTGGTCCACATAGGTGCCGGAGTAGGTGAGCACTTTCCGATAGAGGTCCGGGTGGAACCACGCCATAGTGAAGGCCGCCGCGCCGCCGGAACTGCCGCCCATGGTCGCACGGCCTTCGGGATCGGCGGTGAATTTGATTTTATAATCCTTGCTGATTTTCGGGAGGACCTCTGTCTCGATGAATTTCGCGTAGGTGTCGTCCACCGTGTCGTATTCGAGGCCACGCTGGCTGCCCTTGGAATCGCCGCCGCCGGAGTTGATCATGATGGCGGCCATCACCGGCAGGCGTTTTTCATGGATCAGGTTGTTGAGCACGTGCGGCAAAACCCCGCGATAACCGAGCCCGTCCTGCGCGACGATGAACGGCACCTCGTCGCCCGCCTTGTATTGCGATGGCACGTAAACCGCGACCTTCCGCTGATAGGGAACGGTGCCCTTTTTGTCCTTCGCGATTCCCCGGTAAATCTTGCTGTCCTTCGATTCCATCGTGAATTCGTGGATCTGACCCTGCGGCACGCCCGCTTGAACTTTTGTTTCCGCCGCGTCCGCGTAGTCTGGGCCGATGGTGAATTCTGTTTCCTCCGCCAACGCGCAAGCAGCGACCGTTAGAGGAAGCGAGACAAAAGAACAGAACAGTCTGGGTAAGTTTTTCATGAGAAAAGGCATCAAGTCGGAACTATACACGGCTCCACAAAACTTTTTGTCATCAAACGCGGCAATTGGCGGATCAGGCAAGAGCGCCAATCTTTTCTGACGTTTAATGCGGTCAGAGGCGGGCGCGCCAGAGGGCGAGGTCCGGCAGTTGCCTAGAATGGAGGGCAGCCAGACAGGCGATTGGGGGGATGGAGGGAAGGCGGGCGAGAGACCAGGCGTAGGCGGCGTACTCGAGGGCGTCCTGATAGTCGCCAGCACGCAGGCTGGCGGCGGCGGCGATGGTGTGATGCCGGGCGGCGGCATGGGCGGCGGCGGATTTCGTCAGATCACAGCCGCAGCGGGGGCAGTGAGGTGCACCGGGGGTGAAGGGATCCGCCTTTTTACAGACCGGACACTGGCGCAGGTGGGTGGGCAGGGTGTCAGTCATCGAGGTAGAAGAGCAAATCGGATAGGCTATCGAGCACGGGGCTGAGGCTGGGCCAATCGCTGGCGGCGATCGCGTGGCGGGCTTTCTCTAGCAACTCATTGATTTCTGCGGAGTCCTCGGGTGAAATGTCTTTGGCGAGTAGGGTATCGGCTTGGTGCCGGAGTTGCTTGGCGGCTTGGAGAAGCTCGTTAGAGTCCGGCGTTCCGGTACCTAGCTGCTGGGCCGGGAAGATTTCAATCGTGTTAGAATCATCACTCTCGTCAAAGTCTTCGTCATCGTCTCGGACGGGGCCGGTGAGGAGGTCTGAGATGCGCAGGCGGGAGGCTTCGAGATCGACAGGGGCGGCGAGGTTGTGGGTGTCAAGGGTGACGGTTTTGGTGAGTCCGGTGTTTTTCTCGGTGGCGGTGACCTTGAGCATGCCGCTGAGGTCGAGGCCGAAGGCGATGACGATGGGTGAATTTTTAGTGGAGTTAGGATCGAGTCCCTCGCACATGAATTTCCCAACCAGGCTGTTGAGTTCCGGTTCGAGGTGCTCGCCCTGATAGGCGGTGATTTCCACTGCATCCTGGCCGGGATACATGGTGAAAAACACCTCGGACTTGGTGACGGGTAGCGGGCTGTTACGGGGAATGAGTGGGACGCAGATGAGCGTGGGTGAACCGAACATTCCATTGTCTTCGATGGTGCTGGTGCTGAAGGTATGGGGCGTGATGTCCACCAGAATGGAATCGGTCTTTTGACCACCGAGATTGGCACCTTGGACGGCGGCTCCCATGGCGACGATGAGGTCGGGGTTGATTTCCCAACGGGGCTCAAGGCGGAGGACTTCGCGCAGGCGCTGCTGGACGAGCGGGGTGCGGGTGGAGCCGCCTACCATCATGACTTTCCCGATCTGGGAGGCGGAGAGGCCGGCGTCGTTGAGGGCTTGGCCGACGCAGGTGAGGGTTTTGGCGATGTGGGAGTCGATGAGGCTTTCGTAAAGCTGGCGGCCGAGTTCGAGGTCGAGGTGGAGGTCGCCTGATAGATATTCTTCGCGGACGGGGGTGAAGGGGGCGTCTGATAGGCGGCACTTCGCGGCCTCCAGGGCGAACTTAAGGCGCCGGGCGGTGGCGGGGTCTGCGGAGAGATCCACGCCGTGAAGGGATTGGAAGGTTTTGAGTACGTGTTTGACGAGGAGTTCATCGAAGTCATCGCCGCCGAGGTGGGTGTCGCCGTGGCTGGATTTCACCTCGACGATGCCGCCTTGGGAGACGACGACGGAGACGTCGAAGGTGCCGCCGCCGAGGTCATAGACGAGGAGATTTTCATCGTTGGATTTCTCGGCGCCGTAGGCGAGGGCGGCGGCGGTGGGCTCGTTGAGGATTCGTTTGACGTCGAAGCCGGCGAGTTCTCCGGCGGTGCGGGTGGCGTGGCGTTGGCGCTCGTTAAAAAAGGCGGGGACGGTGATGACGGCGGCGGTTAGTTTGCAGCCGAGGGTGGCTTCGGCACCACGCTTGAGCTCGCCGAGGATGAGGGCGGAAATTTCCTCCGGGCTGTAGTCCTTGGTGCCGAGGGGGAGGCGGGTGTCTTCACCCATGTGGCGCTTTACGGAGAAGATGGTGGCATCGCGGGCGGCGACTGCCTGATTGCGCGCGGGGGTGCCGACGATGAGGCGGCCGGTGGGATCGAGGCCGACGCAGGAGGGGATGGAGGGGGTGCCTTGGACGTCGAGGACGCGGATGGAACCGTCGATAAAGGCGGCGATGGAGCTATTGGTGGTGCCGAGGTCGATGCCTACGATGGGGGCGTTCATGGAATGGAGGGCTGAGATGTGGGATGGGTGATGGAGACGACGACTTGGGCGGGCCGCAGGACGCGGGAGCCGAGGAACCAGCCGGGGGCGATTTCCTCAATGACGGTGTGGGGTGTGTGGTCGGGCGCGAGGCGGGTCTCGATGACGGCCATGCGCGTGGGATCGAGTGGTTGGCCGAGGGCGTGGATGCGTTGGAAGCCCTGTTCTTTCAGGAATGTCTGGAGGTGGGAGAGGGTGATATCGAGGGCAGTGCGCTGATTTTTCCAGGCGGTTTTCCAAGGGGTGTCATCGCCGAAGAAGCCGAGCTTGGCGGCAGGCATCTGAGTGAGGGCTTGGGCGAGGCGGGTGAGGCGGTCGTGGAAATCGACAAGAAACGCGGCGATGGCGGTGGGGACGGGGTCTGGCGGAGGCCGGTTTTCTAACATTAATCGCTCGCGTTCGCGGAGGCGTTTGAGATCATCTTGAAAGCCTGTGAGGATGGAATTCCACTGGGTGAAAGCCTCGGCGGTGCGGCGGTTGGACTTGCGGCTTTCGAGGGCGAGGGAGGAGAGGTCGCCAAAGACGGTGGTGAGGTCGGGGTTTTCGTCTGGCTCGGACTCCTCGCTGAGTTCTGTGGGGATTTCCTCGAGAGTATCGAGCCAGGATTCGAAGTCCTCGCGGAGGGTGGTCTTCCAATCGGTGAGGGCGGATGGGAGGTGGATTTCTTCTCCATCGTCGTCCTCATCATCATCCTCGTCCCGCTCTTGGCCCTCGTCAGCGGGTTCATCTCCGGAGGAGTCCGGTGAGTGGGACGAGGGTGACTGGAAAGAGACCGGTGGGCTGACTGGCTGGCGGGGAAGGAAGGAAAAATCTTCGGGATCCGGAGGAGGGAGCATGCTTAGCGAAGGGTGGTGCAGTGGCGGAGGAAGGAGCGAAGTTCCGTCCAAGGGCGGGCGCTGTGCGGGCGGATTTGTTCGCGCTCGACGAGGAGGGCGATGGGGGAATCCGGAGATTCTCCTCGTTCAAAGAACCACCAACGGCAGCGGGCGTCGATGTCCTTGATGCTTTGGTAAGCGGCCTGGACGCAGCCAAAGCCTGCGGGGTCGGCGTCTGGCGAGTGGCGCCGGAGTTGGATAAGGTAGGCGCTGCGGATGGCCTCATCATCCGCATCATCGGGGACATCGAGAACGAGGTAGGGGTTCATGGTCGGAATGGCTTGGAGGGCGGCCGGGGATTGGGAAGAGAGTCGATGAAACTTCCAAGATCTGGGAAATCGCCGGAACTCAAAGAGCTGTTTAGAATTTTCATCAATTCGGAAGGGCTCATTTTTCCCATGGCTTGATCAAATTCGGAAAATTCATCGTCATCGTCGTCATAATCCTCCTCATCCCCATCGTGGGGGTCGTAGTCGAGATCGAGCTTGGGTGTTCGCTGTTGGCGGTTTCCACCATATTTCGCCGCGTCGGCGCGCTGCATGTCCTTTTGGATGAGCATCAGGAGGCGGCCGTCATCAGGGTGCGCAGAATCCGCGAGGAGGGAGGCAAGTTTCTTCGGATCTTCACGAGGAGGAGAGCGGAGCCAAGGAAAACTGTAGATCGTGCAAATCAAACGCACGAGGGGATCGGAGGGCACACGGCGGAACCATTCCTGAATGACGGGACAAGCGAGGGCGAGATTCGAACTGCCGCCGCTGAAGACCTTGATGAGTAAAGTGGTGATATCCTTACGTTCGTGGGCGAACTGGAGGAGCAGTGGCTGGTGAGCGGAGAATATCTGCTGGGCAGTCCCCTGGGCATCGTAATAGTGGGCGCTGTCCTCGAAGCTTGCCTCTTCATCCATGACGGCGAGGAAATCCGCGAGTGATTCTGGGGTGGGCCGGGATGGAAACAGTGTTTCACGAGTTTTCTCCCTGAGGCTCAAGCCGTAATGCAAGATGCCAAACCGGCATGCAGTTTCCAACAGGAAAGCGCTCGGGGCGAGCGGCAGGGTGTCCGCCACGAGCGCAATCAACTCGTCCTCGGCCATCCCGAAGCGAGCCTCCAGAACGATGCGGCGGACACGCAAGCGCCAGAGCGAGTGCTCAGCGCATGATTTGTTGGACGAGGCGAGGGAATCGATGAGCGCCCAGTTGGCCTTGGCGGGCGTGTGCTTTTTATAGGCTTCATCCGCGATGCCGAGGCGGGCACGGAGAACGCCACGGGAAATGCGCGGATCCACGGAGTCGATTTTTGCGGCGCTTTCGAAATTGCGGAGAGCCTTCGTGAAGGTCTTGCGGGCAACGCAACAGTCGCCGTTGCGGATGAGCACTTCCTTTTGCGTAGGGAAGCGCTTGGTCAGATCGTCCAGAAAGCGGTGGTAGGCGGAGGCGTCCTTGCCCATGGACAGCAAGTCGCACTGCATGAGCCAGGCGCGGAGATTGTCCGGGTCATGCCTGAGAGCGTGCTCGAGGGCTTTTTTGGCATTGGGAGGTGTGCACAAGTCCTCCGGATCTCTTTTAATTGCGGTTAAATAGTTCTCGCCGAGTTGGGTGAAGATCCGGGAAAGCATCGCCGGGCGGATCGGCGCAACGCGGGACATGCCGTCGAGATTCTGGAGAGCGGTGGCGAAATGGCAGTGGGCGCAGCGCGAATAGTCGGCGAAATCCGTGGAGAAAAACGCTTGATCCACGGCCGCGTTCGCAGCGATTCGTGATTTCACGCCCACGTAGCCCAGCACGGTCTCGAGGTAGTCTGTGTGGTTGCTACGATGCAGGAACTCGGTGGTTAGTAACCGAGTGAGCTCCGCATGAAAACTCCTGGCACCGAAGCAGAACAAGCCGGGAACTTTACTCGTGAGGAGGGTGAAGGCCTTGGAACGTTGCTTCTTGCGCCAGAGCGGTTCTGCTAGGAGGAGCGGTTCGGCCAAGCTCGGGTGGCCCGCCCAAGCGCAGAGGGCACGCACCGTGCGAGGGCTGGGCTGCGGGGTGGCAGGGGCACCGCAGAGAGTCAAAAGCGCGGAAATGGACGGCTCTAGCAGAGAATTTTCCGGCACCCGGCGGAAACAATCGGCGGCACGGGCATGGTCGCCAGATTCGAGAGCCGTCATGCCTTTGAAAAACAGCACCCAGTGGCTAAATGGCGACGACCGGGGCACGGTCCGCAATAGCTTCGTGGTCTCCGCCGTGGTGGCAGATCCGTAGCCGAGCTCCAAAGCGGTGAGAATCGCTTTGGCATCCGGATGGCCGGGGTGATCCGGTGATGACGCCCCGAGAATCATTTCATCCGCAGCGCGTATGCTTACCGCCGCCTCCCCCGTGGAACTGGTCAACCGCTGTGCCGCCAGAGGAACCATGGTGGACCATGCGTCGCGGGGATTCGCATCGGTAGCAGCGGTGAGAGCCAGTTTGAAATCAGCAGGAGCGATGGTTTTCAGATAGGCCAGCACTTGATTGGCCTCGCTGACTTGCCCCTTGGCCATCATTTCATTGGCAAGTCCCAGATTCGCGTCAATGAGCAGCGGCAGGGCGCGAACTGGCTGGGATTTGTTGAGAGACTTGAATGCGTCCCGGGCTTTACGGAATTTTCCATTCCGTAAAAATTCGAGCCCTGTTTGTTCCAGAGCGAGTTCCGAGGAGGTGAAAGTTACATCCGGCATGAGCTGGCAGGAAAATGAATTACGAGGGCGCCTCGCGACAAGAGCAAATCATGATTTTGACCGATCACCCTGTTCAGAAATCCGCTGCCATCCGCCGTATGGAAGCAGGGAACCAGCGTCTCGCCTCTTTGAAAACTCGGTAGCTGAGGCGGAGCGGATACCAGAGGACATTTTCACGCGACCTTCGTGCGGCTTTCGGCAAACTCGGACACGTGGACGAGTCCGTCTTCGCTAGGGAGCTCTTCCATGAAAGCGCCGAACTGGGTGATGGAAACGACCTTGCCGGTGTAAACCTTGCCCACTTTGATTTCCTGGAACATGGCGGGCTATCATCGCCTTGGCGCGATCAACACCTTCCTGCTTGGAAGCGTAGATGCGCACGGTGCCGTCGTCCTCGATGTTGATCTCGAAGCATACGGACTTCATCAAACCATCGAATCGCTCCAATTTTAAAAAAATAACGCACGTTGAAAATAACGCGCTTTAATTTTGACGCGCGATAAAATATCTATTCATGCATGAAAGCAAATCCCGGAGGGCAAATCAGTCCCGAGAACATTCTCGGTCGAGGCAACGTGATCGCCGATTATTGGCAAATCTTGGAAGGCCAAGGCGTCTATGTCAACGACCTCCGCCGGATCGGGAAGACTCAGATCATGGTCAAGATGCACGCTGAACCTCCCATCGGCTGGGTGTGTATCAAAGCCGATTTAGGGCGCTGCCACACGGCAGCCGAATTTGCGACTAGGGCTTTCAAGGATTCTCATAAGGCATTGAGCGGGAGGAGCAAGACACTGCGTACTATGGAGAGTTGGCTTGGGAAACTAGGCGAGATTGAGATTGCTGGGGTGCTCAAGTTACCTGGGCAGAGCGTCGTAGCCCCATGGAAAGAAGTGCTTGAGCGGACATTTGCCGACCTCGACGAAGCCATGGAAGCTCTTGACTGTCGCATAGTCTTTTTCTGGGATGAGGTGCCCTTCATGTTGGACAACATTGTGCGGAAAGAAGGCGCGGAGGTCGCGATGGAGGTGCTCGATACCCTCCGCTCACTGGCGCAAGACCATGATCGCGTTCGGCTCTTTCTCACCGGATCCATCGGCCTGCACCACGTTCTGGCGACTCTCAAGCAAGATGGCTACATTGGTACTCCGCTCAATCGGATGGCCCACCGCCAACCCGGCCCTCTCGATACGGAAGATGCCTGCTATCTGGCGGCGGCGCTCATCAAGGGCGAAGGGCTGCGTTGCGATGATATTCCGGCCCTTGCCTCCCGCATCGCGGAGCTGACGGGAAATGTCCCTTACTACATACACCTCCTGATTGCCCGTCTCCCCCACGACAAGGATATCACGCCCTCGGATGCAACGCACTGTTTGGAATATCAGCTCATCTCGAAAGCCTCCGATTGGGACCTGCCTCACTATCGAGAGCGCCTGACGAAATACTACGGCAAGAGAGCAACACCCGCCCTCCAGGTCCTCGATGCCTTGGCCTTTGACCAGCCACTCGGATTCGAAAAAATACGTAACGCCATCGCCGCGAAGAAACCCTATTCCGATGAGGACCTGAGAAAGCTGCTGGAGCTGCTTTGCAGTGATCACTACCTCGTCAAAGGCCCCGAGGGTTACAGCTTCTATCTCGAAATCGTCCGCCGCTGGTGGACTCTCTCCCGTCAATCCTGATCCACTGCCACCATGTCGACTCCAGCCCTATTTCATGTATTCACTCCCCAGCGAGACCAGCCGGAGGAACTTGAGAAAATCATGGTCAAGCGCCATGCCCTGCTCGATTCCGCGGTCGGGAAGATACGCGAGAGCGTGATCAGCCCGGACAAGCATCGCCTGCTCTTCATAGGCCCGCGTGGCATGGGGAAATCCTACTTGATCACGTTGATCCACTACCGGCTTTCCTTACAGGAGGATCTCGCGGAAAAAATGCGTTTCGCATGGCTGAATGAAGACCAGACCAGCACGACCTTTTTACACCTGCTGATGCGGATTTACCGCAAGCTCGCGGACCACTATCCTACCGAGTTTCCGATCAGTGAACTTGATTCCATCCGTGGCAAGGAGCCAGCGGATGCGCGAGAGATGCTGGGTGGATCCCTGATCCGCCATTTGGACAAGCGCACGGTGGTGCTGCTCATCGAGAACCTTGACGCGATCTTCAACAGCATGAGCGAGATCGAGCAGAGAACCTGGCGCGGCTTCATTCAGGATCATCCCTGCTTCGCCATCGTCGCTACGGCGCAGGGCCTGACCAAGGACATTTCCAGCAAGGCGAAGCCCTTTTTCGGCTTCTTCGAAATCCACCACCTCGAACCACTCACCGTGGACGAAGCCGCCGAGTTGCTGGAAAAAATCGCCGCACTCAATGACGACAAGCCCTTGGCCGAGTTCATCGCCTCCTCACGCGGCAAGGCGCGCATGCGGGCGATCCATCATCTCTCCGGAGGGAATCCGCGCCTCTACCTCATCCTCTCCGACTTCCTGACCAAGGAATCGCTGGACAACCTTGTCCGGCTCTTCGAGGAAACCGTGGACCGCCAGCTCACTCCCTACTTCCAGGAACGGATGCGCTGGCTCTCTCCCCAACAGCAGGAAATCGTCCAGTTCCTCTGCCAGCAAGTCCACCCGGCCAGCGTGAAGGCAATTTCGGAAGGAATTTTCACCAAACAGAACACCGTCAGTGGCCAATTGAAGCAACTCCGTGAAAAGGGCTATCTGGTCGCGAAAGGCCGCGGCAAGGAATCGCTCTACGAACTCGCGGAACCCCTCATGCGGCTTTCCTTCCAAGTGAAGGAAATGAACCACCGCCAACCGCTGACCCTGATCGTGGATTTCATGCGGGTCTGGTATGACCGCCAAGATCTGGAAAAACGGCTTGCCGGGATTCTGCCGGGTACTTGGGGACGAGACTACTTCGAGGTGGCGCTTCATAAAATCGACACCGAGGGGAATGCCTTCAGGCATTCGTTGATGCTGGCGTGCATCGACGATATCGACTGGCAAAAATGCGATGCCCGCCAATTGGATGAACTGCGGGGAATCGCTGAGGAAACTGAGAGTCCTGAGGCTTGGTTCAAATATGGCTGCGCCTGCCTTGCGTCGGAGGAGTCTGGAGAATGCATCCGGGCAATGACCCAGTTGATTAACTTAACGTCCTCCTCAACTTCGTACCTCGACCCGGCATTGCGTTGCAGGGCAGTGTGTCATTTGAAATCAAACCATCTCGCTGAAGCTATTGCGGATTACACCGCTGCCATGGAAATTCCCGAACTTGATGACGAAGATCTTTCGCAGCTTGCTTATGGAAGAGGCAAAGCTTTGTGGCTTAAGGAAGATTATACGGCAGCGGCCGCAGATTTGACCCTAGCGATCAACGGTTGGGATGGTGATCCTGAAAACATGGCCAGCGCTTTGATTCTTCGAGGCGAATGTCTTTCGGCGATGGGCCTAAATGGGGAGGCGCTTTCCGACTTGGGAAGCGTTGTGGAGATGCCCGGCATTCCGGAGGCGGAGTTAGCCACCGCCCTTGCCAAGCGGGCGTATTTGCTTGATCAACTGAAGCGGTATGTTGAGGCCATGAACGATAGCGAAAGGGTAATGGCAATGCCTGGGGTTGCCACCGGCCCCCTCTCTCAAGCTTTGAATGTCCGAGCGATCTGCCGGATGCGAAACGATGATTTTATTGGAGCGAAGAGCGATCTCGATCTCGTGTGCAGCTTGCCAGAATGCCCTCGAGTTTGGTTGGCGAGCGCGTATTTGTTCAGATCCGCGCTCTTTCGTCGCAGTGGCGAATTTCAAAAGGTTGTAGCAGACCTTTCCTCTGCGGCGGAAACTCATCAGACCTTTGCTCCTTATGCATTGTTGGAGCTCGCCAAGGTATATCTTGAACTGCACCAATATGAACAGGGGCTTGATACGATTATGCATCTGCGCGCGTGGTCGAAAAATCCGATCGTATCACAGGAAGATGCCCAAGTTGACTTGGGCACTATTTTGACAGAGGCAGCGTACGGACTTAGGGACACTCCGGAAAAGTGGATGTCGGCGACGAAACAGATTCTTCCGCTTCTTGTGGAACGGGATTTCACCACCGGTCTCGCCACCGCCCTTGTCAGACACTTGGAAAAGCTCAAGCAAAGCGATCACAACCATGCCGCACTGGATCGTTGGGTGTCCGATTGGGAGAACGTTTCCCGCGATTATCCGGAGCTACAGGTGGGCATCCGCATGTTGCGCGCCGGGGTGGAGTGGATCAAAACCGGGAACGACGGCGCATTGCTGGATCTGGTGAAGGAAGAGCGCGTGATCGTCCGACAGGCGCTCGGTCTTGAGCTGGAAATGGATGAGTGACAGGGGAGAACTACCGCGAGATACGGCAGCCACTTTTAGAGAAACAAAAAACCGGAGTCCCTTGTGAGGACGCCGGTTTGATGGATGGATGATTCTGTAGCGACAGGAATGTAGCGACTCCTTATTCGGCAGCGACAGGCTGCTGGGCGTCGTGCTCAGCGGCTTTTTGGTCGCGGAGCCAGGCGCGGCGGGACATTTTCACGCGGCCTTTTTCGTCGACTCCGAGGCACTTGGCGGTGATGACGTCGCCCTTTTTGACGATGTCTTCAACGTTCTCGGTGCGGCCTTCGGCGAGTTCGGAAACGTGGACGAGTCCGTCCTTGCCAGGGAGCACTTCCATGAAGGCGCCGAACTGGGTGATGGAAACAACCTTGCCGGTGTAAACCTTGCCCACTTCGATTTCCTGGAACATGCGGTCGATCATCGCCTTGGCGCGATCGAG
>Ga0123337_10004558_pt1 | contig 14047 bp, 10 predicted proteins | sample frozenSSSSmetaG_FD_89792 | JGI IMG/M metagenome (GOLD analysis project Ga0123337, IMG submission 89792) | Glacier valley bacterial and archeal communities from Borup Fiord, Nunavut, Canada, to study Microbial Dark Matter (Phase II) -... | ecosystem: Environmental > Aquatic > Freshwater > Ice >... | reverse complement strand
CTTTTCGGCGACCGCATGTACGTGGCATCGAGCGACCCGACCCAGGCACCGATCGCGCGCGGAACCGAGATCCTGACGATCAACGGCGCGAACACGCAGGACGTCTTGCGCGAAATCGCCCCACGCGTCTCGTACGACGGATTTACTTCCGTCATCGTGCCGACGAAGCTCGAAGCCGATGCGGATCTGATGGGCTCCGATTTCGAACAATTCTATCCCGTCACGCACGGTTTTCCGACGGCATTCGCGCTCTCGCTCCGCGAACCGGGCGCCGCCGGCGCGCACGACGTGACGCTGCACCCGATTTCGTACAAGTCGTGGATCGCACTCGCGTGGCCCGCGGTTCCCTACAATTCCGATCTCATCAACGGCACGTCGTGGCAGATGCGCGGCAAGAACACCGCCTATTTGCGCGTCGACTCGTTCGTGAACTATCGGCGTCCGGTCGATGCCATGTCGTACTTCGCCGCCTTCTTCAAAGCGATCAACGAAAGCGGCGCGACGCGACTGATCGTCGATCTGCGCTGGAATGGCGGCGGTTCGACCGACGGCCCGATTTCGCTCGCGCGCTTTCTCTTGGACAAGCGCTTTACGTTCAACGCGCCGATTCGCCTGAAGACCCTGGACTATGGCGACTTGCCGACGTATGCCCAGACGTGGGGCGATCAGGATGCGCTCTTCCATCCGAACCCGCGCGGTTACCGAAAACTCCCTGACGGAACGTACGAGATCATTCCGGGTGCGCTGCACACCGATCAAGACGGTGAGATGCTGCCGATCGACGTCTCGCCCGACCGTTTCAAAGGCGAGGTCATCGTGCTCACCGGGCCGCGTAACGCATCGGGCTCGACGATGCTCATCGCAAAATTGCACGACGCGCATCGCGTGCGTCTCGTCGGCGAGTCCACCGGCGGAAGCGCGGAAGGTCCGACGGCAGGCTTCATTCTCTTCCTGAAGTTACCCAACAGCGGCATCACCGTACGCGTGCCGGATATGTGGAATCGCATGGCGATCTCGCAATTCCGCCACGGCTACGGCGTCGATCCGGATACGACGGTCACTCCGACACTCGATGATTTTCTCGCCGATCGCGGTCCGGTGCTTGCCGCCGCGCTCGCGCCGTAGGGGCGAACCTTACGGTTTCAAGAGGCGCAGCGCTTGCGGGTCGAGTCGACGTGCACGCCAGCGCTGCTCGAAATTGAGCTTACGAATCATGTTTGCCAATTTGACGCGCGGTGGTTGGTAGAGCGGAATCGTCGCATCCGCACGTGCGTAGGTTTCGCGATCCACGATGCGCAGGCGCGCTTCCGTCTCGCGCACGAAGCGTACGTGCTTCCCATGAAAGCGAAGCGCGAGCGGCCACAGCGGCGCGAAGTAGGAAACGGGATCGATCTCCGGCAGCTCGTCGCTCGTAACGATGTCGCCGGGGGCACCAAGACTCGAATACTGACGACCTTTCTCTGCGTGTCGGCGTACGGGCAGCACATGACCGTAGTGTGCATAGACATACGGGATAGCGAGTCGGCCGCCGCGCGCGCCGACGAGTTGTTCGTGGACGAGACCCTTCCAGCGCAGTTCCGGCGTGAAGCGGAAGAACGACATCCGGCGTTCGATCGTGGTATACCAATCGAACGATTGGAAAAAATGCCACGTAAACCCGTCGACGAAATCGATGTGCGGCGGGACCTCGTTCAAGCGCGCGGCAATCGTTGCCGCCGCCTCGCCGTGCACCTCATCGGCATCGACGAACGCGACCCACTCACCCGCATCGTGTTCGGCATGCAATGCGAAGAGGCGGTTACGGGCCGTCGAGAAATCGACGAACGGTGCGCGGTCAAGGAGAAGCCGCCCGCCCCGCGCAAACGCCGATGCTTCCACGGTTGCGAGATTCGTGGAGCGTTCTTCGCCGGAATTGTCGTTGACGATGAGGCGGCCGACGACGTTGTCCAAACTCGCGAGTAAGGCGCCGAGGAACGGTTCTTCGCGCGCTCCGAAGATGAGGTGAGCGGCGATCCGGGGCTTATCGACGATGCGTCTCCTTGTGCTGTGTGAAGTACTTGGACCCGACGGTGGTATGGAGCGATATCTCGAGCTCGTGTTGCCGGCGCTCAACGAGCGTTGTTCTGCTCTGCGCGTTCTCGCACGACGAAGCGACGGCGATCGATCCGGCCTCGATGTCGAAACGATCGCGTGGTCGGACGAACACGAACGTCCGAGTGACGCGGCGGCCGAGGCCGTGCGCGCGCAGATCGCCGCGTTTCGCCCGGATATCATCATCGCACATAATGTCCTCGACGCGGGCGTCATGAAAGCGGCACGCGGTGTCTCGCGACTCATCGCACACGTGCACGACCACCGCATCTTTTGTCCGAACGGCGACCGGCTCTTTCCCCGCTCGCAGAACATCTGCACGGCGGCGATGGGAGCGGCGTGTGCGGTCAATACGGTGCTGCAAGGCTGCATGGCCGGTCCCCGTCCGCGTTCGTTCGCGCTGCTCGGACGGCGAGGGGATCTGCGCGCTGCGTATCGCGCCGCCGACGCGATCGTGGTGGCCTCGGCGTATATGATGCACGAAGCGGTTCGCAACGGGATCGAGCGCACGCGCGTGCACACCTTGAGCTTGCCGTTGCCCGACGAAGCGTTCGCCGATGGCATCGCGCCGGAACCGGATCCGGCCGCTACGGTCTTGTTCTCCGCGCGCATCGCGCCGCAAAAGGGATTGCGTTCGCTCATCGATGCGCTCGCCCGTATTTCGAAAAAGCGCCGTCCATTGCTGCGCATCGCGGGCGTCGGGCCCGATCTGGAACCGAGTCTCGCCCACGCCACCGCGCGTAACGTCGCCGTGCAATCGCTCGGACGACTCGATCCCGTGCAGATGCGAGCGGCAATCGACGCGACGAGCGTCGTCGCCGTGCCGTCGCTGTGGGCCGAGCCCTTCGGCTATGTCGGTATCGAAGCGCTCGCGCGCGGCAAACCCGTTGCCGCCTACGACGTCGGCGGGATTCGCACGTGGTTGGATGATGGGCGCAACGGCTACTTCGCACCCGTCGGCGATACCGCGGAACTCGCGCAAGCCGTCATCGCCTTGCTCGATCCCGTCTTGCATACCGACTTCTCGTTCAGCGCGCGCGCGAGTGCCGAGCGCTTTCGGCTCGCGCCTCACCTCGAACGGCTCGAAGAAGTATACGCCGCGCGATAGACTTCGCGAATCGCGTCGAGCGTTTCATCGGCGCAGCGTTCCCACGAAAACGTGCGTGCGCGCTCGAGACCGGCCGCTCGCAAGCGCGAGCGCAGCGTGGCAACCGAACAGACCGCGCGCAGCGCCTCGGCCCACGCACCGACATCGGTCGGCGTCTCGATCGTGAGCGCGGCATCGCCGCACACTTCATCGAGCGAGCTTCCCGCCGCAACCACGACCGGCGATCCGCACGCCATCGCCTCGAGCGCCGGGAAACCGAAGCCTTCGTAGAGCGAGGGAACCGCCGTGACGAGCGCCCCGCGATACCACGGAATGAGCGCGTCACGATCGAGCGAGCCGAGTGCCACCGCCCCGAATTCCGCGGGCGGGCGATCGCCGGCACAAACGAGCGCGACCGTATTGTCGGGAAAGGCCAGCGCGTGTGCCGCGGCGAGCGTGGCGAAATTCTTGCGATCTTCGATCGCACCGACGAACAGCACGTACGGGCGCTCGAAGACAGCAGCATGCCCATCCGGCGTAAATGCGTCCTCAACCGCAAGCAGCGTCACGCGCGTGCGCGACGGCTCGATCCCAAGGTGCCGTTCCACTTCGCGCGCGGTGAACGCCGAATTCGCAAGGATACACGCGCTGCTCACCGAGCGTCGAAACGGCTCTTGTTCGTTCTCGCGTTTCGCTGCATCCGCATTCGGAAACGCAAACGGGACGGCATCGTGCATAGTTGCAACCGCCGGGTACGGACTCTTGAAAAACGTTCCGTTCCACGGATGCCACATGATTTCGGTATTGCGCGGCACGCTGCGCGTGACGCGAAACGTATCCGTACCGAGGATCTCGGCGATCGCGCTTCGCGCGCGCGGCACGAACAGATCGTAGACCAAGAGCGTGAGCGCGAGATCGTCACGGCGCGCGAAGCGTTCCAGCAACGCGCGCAGATAGCGGCTGATGCCACGCCAATCCCGTTCCAGATTGTGTGCATCGACCGCCAGCCGAATCGGTGCCGTCAACCCTTATCGCCGGGACACGGCGGCAGCGGCGTGAGCCCGTTGCGCGGATCGCTATGATCCAAGATGTATTTCACGTACGTATCATCCGCCGAGAGCGGGAAACCGGGCGGCGGGAATTGCACGAGCACTTCAAAATTCTCGTTGCGTAAATTCGTACTCGACCACGGATCGTCGTGCTCGCCGTTTTGATAGACCCACGGGTACGGGAAGCGCGCGCGCTCGGTGTGGCCGTCGGCGAAATGCACCGTTGCATCGACGACTTCGGAGGCTGCGCCGTTGCGGTAGTGGGGCGCGCCCTTCGGCGTAAAGTCCACAAAGCCGCAGATGATGTTCGCATTGAAGGCGCCATTCGCGCCGTTCCCTTGGGTGCCCGTTCCCGCGCCTGCCCCGGTCCCGTTGTTGCCGCCGTTGCCGTTGCCGGGGCCGGCTCCCGCGCCAATCCCGCCGGGTGCCGCGCCCACACCCGTGCCGTGATGGGCGGGTGGAGCGGGGATGTTCGACCGCTTCGCAACGATCGTGCGATGCGTAGCTTCGCTGCCGCCGCGTTTGGCGCGACGCGGCGCACGCGCGGATGCGCCGTTTTCTTTGCGTACGACGACCGGCATCGGGGTCGCCTTTGGCGGCACGGTCGGCGTTACCGCAGGCTTCGGCGTGGGTGCCGGTGTTGGCGACGGCGATGGTTTCGGCGAGGGCGTCGGACGGCGTTCGATCGCGATGCGTTCGATCACCTGATCGGCTTGGGGGCGCACGTGGGTGACATGAAGGCCGACCAGCGCGATCACGATTTCATGGACGAAGATGGAGAGCGCGATGGCGATCAGCCAGCGGCGCGGATGGAACACGCGTGTCATCATCACCGAACGGTTGCCTATTTGCTAGAAAAAAGGCCACCCGAAAGCGGGTGGCCGGTTCTGTTGCGTTTCGGAAGCGATTAGGTCGGATAGACGCTGTACGTGCGGTAGTACCAGTCGCGGAACTGCTGCTGGCTCGGATAGTAGCCATAGCGATGGTAGAAGTACGAGCGATATGACGACTGGCGGCGTGACTGCTCGCGCTGTTCGTTCTGCTTGATGTGCTTCTTGTGATTGTAATTCGTAACGAGAACGGCGGCTGCGGCGCCACCGATGAGGATGTTGCGAACGCTAGCTGCACCATCGGCGAGGGCCGGAGCGATTGTACCGACCGTTACCGCTGCTGCAAGCGCGCTTGCCGTAAGGAATTTGGTGTTCATAGTGGTCTCCCTATGCCCGCCGCGTGACCGAATTAAACGAATGATTGCTTGGGTGTTCCCGGTCACGTCGGGAGTATCGTAGTCAGTCAAACGCAAAGGGGGCGGCGAAAGTTCACCCCTGTCGCCACGACCGCAGGGCCGTTCGTCCCCAGCGCGAACCGCGGCAATCTGTCTGCCCGAGAAAGGCGCACGTTTGGACCTCCGCGAGCTGATCCGCGCGATCCCCGATTTCCCGATCCCCGGCATTCTCTTCCGTGACATCACGCCATTGCTCGCCGATCGGCACGGATTCAAAGCAACGATCGATCTCTTCGTCGATCGTTATCGCGATGCGAAGCTGGATCACGTCGTCGGCATCGAGGCACGCGGCTACATGCTCGGCGCCCCCTTAGCGTACGCACTTGGCGTCGGCTTCGTGCCGGTGCGCAAACCCGGCAAGCTGCCGGGCGCGAAACACGCGGAAGAATACGCGCTCGAATACGGCACCAACACGCTGGAAATCCACGCGGATGCCTTCAACCCGGGCGAGCGGATTTTGGTCGTGGACGATCTGCTTGCAACCGGCGGAACGGCCGCTGCAACGCTTCGTCTGGTGAAAAAGCTCGGCGCCGACGTCGTGGGGGTTGCCTTCCTGATCGAAATTGCCGGCCTACATGGCCGGGCCGCACTCGGATCGACCAGCGTTGAGGCGTTTATCACCTATTAGAGAAATGTTACTGAAGCGGTTGAGCGTCACCGTGTGGATATGGCATAGTTAGGCCTAACCCGATGACCGTCGATGATCTAATCGTAAAAGTTCAAAAATACGATACGTCCCTGGACGGGTCGTGGCTTACTGCGGTCTATCAGCTGGCCGATACGGCCCACGAGGGCCAACGGCGCGCTTCGGGCGAGTCCTACATCGCCCATCCGCTTGCCGTCGCCGATATTTTGGCCGACCTCGAAATGGACCGGGCCACGATCGCCGCCGCGATCCTCCACGACGTGGTCGAGGATACCGTGGTCACAAGCGAAGAGGTCAACGAACTCTTCGGGACCGAGATCGCAACGCTGGTCGACGGCGTCACCAAGCTCACCCGCATACCCTACCAGTCCAAAGAAGACGCGCAGGTCGAGAACCTGCGGAAGATGTTCTTGGCGATGGCCAAGGACATCCGGGTCATCATTATCAAGCTCGCCGACCGCCTTCATAATATGCGGACGCTGGCGAGCCTGCCGCCGGCCAAGCAACAGACGATCGCCAAGGAGACGATCGAAATTTATGCGCCGATCGCGCATCGTCTCGGCATCTGGCGCGTCAAGTGGGATCTCGAGGATCTGGCGTTGCGCTATCTCGATCCCGACGGCTACCGCGATATCGCCGAACGCGTTGCAAAGAAGCGTACCGAGCGCGAAGAGGCGGTCACCTCGGTCGTCGGCGAGCTGAAATCGCAGTTCGAGAGCGTCGGCATCATCGGCGACGTCAACGGTCGCCCCAAACACTTCTATTCGATCTATCAGAAGATGCGCAAAGGCCGCGACTTTGCCACGATCTACGATCTGACCGCCGTGCGCGTGGTCGTCGAGTCCGTCAAGGATTGCTATGGAGCCCTTGGCGTCGTGCATTCGATTTGGAAGCCGCTGCCGGGCCGTTTCAAAGACTACATCGCGATGCCCAAACCCAACATGTACCAGTCGTTGCACACCACGGTCGTCGGGCCGGGCGGCGAACCGCTCGAAGTGCAGATCCGCACGCTCGATATGCATCGCACGAGCGAATACGGTATCGCCGCGCACTGGCGCTATAAAGAAGGCACGAAGTCCGCCGATCCGGTCGAGAACAAACTCACGTGGCTGCGCTCGCTACTCGAGTGGCAAAACGACATGCGCGACTCGCGCGCGTTCATGGAAAACCTGAAGCTCGATCTCTTCGACAATCAGGTGTTCATCTTCTCGCCGAAAGGCGATGTATTCTCGATGCCGGCGGCCGCAACACCGCTCGATTTTGCCTATCAAGTGCACACCGATGTCGGCAATCACTGCGTAGGTGCGAAAGTCAACGGCAAGATCGTGCCACTCGACTACCAGCTCAAGAACGGCGACATCTGCGAGATCTTGCTGAATAAGAATTCGGCGCGGCCGTCGCTCGACTGGATTTCGATCGTCAAGACGTCGGGCGCAAAACACAAGATCAAACAGTGGTTCCGCAAAGAACGCAAAGAAGAGAACGTGCTCTTGGGGCTGGAGTCGCTGGAGAACGAACTCTCGCGCCAGCACATGCGTCCCGATCTTGCACGCGGCGAACTCATCGCGAAGATCGCGCAAAAGATGAACTACGCTAGCGCAAACGATCTCTTCGCTGCGATCGGTTTCGGCGATGCGAGTTCCGTTTCGGCGGTCCAGCGGTTACGCGATGAAGCGAAGACCGATACGATCGTCGATCTTGCGGCGCTCGCGCGGCCCGCTCCGCCGCGTCGTGTCGCGCGCAATTCGAGCGGCATTCGTATTGCAGGCGTCGACGACGTACTCGTGCGCGTCTCGAAGTGTTGTAGTCCCGTGCCGGGCGATCCGATCATGGGTTTCGTGACGATCGGACGCGGCGTCTCGGTGCATCGCGCCGACTGTCCCAATGTCGCCTACATGAACGGCACGCCCGAACGCATTCTGCAAGCGCAGTTCGTCGATTCGAGCGAAGTTACCCATTCGGTCGATGTGGAAATCGAAGCCATCGACCGCGCCGGACTCTTGCAAGACGTCATGGGCGTGTGTTCCGAGCTCAAGACGCAAGTCTCGTCGGTAACGGCGCGCGTCAAACGCGATCGAATGGCCGTCATTTCGCTCACCGCGCAAATTACGAATCTCGATCATCTCGGTACGCTGCTGCGCAAGCTTTCGAACCTGCGCGACGTGCGTACCGTTTATCGCGTCACCAAACGCGAAGCGCGGGCTAGCGGCTAGTTTTCGCGCGGTTGCTTAACGCTTGGCGCTCGTTCGCGCCATCGCGATGAGCGTATCGCGCGCGTCGTCCGTATCGGCCAAGGTGTGATCGAAACCGACGGAGAGGACTTGTTTCTCGCCGTTCGACATCGCAACGATCGTCATGCCCTCCTCGTCGAAGCCGCGCAGCGTCGCTGAATCGACGACCTCGAGATCGCCATAATGACGCGCGTAGTCGACCACGCTCTCGATGTGGTCTTCGTTCATGTGCGCGACGATCGCCGCGATCGATTCTTCGGTAAGTTCAGCCATGCCCACCGCTTCGCCACCGCGGCTCCGGGTCATGCGTTCCGGGCGTCGTCGTGGCGATCGAAGAAGGCGAGGACTGCGGCGTTGAACGCTGCGGCCTCCTCGACATGCGGCATGTGCGAACTCTCTTCGAACACGATCCATTCGCTCTTTGGAATTCCACGGTGCACGCGACCCGCAATTTCGGGCGTCGCTTCATCGTAGCGGCCGGAGATCACGAGCGTGGGAACGGCGATCTCGCCTAAGCGCGGGGTGATGTCCCAGTCTTTGAGGGTTCCGATGACGTGGAATTCGCTCGGCCCGTTCATCGTGTGATAGACCGTCGGATTTGCGGCGATATTCGCAAACGTGCGCTTGACGCAATCCGGAAACGGGTCGAGACGACAGACATGGCGTTTGTAAAATACGTCGACGGCCGCTTCGTAGGCGGGGTCATCGGTCGTCCCATCCGCTTCGTGTTGGTTCAATGTGGCCTGCACGTCCGCGGGAAGCTCGCGGCGTAGCCGATTTGCTTCTTGCACCCAGAGCGTCATATCGGAGGGTGAGTCGGCGACGACCATCCCGCGCAATCCTCGTGGTTTGGTGAGCGCGTACTCCATGGCGAGCATTCCGCCCCACGACTGGCCGATGATGAACACGTTCGCGAGATCGAGCTGTTCGCGAATTGCATCGATTTCGGCGACGAAAAGAGCCGGAGTTAGCAACGCGGGATCGGCGATTGCCTGCGATTTGCCACAGCCGATTTGATCGTAGAAGAGTACGTCGCGTCCGCTTGCGGTGAGTGCCGCAAGCGGTTCGAGGTAATCGTGCGTTGCGCCGGGACCGCCGTGAAGAACGAGAATCGGCGTACGAGCGCCACCGTAGTGGCGCTCGTGCCAAATCGCGTGATCGCGAAACGTCAGCATCTAGACGCCGACTGGCTGCGGCTCTTGCGCTCCGCCGCGCGTCGTTCTCGCCGGACGGTGCGACGGCGGCTGGGCCTCGAAACGCGGTTCGATCGTGCGCGCCACCCAAAGATAGATGGTCGGCACGACGATCAGCGAGAGCAGCGTCGAGGTGACCAGGCCGCCGATGACGACCGTGCCGAGCGGCGCTTGCGTCGAACTCCCGGCCTCGATCCCGAGCGCCAGCGGCAACATGCCGCCGAGCGTTGCAAGCGTGGTCATGAGAATCGGTCGGAGGCGCAGTGGGCCGGCCTGCAAGAGTGCATCGCGCGGCGAGAAGCCCTCAGCGCGAAGTTGCTTTGTGAACTCGACGACGAGAATGGCGTTCTTGACCGCGATGCCGACGAGCATGAGCGCGCCGATGAAGGCCGTCAGACCGAACGAGCGATGCGTGATCCACAGCGAGCCGACGATGCCGACGATCGAGAGGGGCACCGACATCATGATGATCAGCGGGTCGATGAACGACTCGAACTGCGATGCGAGCAACATGTAGATGAGCGCGACGGCCAGCAAAACGACGAGCGTCAGCGCGGAGAACGTATCGTTGCTTTGCGTGATCTCCGGCCCATACTGCCAACGATAGCCCGCCGGGAATGGATAGTCGTTCATGATTCGCGTTGCATCGGCGAGCACGGCGCCGAGCGGTCTTCCGATCACGGTCGCGTCGATATCGACACGGCGTTGCTTGTTCTGTCGCGTGATCTGCGATGGCCCGAGTCCGGTTTTGATCGCAGCGAGCGAACCGAGCGTGATGCTGCCGAACGATTGCGACGTCGTAGCCGCCGCCGCGTTGGCCGAGTTGGTCACAAGCGATGATGCATTGCCCGCACCGTTTGCCGCAAGGACGGTCGGGGGCGTCAACAGCAAGCCGGAGAGCGATGCCAGCGAGCGTCGATCGCTTGCCGGTAATTCGATGAGGATCGGATATTGAATGCCGTTGACCTGAAAGTACGAGGCGATCGATCCGCTCGTTGCGGTCGCGATTTCATTCGAGATGTCGACCGTGCTAAAGCCCAGTTGTGCGGCCCGACGTCGATCGATCCGTACGTCGATCTCGGGATTCGATGGCGTCACGTTCGTATCGGGGCGAATCACGCCGGGAATTTGCGCGAGTGCGGGAATGGCGCCCACGGCGAGCCGATAGTCGACGTTGTTGTCGGGGCCGATGATCTGGATCGCCAGCGAATCGGACCCTTGGCTTACCGACTGCTGAACGATGTCGATCGTGCGACCGCGGACGGTCGAACCGATGAGCGCTCGACGCAAAGCGCGGAATTGCGCGCGTCGTTCGGGCGTTATTTTCGCGAAGGCCGCCTGCTGCTCCGGTGTAAGCGTACCCCCGGTTCGCGGCGAGCCGCCAAGTCGACGCTGCCAGTCGTTGACGAATTGCGTTGCCTTGTCCCCGTAGATGCCGGGCTTGAGCACGATGGAAATCGAAATCTGGTTGGTGATCGTGCGACTGAATCCGCCGCCGTAGCCCGCTCCAACGGTCGCGCCGGATTGCTCGACGCGCGGATCTTGCGCGACGGCCGCTTCGACGAGACGCGAGACGCGATCGGTTTTAGCGAGCCCCGTGCCGTTTGGCAGCCGAATGTCGAGACGTGCGTAGCGTGAATCCGCGGCCGGGAACGATTCGGTCGCGACCACACCGAGTTTGAGAACGCCGAGCGTTGCGATGAAGAGCAAGAACCCGGTTCCGACGATGAGTGCGGGGCGGTCGAGCGCCCATCCCAAGAATCGTTTGTACGACGATTCAATGCGCTCGTATCCACGATCGAAGGCGGCCGAGAAGCGCGCGTACGCCCCATGCGAGACCGGTTTACTCGATCCGTGCGCTTCGTTCTTGAGCATAAAGCTCGAGAGCATCGGGACGGTCGTAACCGCGACGAGTAGCGAAATCGTAACGCCCGTCATGACGACGATAGCCAAGGGGCCGAAGATCAAGCCTTGCAGACCGGGGATGAGCAGGAGAGGCACAAACACGGTGACGACGGTGATCGTCGATGCGAGTACGGCGGTAAAGATCTGCGCGGTCGCGCGCTCTGCGGCCTCGCGCGCGGATTCTCCCATCGCAAGATGGCGGTAGATATTCTCGATAACCACGACGGCGTCATCGACGATAAGACCGACGGCGAGTGCGAGGCCACCCAGCGTCATGACGTTGAGGGACTGATGAAAGATATAGGCGGCAAAGAGCGTGCCGAGCACCGAGATCGGCAGCGAGACCGAAACGATGAGCGTGGAGCGCCACGAGTGCAAGAAGAGCAAAATGATCAGAATCGCAAGCACCGCACCGTAGATAGCGGTGTGCTCGAGCGCATCGATGGCATCGGTGATGAAGCCGCGCTGATCGAAGAGAATGCCGAACTTCATCGTCGGGTAGCGATGCTGCAGATCGGCGACTTTCGCATACACGCCCTGGGCGACTGCGACGACATTTGCATCGGGTTGGGCAGTAACGATCAACGCGACGCTCGGCTGGCCACTGAGGCGCGAGATGATGCGCTGCTCTAGGATGCCGTCCCGCACCGTAGCAACGTCGCGCAAGTAGACCGGAGCACCGTTCTTAATCGTAATGATGGTGTTGCCGATCTCGGCCGCGTTCTTATAGAGCGCGCTGGTACGGACGCCATATTCGTTCGAGCCGATCGAAATCACGCCGGCGGGCGAGTCGACGTTCTCGGCTTTTATCTTGTTGATGATCGCGGAATTCGTGAGACCGTAACCCGCGAGTACGGCGGAATTCGGTTCGACGTTGATGGCGCGCGTCTGCCCGCCGGACACGCCGACGCTGCCGACGCCGGTGACGGCCGAGAATTCATCGGCGACTTGATTGGCGAGAAGATCGGAGAGGTCGCGTAGCGTCCGCGTCGAGTCGGTGACTTGAATGCGGACGACGGGCAGGCTGTTTGGGTCGGCCTTCTGGATCTGCGGCTCTTGCAGCAGCGGATCGTTCGGAAGCTGTCCGCGGATACGAGCGACTTGCTGTTGGATGTCGACGGCGGCAACGTTGATGTCGGTGCCGAATTTGAACTGCGCGCGGACCGTCGTTTGACCCTCGAACGAAATCGATTGCAAGACGTCGATCCCCGAGACACGACTGACCGCATTCTCGATCGGTCGCGTGACGGTGGTCTCCATCGTCTCGGGGGCAACCGTGCCGTAGTTGACGGTCACCGACACGACGGGCGGCGTGAACGAAGGCAACAGTGCGACGGCAAGGCGGGGGATCGAAAAAATGCCGAGTACGATGATGGCTGCAGCGAGCATCGCCACGGTCACGCGTCGGGTTACGGCAAACTTCGCAATTGACAACGTTGACTCCAAACGAGCGGATGCGCGCACGTGCGCCTACGCCTCACTATTATCCTCAGGCTTTCTCGTAGCGGCCTGGGACGCCCGCCGCTTCGTTAGCCCCCGCCGCCAGCCGGGGCGAGCAGGTCGAAGGCCCCTTGTTTTGCGATCTTCTCGCCTGCTTTGAGCCCGCTCGATATCGCGCTATCAGCACCATTGCCCGCACGGACGATGACCGAGCGTGCGATGAACGTACCATCGCCTTTGCGCACGAAGACCAATGTTTTCTCGCTCTGTGGATCGATCACGATCGCGGAGGTCGGCACGGTCAGGGCGACATCGTGCGACACGACGATTTGCGCGCGAAGCGACGCGCCGGGCGGAGCGCTGCTCGGTACGCCCGTTACGGTGACGGTGGCCGCTTGCGTGGTCGGATCGACCGACGGCACGACGCCGACGACTTTTCCACGACTTTTTGCGCCCGTTTCGCTTACGGAAATATCGACCGCGTCGCCGACGTGAATGCGACCGATGTCGCCCGCCGCCACGCTAAGGGACGCACCCGCATCCCGACGTTGGCCGAGCGCGATGACGGGCGTCGTCGGATCGACGGCTTCGCCGGGTTTCTTGAGGATTTGCACGACGACGCCGGCATTGGGCGCGCGCAGCGTGCCGTTGATCAGATCGCGTCGCGCTGAGGCGGCCTTGGCTCCCGCCGATGCAGCCGTCGAGCGTTGCACGTCGCTCTGCGCTTGAACGGCGCGAAGATCGCTCTGCGCTTGCGCGGCATCCGAGCGAGCTTGCGCGAGCGCTCCGCTTTGGGCGAGTCCGGCCGCTGCGTGTTTGGCTTGGTTTGCGTTGACGTCTTGCACGTCGGCATCGACTTGCGCTTGGGCGGTCTGCACGTCTTTTTGCGGCGACACACCGCCGGCGTAGAGCGTTTGGACGCGCGAGAGATTGCGCCGATCGGCATCGAGCTTGAGTTGCGCTTGTCGCAGGGCGGCAGCGGCAGAGAGCCGGTCGGCACTCGCGCCGATCCCGCCGCCGCGCAGAGTCGCGAGGCGCGCCTCCGCTGCGGCGGCTTTTGCGCGCGCACTCGTACGTGCCGATTGCCCAACCGCGCCGCCGCCATACGCCGCTTGCGCCG
>Ga0123337_10004553_pt1 | contig 14053 bp, 15 predicted proteins | sample frozenSSSSmetaG_FD_89792 | JGI IMG/M metagenome (GOLD analysis project Ga0123337, IMG submission 89792) | Glacier valley bacterial and archeal communities from Borup Fiord, Nunavut, Canada, to study Microbial Dark Matter (Phase II) -... | ecosystem: Environmental > Aquatic > Freshwater > Ice >... | reverse complement strand
TTGGTGGCGATGGTGATGGCGCCGGGCAGGCCGGCATCGGCGACGATGAAGGCTTCCTGCTCATGGTGACGGGCATTGAGCACGTTCATGGAGCCGACATTCTTGGCCCGCAGCAGCTCGGCCAGCATTTCGGACTTTTCGATCGAGGTGGTGCCCACCAGTACGGGCTGGCCGCGATCCTGGCACTGCTTGATCAGGTCGGCGATGGCGTTGAACTTTTCCTCGGCGGTGCGGAAAATGGCGTCCTCGTCATCGACGCGCATCACCGGCAGGTTGGTGGGAATGGTCACCACGTCGAGCTTGTAGATGTCGGCGAATTCCTCGGCCTCGGTGGCGGCCGTACCGGTCATGCCGGCCAGCTTTTCATAGAGGCGGAAATAGTTCTGGAAGGTGATCGAGGCCAGGGTCTGGTTTTCCGGCTGGATCTTGACGTGTTCCTTGGCTTCGAGCGCCTGGTGCAGGCCTTCCGAATAGCGGCGCCCCGGCATCATGCGGCCAGAAAACTCGTCGATGATCACCACTTCGCCGCCCTCGGGGGTCTGGCGGACGATATAGTCCTTGTCCTTGCGGAAGAGCTTGTGGGCGCGCAGGGCCGAATTGGCGTGGTGCACCAAAGCGACGTTTTCCACGTCATACATGGACTCGGACTTGAGCAGGCCGTCCGCCGCCAGCCGGGCCTCGAGCTTTTCGATGCCGGCATCGGTGAAGGTGGCCGAGCGCTGCTTCTCGTCGAGCTCGAAATCGTCTTCCTCGATGATGGGCATCAGCGCGTCGATGGTGGTGTAGAGCGTGGTGCGGTCTTCGGAAGGACCCGAAATGATCAGTGGCGTGCGCGCCTCATCGATCAGGATGGAGTCGACTTCGTCGACGATGGCAAAAGCGTGGCCGCGCTGGGCCATCTGCTCGCGGGTATATTTCATGTTGTCGCGCAGATAGTCGAAGCCGAGCTCGTTATTGGTGCCGTAGGTGATGTCGGCAGCGTAGGCGGCCTTGCGCTCCATGTCGGTCATGCCGTGCACGATGATGCCGGTGGTCAGGCCGAGGAAATTGTAGACCTGGCCCATCCAGGCGGCGTCGCGCTTGACCAGGTAGTCATTGACGGTCACCAGGTGGGCGCCGCGGCCGGTCAGCGCATTGAGATACATCGGCAGCGTCGCCACCAGGGTCTTGCCCTCGCCGGTGCGCATTTCGGCAATGCCGCGCTCGTTCATCACCATGCCGCCGATCAGCTGCACGTCGAAGTGGCGCATGCCGAGCACGCGCTTGCTGGCCTCGCGCACGGTGGCAAAGGCGGGGACGATCAAATCATCGAGATCGGCGCCCTGGGCCAGCTGCGCCTTGAATTCGGCCGTGCGGGCCTGCAGGTCGGCGTCGCTGAGCTTTTCAAGTTCGCTCTCGAGCGCGTTGATGGCGGCGACCTTGCCCTGATACCGCTTGACGTGCCGATCGGATGTCGACCCGAAAATCCGCCGGGCGAGTGCAGCAAGTGCCATATGTCAGGTCCTTCGATGACTCATCGGGCGCAATGTGGGGGGCGGGTCGAGCCCCGCAGGCCATCGTCAGCGCGATGAGAAAGCCTTTCGGGCTTTGAATGTATGTATCTCCGCCGAGCGACGGAAAAGCGCGTGAGATGTAAGAGCGGGCCCTTGTCTTGTCAACGTCAGCGAAATCGGCGACACCTGCCTTGAGCTGCCGGAATCCGGGCAGAAATGGGGCCAATGCCCTTTGGTTGGTGACGCAGGACGGCCTGGCGCATTTTTGCCCCGTTATCGTGTCAGCCAGCCAGTCAGAAATCTGTGGCCCGCAATTGCCCGCCACCAATTCGCCGTCTGCCATCAGGCAGCTTCGGCCAAGGAGATCGATACGATGACGTTTTTTCCACGGCGCTTCATGCGCACCGCCGGCCTGCTGGCCACCATGCTGGCCGCGACGGCGCTGACGCCCGCCTTTGCCCAGGATGCGGCGCCTGCTGCCGATGCTGCCGCCGCGCCTGTGGCTGCCGTTGCGCCTGAAACCGTGATCGCCACGGTGGCCGGTTCGCCCATTACCGAGGCCGATCTCAGCTTTGCCGCCGAGGACCTGGCCCAGGAACTGCAGCAGATGCCACCCGACCAGCGCAAGCCCTTCCTGCTGCGCGTGCTGATCGACATGAAGGTGATGGCCCAGGCCGGCGCCGCTGCCGGCATGGCCGATACGCCGCTGTTCCAGCAGCGCCTCGAATATCTCAAGGATCGCAGCCTGCGCCGCGCCTATTTTGCCGAGCAGATCGCTGCCGGCGTGACTGAAGAAGCCGTGCGGGCCGAGTACGACAAGTTCGTCGCCGACTTCACCCCGGCCCCCGAAATCCGCGCCAGCCACATCCTGGTGCCGACCGAGGAAGAGGCCAAGGCGATCAAGGCCGAGCTCGATGGCGGCGCTGACTTTGTCGCCCTGGCCAAGGAAAAGTCGATCGATCCGGGTGCCGCCAATGGCGGCGATCTGGGCTTTTTCGGCGCCGGCAGCATGGTTGCCCCGTTCGAGACCGCGGCCTTTGCCCTGACCGATATCGGCCAGGTCTCCGAGCCGGTGGAATCCCAGTTCGGCTGGCATGTCATCCGGCTCGAAGAAAAGCGCGAATCCGCCCCGCCGGCCTTCGAGCAGGTCGCGCCGCAGCTGCAGCAGCAGCTGCTGATGACCACCTTTGACGAGACTGTCGCCACGCTGATGGAAGGCGTTGCCGTCGACATCCCCGATGCCGCGCTGGCCGCTGCCGTCGCCGGCCAGAGCGAGACGGCCCCGCCCGCCGCCCAGTAACCCGATCCGGCGCCCGGGGCCAGCAGCCCCGGGCGCGTTTCCATCCCGGTGGCCAGGCGGCCGCCTGCGGATGCGGCTGCCCGCTTGCGAATGGCCTCTGTTTCGGGCAAACCCAAGGCCTGTCCGCTCCCCAGGAAAGTTCGTTCGATGGCCCATCCGGTTTCCCCGCTCGCCCCCAAATCCTATCCGGAACTGCCGGCCATTGCCGGGGTGCGCTTTGCCACGGCCGAAGCGGGCATCAAGTACAAGAACCGCACCGATGTGCTGCTGATGACGTTCGATGCCGGCACCACGGCAGCGGGCGTCGTCACCAAATCGAAATGCTCCTCGGCAGCGGTGGACTGGTGCAAGGCCAACTTGCCCGGCGGGCTGGCGCGGGGCCTCGTGGTCAATTCGGGCAATGCCAATGCCTTTACCGGCGCCAAGGGCCAGGCCAGCGTGCAGCTGACCGCCGAACTGGCCGCCAAGGCCCTGGGCTGCTCGACCGCCGAGATCTTCCTTGCCTCCACCGGGGTGATCGGCGAGCCGCTCGACGCCAGCAAGTTTGCCGGCGTGCTCGACGAAATGGCGACGCGGCTGGGCGATACGCCCTGGATGGACCCGGCCAAGGCCATCATGACCACCGATACCTTCCCAAAGCTGTTTGGCGCGACGCTCGATATCGACGGCGTGGAAGTGCGCATCAACGGCATTGCCAAGGGCAGCGGCATGATCGCGCCCGACATGGCCACCATGCTCAGCTTCGTCGTCACCGACATGCCCATTGCCGCCCCGGTGCTGCAAGCTTTGCTGTCCAAGCATGTGGCCACCAGCTTTAATGCCGTTACCGTGGACAGCGATACCTCCACCTCCGATACGCTTTTGGCCTTTGCCACCGGCAAGGCGGCGGTCGAGCCGATCGAGAGCCTTGATGATCCGCGCGCCGAAATTTTTGGCGAGGCGCTGCGCGACGTGCTGTTCGACCTGGCCATCCAGGTGGTGCGCGATGGCGAAGGCGCCACCAAGCAGGTCTCGGTGCATGTCGAGGGCGCCACGTCCGACGCCTCGGCCTTCCGCATTGCCAAGTCGATCGCCGACTCGCCTTTGGTCAAGACCGCCATTGCCGGCGAGGACGCCAATTGGGGCCGCGTAGTCATGGCCGTGGGCAAGGCGGGCGAGCCGGCCGACCGCGACAAGCTGTCGATCCGCTTCGGTGACCTCTTGGTCGCCAAGGATGGCGAGCGCGCGCCGATCTATGACGAGGCCGCCACCTCAGCCTATATGAAGGGCGAGGATCTCGAACTCACCGTCAGCCTGGGTCTCGGCGAGGGCCGGGCGACGGTTTATACCTGCGACCTGACGCATGGCTATATCACCATCAATGGCGATTACCGGAGCTAGTCATGGGTCTGCCTGACGCGGCGGTTTTCGAGCGGTCCGGCCTTGCCGCCTGGCCCGGCATCGAGGTCGACTGGGATGGCGGCTGGGTGCGCCGGGCCGCCGGCGGCTATACCAAGCGAGCCAATTCCGTGCAGTGCCTCGAACCGACCGATGACAGCGATGTCGAGGCCCGGATTGCTGCGGCCGTGGCCTGGTTCACGGCCCGTGGCCTGCCCCCGGTCTTCCGCATGACGCCGCTGGCTGGCCCCGACCTGGGCGCCGCGCTGGACCGGCTGGGCTGGCGCAGCATCGACGCCAGCCACCAGTTTGCCATGGCGCTGGATCCGGTCGAGGCCGATCCGCGCGGGCGGATCTATGACGTGCGCGATCCGGCCTTCCTGGCGGTGCAGCAGCGCCTGTCCGGCTACAGCGACGAACGGCTCGGCAAGCTCGATGCGCTGCTGGCCGCCATGACGGTGGAAGCCTGCGGCGTGGTGCTGCAGGATGATGATGGCGCGCCGGTCGCCACCGCGCTGATGGCCATCGCCGATGGCATTGTCGTCACCGGCAATGTGGTGACCGATGCCAGCCGGCGCCGCCAGGGTCATGCCGGCGCCCTGATGCGCACCGGCCATGCCTGGGCCCATGCAGCCGGGGCGCGGATTGCCGCGCTCAATGTGCAGGCCGACAATGCCGGCGCCCAGGCGCTCTATCGCGGGCTCGGCTATGCACGGCAATATGACTATCACTACCGGGTTCCGGGGACGCCATGAGCCAGTCGATCCTTCTTGTCGTCGCCGGGGCGCTGGTCGATGCCGACCGGCGCGTGCTGATCGCGCAGCGGCCGGAAGGCAAGGCCATGGCCGGGCTGTGGGAATTTCCCGGCGGCAAGATCGAGCCGGGCGAAACCCCCGAGGCGGCGCTGATCCGCGAGCTTGAGGAAGAGCTGGGCGTCACCACGCATACCGCGTGCCTCGCGCCGGTAAGCTTTGCCAGCCACTCTTACGAGAAATTTCACCTGTTGATGCTACTCTATGTGTGCCGAAAGTGGCAGGGCATACCGGCGCCGCGGGAGCATATCGCGCTCAAATGGGTGCGGCCGCAGGCGCTGCGCGACTATGCCATGCCGCCGGCAGACCTGCCATTGATCGCCGCCTTGTGCGATCTGCTCTAGGCAAGACCGTTCGATCTTGGGGAATTGGAATGACGGCCACGAAAATCGGTAAGTTTCTTGTCGATGAATCCGGCGCCACGGCCGTTGAATATGGCCTGCTCGCGGCGCTGATCGCCGTGGCCATCATCGGCACCTTCAGCGTGCTGGGTAACAGCGTGCAGGGCCTGTTCAACAATGGCACTGCCGGCACCCTGGACAACCAGACCGCCAAGATAAACTAACCCAAGACAAACCGGCTATTGCAGCGTGACGATCTTGTACTGCTCGCCGACCTGGACCGGGTCGCCGGGATAGAGGTCGTTGATGATGTAGAACAGCTCGGTGCCGCGCGTCAGCGCGTTCATCTGGGCGGCCAGCTTGTCGGCCGTGTCGCCGGCCTTGGCCGTGACGACGCGGACGGCCACCTTGCGGATGGCGGAGAGGTCACTCTCGGTGGTGCGGCGGAAGCTGGCCAGCGTGGCGTCAGCGCCCTGGGCAAAGCGGGGACTGTCGGCCTTGGCGGCAAAGATGAAGCGATAGACCTGGCCGTCCAGCCGCATCACCGAGACACGGAAGAACCACTGGTCGGTCTGGGCAAGCCCGGAGGCCATCTCGATGCCATTGCGGGTGTCGCTGGTGACGCTGTCGGTCTTGAGCCCGGCGATCCAGCCCGATTTGAGATAATCGGCCAGCGCCATGCTGGACTGCACGTCGGCGCTGTCAAAGCGCACGGCTTCGCCATCGCCGGCCACCCCGACCACGGCGCTGGGTGAATTCTGCAGCGTATAGCCGGTGGGCACGGTGAAGGTGAATTTGGAGGCCGGATTGAGGAAGCGGCGGCCGACAATGGAGCCCTGCGAGGGGCTGTCGCCAAAGGTCAGGCCGGCAATCGAGTCCAGATAGCCGTCGCGGTCGACCTCGCCCAGGCCGGCCTTGCCGAACATGGTGCTGGCCGTGTCGATGGCCTTCTGGATGCGCGCGGGGGTGGAGGGATGGGAGGACAGGAACCCCTCCGTGCCCTGGCCCGAGCCGGCCGAGAAACTGGCAAAGCGGCTCATCACGCCCAGGAAGCGCGCGGCCGCCTGGGGGTCGTAGCCGGCCTTGCCGGAATATTTGATGCCTTCGCGATCGGCTTCGAGTTCCTGGTTCTGCCCGAAGGCGGCCAGGGATTCGCGGGTGCGGCTGGCCGTGGCGTCGCTCGAGGTATCGCCGCCGAAGACCGAGGTGATGACGCGGTCGACAATGGCGGTGGTGCGGGTGCGGTCGGTGCGGGCCCGGGCATGGCGCAGGGTCACGTGGGCGATCTCGTGCGCCAGCACGGCGGCCAGTTCGCTGGTGTCGCTGGCCAGAGCCAAGATGCCGCGCGTCACATAGATATAGCCGCCGGGCAGGGCAAAGGCATTGACCTCGGAGGTGTCGAGGATGGTGACCTGGAACTGGGCATTGGGCTGGTCGGCGGCGGCGAGCAGGCGCCCGACAATGCGGGCCACCATGATCTCGGCGGGGCGATCGGAATAGATGCCGCCATAGGCGGCCACGATGCGCGGATGCTCGCGGCTGCCGATCACCGCATCATCGGGATCGGTGCCTTCGGGCACCACGGCCGGCGCCGGCCGGTCGCCGGTCTGGCTGACCGCGATATTGGAACTGGTCAGCGTCGTGCAGGCCGACAGGGCCAGCAACATGGTCGCCAGCACGCCGATGCGCAAACCCTGCGCGATATGCCCCTTGCCCGTCATCGTATCGCCAAGACCTCAAGCTGCTCGGGATGGGTAATTTCGATGCGTGGACCATCCCGGTCGTCCACCCATCCGCGTATACGTACCAAGGCGCCGTCGAGCACCATGGGGTCGATGCCCGCCGCCACAAACAGCCTGCGGGCCGGCGCCTCGATCACGGCGGTGAAGTCCTGTTTCCAGAACCGGCCGAAATTGAGATAGATCCGCCCGCCGCGTTCCTCGGCCAGCAGGATCCTGCCTTCAACAAGTTCATAATGGCCTGCCCGGGCGAGCAATTCACCCGGCACGTCCGCCGCACGCACGCTGTAATAGGGATCACGCCAGATGCCAAGGCCGGAGAGCCGCGCCCGTCCCTCGGCGGCGAACAATAAATCGAGACATTGCCGATTGTCGGGGAAGGAATAGACCCGCGCCAGGCCCTGCGCGACCATGGCCTGCTGCGCCCAGGCCGGGCCATCGGCGGAATCGACAAAGACATGGGCCAGCTGGCGGTCGTAGCGGTCGATCCGTTCGCCGCCATAGCCAAGCTGGACCGGCTTGTTGAGCAATATGGTCTCGAGCGCCAGTTTGGCCTCGGGGGCCAGCGGCCAGCTCTCATAGCCCTCGCGGCCCAGCGGCAGCTTGGGTGCCTGGGTGCCGATCAGCCGCACCACGCGGCCGTCATCGAGCACCACGGTGTCGCCGTCGGTGACCTGCACGACCAGGCCGCCGGGCACCATGGCCAGGTCGGGGCAGGCCAGGGCCGCAGTCGAGACGGACGAGAGCGCGGCCAGTGCGGCGAGTTGAACAAGACTGGTGGTGCGCAAATCAGGCCCCGATAACAATGGCTTCACCATGCACCCAAATGCGGCAAAAAATCATTACCGATGCCTGATCAGGTCAAAAGACTGTCAGCGGGGCCCCCGCTTCCTTGAGAAGGCGGGGGGTCGCTGGTAAGAGAGGCCGTCCTTGCCTACCCCTTCCGGAGCTTTTTTCCCTTGTCGCTTGTCCGCCAATTCGCCCTCGCCGCCCTGTTTGCCCTGTTTGCCCTGCTCAGCCTGGGTCGTGCCGAGGCCAATCCGATGCTGCTGGTCGATATGGAAACGCTTGACGTGCTCTATGCCGAGGAGGCGGGGCAGCCCTGGCATCCGGCCTCGCTGACCAAGATGATGACGGCCTATGTCGCTTTCGAGGAGATCGCCAAGGGTACGATCACTCTCGAGACGCCCGTCGTGCTGTCCAAGCATGCCTTGGCGCAGGCGCCATCGCGCTCGGGCCTGCCAGTGGGTTCTGCGCTGACCATGCAGGATGCGCTCTATGTCATGGTGGTCAAATCGGCCAATGACGTGGCCATGGCGATCGCCGAAACGGTGGGCGGCAGCGAGGCGGGCTTTGTTGCCAAGATGAATGACGTGGCCGCGCGCATGGGCATGACGGCCAGCCATTTCACCAATCCCAACGGGCTGCACGACCCGGCGCAATATACTTCGGCGCGCGATCTGGCGCTGCTGGCGCTCTATATCGAGCAGAGCTTTCCGCAATATATGCCGATGTTCGGCACCGAGGCGGTCAAGCTGGGCAAGGTGACGCTCGAATCGCAGAATGAACTGCTCACCAGCTTTGCCGGCACTACCGGCATGAAGACCGGCTATGTCTGTGCCTCCGGGCTCAATATGGTGGCCACGGTGGAGCGCAATGGCCGTCGGATGCTGGCGGTGGTGCTGGGCGGCCAGTCTGCACGCGAGCGCAATGAGCGGGCGGCCGAGCTGATCCTCAAGGGCCTGTCCGGCTCGGCCCAGCCCACCGGCACCACGGTGCTGACCCTGGGCAACAATCCGGGCGTGCCGCCGGTCGATATGCGGGCGCAGATCTGCGGCGCCGAGGCCAAGGCCTATGCCGCGGCTGCCCAGGCCGCCTTTCCCATGGGGCTCAAGGGCCAGCCGAGCTATCTCAATGATGTGGTGGCGCCGCGCGCCTATGTGGCCACCGATCTCGGTCGCATCGCCGTGGGGGTCAACCTGCCACGGCCGCGGCCGGCCCATCTGCCCCAGTTCACCCCGCCCAGCAGCGAGGCCGCGCTGGCGGTGGAGCTGCGCCCGGGGCTGAACGTTTCGGGCAATGGCGTGCCGATGCCGCTGGCGCGCCCCAACAGTCTCTAGGTGAGAGCTGGGCTCAGCCCTTGATAATGGTGAAGCTCAGGGTCTCGCCCTCTGCGGCGAGCGTACAGGCATGGCCGTGCTGGCGGCAATAGAGAGGAATGTCGATGCGGGCCATGGGGTCGGTGGCCAGCACCACCAGGGTGCTGCCCGTCGCCATGGTTTCAAGCCGCTTTTCCATTTTTAGCACCGGCATGGGGCATTTGAGCCCCCTGGCGTCGATGCTGTCACTGACCAAGGACGAGCACCCAATGGGTGCCATAGGTCGAGCTGCCATTGAAGCTGACGGCAATGCCGGCCCGGCTGGCATTGGTGGTCATGCCGGCGGCATCGGCCGGATTGTTGCGCCAGCCCGAAAAGGTCTCGGCAAAGGTGGCGTAGCCCGCGCTCAGCTTCATGCCGGCCAGGCCCTGGGGCGTGGCGGGCGGCGTGCCGGTGCGGGCATATTGGTCGGCCAGGGCCTGGGCGGTGCCGTCGAGGCCGGCATCGGGCGTGAGGGCCGGCAGGCCATTGGTGGCGCGATAGGCATTGATCATGGCCACCGCCTGGGCGCGGTCGAGGCTGGCCCCCGGCTGGTCCATGCGGGCCGACAGGCCAGCGGCCAGCGGGATGCTGGTGCCACCGCCGCCACCGAAGCCGCCCATCGAGCAGGCGGCCAGCGTAACGGCGGCAGCCAGGGCGGCGAGGGGCAGCAAAGCGGGCTGGAAACGGCGCAAGACGGTCATGGGGCAATCCTGGTGACAAAAAAGGGTCTGGCGGGCCGCTTAGGGTGCCAGCAAGGCCAAATCATGGTGCTGCCCCCTCTTATACCCGCGCTTCCTGCCGGCCTGTTAACGGCGGGCCGGTGCGCCAGCGCGGGGCGGGGTTGATCTGCATCAAGGCGTCGGCGCGCGCCGGGACTAGACTGGTTCGTGCCAGACGGCAGCCTGCGCGACCAGAAGGCACCGCAATGGCGCCTGTTCACTTCTATTATTTCGGAGACTTCCAATGATGCTACCCAAGGGCACGACAGTCGCGGTCGCCGATGGCGAAAAGCTCAACCTGTTCCGCAATGCCGGCGATGAGGCCCAGCTGCAGCTGTCCCCGCTCGAGCATGGTCATGTCAGTGAGGCGCATGGCTCACGCCAGACCACTTCCGGCAATCCCGATCCGGGCCAGGCCAGCGAAGACGGCTTTTCGGCCGGCATTGTCGATCTGCTCAACAAGGGCGTGCTGGAGGGCAAGATCCATGGCCTGGTCGTCATTGCCGCGCCGCGGGCGCTGGGCGAGATGCGCAAGCATTATCACAAGACCCTGTCGGCCAAGCTGCTCGGCGAGATCGCCAAGGATCTGACCGGCCATGGCGTCGGCGATATCGAAACCGCGATCCGGGGCGCATGAAGACCCTCCTGGGCATAACCTTGGCGCTGGCGGGCGGACTGGGCCCGCTGGTTGCCGGCGGGCTGGTGCTGGCGCAGGGTTACGATCCGGTGGCGGACGGGCAGGCATTGGTGACGATGTATTGTGCCGACTGTCACGCCGTGGGCGCAACGGGCGACAGCCCGTTTCCGCCGGCGCCGCGCTTTCGCGAGCTGCATTTGCGCTATGACGTCGAGTTCCTGAGCGAGGCGCTGGTGGAAGGCATTGTCACGGCCCATCCCGACATGCCGCAATTCGAATTCGACCCGCAACAGGCCGCCGCCATCGTGGCCTATCTCAAGTCGCTGGAGCCGCAGGTCTAGGCCGACCGTCCCGGCCATCGGCCTGTCCCCGATAGCAGGGGCAGGCAGGTGGTGACCCCGATGAGATTCGAACTCATGACCTTAGGATTAGGAATCCTACGCTCTATCCAACTGAGCTACGGGACCACGCCTGATCGAATAGCAAATGCGCCGGGCCAGTGGAACCCTCATTGCGCCGCTCCGCGCTGCAAGGGTCCGGCTGACTTCTGCATGCCGGCGCCGCGTCAGGTCGGCGGGACCTGGGCGCTGCTGGCCCGGTGCTCGGGGCTGGTGGCATAGGGCCAGGCGGTCGGATCGATATCGAGATCGCTGAACTGGGCGGGCTCGAAGACCGGCCGCGCGACGCCCCGTTTGAGCTGGGCGCGGAAATCGCTGAGCACGCGCAGCGCCACCGGAAACAGCATCATGATGGCCATCAGATTGACCAAAGCGAGCACGCCCATGACCGGGTCGGAGAAGAAGAACACGGCCGTGGCGCCGGGCGCCGAGGCGCCCAGGAATACCACGGCGACAATGGCGATGCGCAGGCCGTGCAGCGCCGCATTATTCTTGGTCATGACCTTGAGCGCGGTCTCGCCGAGATAGTAATTGTAGATGATCGAGCTGAAGGCAAACAGCAGGATGGCGAAGGTCAGGAAATATTGCGACCAGTTGCCCAGGTGGCTGACCAGCGACTGTTGCGTCAGCACGACCCCATCAATGCCCTCGGCGCCGGGGACATAGACCGGGCTGAGCAGAATGATGAAGGCCGTGCAGGAGCAGACCACGATGGTGTCGATGAACACCGAAAACGACTGGGTGATGCCCTGGCTGATCGGATGGCGCACTTCGGCGGTGGCCGCGATATTGGGGGCCGAGCCGAGCCCGGCCTCGTTGGAAAACAGGCCGCGCCGCAGGCCCTGGGCCAGGGCGGCGCCGATGCCGCCGCCAACGACCTCTTCCAGACCAAAGGCATTGGCGATGATCGACCAGATCATGCCGGGCAGTTCGGTAATGTTGAGCACGATCACCACCAGGGCCATGCCGATATAGACAAAGGCCATGACCGGGATGATGACATCGGCGGCCTTGGCGATGCGGCGAATGCCGCCATAGACGATAAAGCCGGTGATGATGGCCAGGAAGATGCCGCTCCAGACGCGGTCGATGCCCAGGCTGTCCTGGGCGGCGCCGGCAAAGGTATTGCCCTGGAAGGCGTTGAAGCCAAAGCCGAAGGCGGCCAGCAGGCAGATCGCATAGACCACGGCCAGCCAGCGATATTGCGCGCCCAGCCCATGGATGATGTAGGCGGCCGGCCCGCCGCGATAGGTGCCGTCGCCATTGGACCGCTTGTAGAGCTGGGCCAGCGAGGCTTCGACGAGGCTGGTGGCCATGCCGATCAGCGCCACCGCCCACATCCAGAACACCGCGCCCGGGCCGCCCAGGGTGATGGCGACGGCGACGCCGGCAATATTGCCACCGCCCACCCGGCCGCCGACCGAGACCAGCAGCGCCTCGCGGGCGCTGATGGCATTGGGGTCGCTGCTCTGGTTCTTGGAGGAGAGGACCCGGAACATGCGGCCGAAATACTCGAACTGGACGAAGCCGCTCATGACGGTGATGAACCCGCCGAAAATCACCAGGATGGGAATGAGCGACCAACCCCAGGTGAAGTCCTCGATCAGGCTGAAGAGTTGTCGCAACAGGTCCATGGTTATCTCCTCCATCGTGTCAGGCTAGGGTGTTCGCACGCCAGGCTCAACACAAAGCTTGCACGCCCTGCGACAAGGGTCCGTCCGCCGCGCCGGGTGGCGCGCGCGATGTCCCCGATCATCTGCTGACAGAGTCTGACCAGACGATTGGTCAGGGTACGGCATCACCACACCGGAGATGCCATCATGACCACCATCGTCACCATCCTCACCCAAGGCTATGCCGATTGGGAAACCGCGCTGCTCAATGCCGTGGCGCGGCAATATTACGAGGTCGATACGCTCTATGCCACGCCGGATGGCCGGCCGGTCGTCTCCGCCGGTGGCCTGCGGGTCACGCCGGACCTGGCCATTGCCGACATCGATCCGGGCGCCATGGATGCCCTGGTGCTCAATGGCGGCACGGCCTGGAGCGCGCCCGATGCGCCCGAGCTGGGCGACGTGCTGCATGCGGCCCGGGCTTCGGGCAGGCTGGTGGCCGCCATCTGCGACGGCACGCTGGCCCTGGCGCGGGCCGGACTGCTCGACCAGGTCCGCCATACCGGCAATGCCCCCGATGCGCTGACAGCCACCGGCTATGCCGGCGCCGCGCTCTACCAGCAGACCCCCGCCGCCGTGAGCGATGGCGGCGTGGTCACCGCCCCCGGCACGGCGCCGGTCAGCTTCATGGCGGCGGTGATGGCCGGTCTGGGCCGCCACGACGATAATCTGGCCTTCTATCTGGGCCTGCACGCCGCCGAGCACCGGGCGGCGTGATTCGCCGTGGTCCTATGTACTATTTCATACAAACAACTTTTCAATCGTTGTTGATCTGACAATTGGTAAATTCTGTGTGTACAAAAGTAATTTCTCCCAATACGAGTATGTATTAATTTGGGGGATTTATTTTGAATAAGACTATTGTCTCCGGGGTAATTCTCGGATTGTTTTTGGCTGGCTGTGCGACACCACCGAAAGATATTGCTCCTTCCTATGTTTCGACGACGCTGTACGAAAATCTGACTTGTTCGCAACTGCGGGCGGAGGCGGAGGGGGTCTCTGCGCGAGCGGCCGCGGCGTATGGCAAGCAGGACAAGAACCGCAGCCAGGACGCGGCAATGACCGGTGTGGCTCTGGTGCTGTTCTGGCCCGCGGCGCTGTTCATGAAGGGTGATGGCGCCGACGCAGCCGAAGTTGCCCGGATCAAGGGTGAAATGCAGTCAATCGAGCAGGTCAACAGGATCAAGAAATGCGACATCGTCTTTGCAGCGATGTAGGCAAATCTGATCTTAGTTTTGTGCTCTAGAATGCTGACCGCGCGGGTCCGTGCCAAGGCGCGACCTGCGCGGTTGCTCTTTGAGCGGCGCCACTAGCCGCCCTGGCCCGGCCCGCCAGACAGTCTGCCCGCAAAAAGATGGGCGTCCGGCAGGCCATTTACGCCAATTCTGCACCCCCTTGTCGATTCTTCCCCTGCCGGCCCGTC
>Ga0123337_10004546_pt1 | contig 14067 bp, 13 predicted proteins | sample frozenSSSSmetaG_FD_89792 | JGI IMG/M metagenome (GOLD analysis project Ga0123337, IMG submission 89792) | Glacier valley bacterial and archeal communities from Borup Fiord, Nunavut, Canada, to study Microbial Dark Matter (Phase II) -... | ecosystem: Environmental > Aquatic > Freshwater > Ice >... | reverse complement strand
CTTCATCCTGCTTCGGGCGTGCAACCTCATGAAGAACAATATCCTGCAATGGCAAAAGCAATGGGTAAAGATCCCAACAAAGGAGAATATATCCCATTTGATATTGTTGATAGAAAGTTTACTGAAAATTATTTTAAAATATTATTGCACCCCTTTGAAGATTGGGGAGTGGATTTTTGGTGGTTGGATTGGCAACAATGGGGAACTACAAAATTAAAAGGTGTAACACCTACATTTTGGTTAAACTATGTTCACTACAGCGACATGGAACGAAGAAGAAAAAATCGTCCCATTGTTTTTCACAGATGGGGTGGCTTAGGTAATCATCGTTATCCGGTTGGGTTTTCTGGTGATACTTATATTGATTGGAAGTCGCTTTCATTTCAACCATATTTCACATCAACGGCGTCTAATGTCGCTTTTGGATATTGGAGCCATGATATAGGTGGGCATTACAAAGGAATTTCAACTCCTGAACTTTACGCAAGATGGATTCAGTTCGGGATTTTTAGTCCTATATTTCGAACACACGCTTCTAATAACCCACGTATTGAACGAAGGATTTGGGGATACCCTACGGATTATTTTTATGTAATGCGCGATGCCATTCAATTGCGTTATGCATTGGTGCCCTACATTTATACAATGGCTCGTGAAGCTTATGATACAGGTGTATCAATATGCAGACCAATGTATTACGATTATCCTGAAGCTGATGAAGCGTATATAAGAAGAGATCAATATATGTTTGGGAATGATTTAATTGTATCTCCCATCACAAAGCACATCGAAGAAGATAATTTAACAGTGCCTCAAACCACATGGATACCAGAAGGTGAATGGATTGAATGGTTTTCTGGATCAGTAATAACTGGTCCTGTAATGGTTACAAGGGAGTATACACTAGAAGAAATTCCTCTTTTTGTAAAGCAAGGTGCTATAATACCAATGCAAAATAAAGTTAAACGCTTAGCGGATGCTGTTGCCGATCATTTAATTTTAAGTATTTATCCTGGAGAATCTGGAAGTGTAAAAGTTTATGAAGACGAAAATTCTACTAATAATTATATCCAAGATTCTTTTTCTTTTTTACCAATTGATTTTAAAAGGGATGAACAAGGTAATTACACCATAAGCATTCATCCTATTGAAGGTACTTATGAAAACATGCCACAAGAAAAATTTTATGAAATACGGTTGATCAATACTTTCCTACCACATGAGGTATTTCTAAATGGTGAATTGATTGAATATAAATCAAAAACATATTTAGAAAATAATAATGAAAACTTTTATTATTTTGATGGTAATGAAATAGCAACGATTATAAAATTGTGTAAACATAACGTAAATAATCTAATTGAGATAGTTGTACACTTTGAAAGCCACCTTTCTTTAAGCTTGTTGGATGGAGCTAAAGGAAAATTAAACTGGGTTAAAAAAGTGCGAAAAGAAATGAATTCTAAATATAATGAGTATCAGGAATGGGTACCAGATATTTTAACAGAGGTTTGTCAAATTTCTTCTCGAATAAGCAATAGACCTGATATGGCATCAAAAGAATTTGAAAACTTATCATTCAAAATGCAAATGATAATGGATAAAGTTGAAGAAATGGCTGATGATAACCCAATCTTTGAAATTTCTCTCAACTTATTGAAAAAACTAGAGATTCAGTTTTTAAAGAAATAAATCCATTTCAAAAAAAGAAACCTGCCTAAAGCAGGTTTCTTTTTTGATTGTATGATACATATTTTACCTAGGTTTATTATTTGGAGACCATTTATTTTCACCACTTACATCTCTAATAAAATCATCCTCACCTTTACGTGCAGTTGCTTTTTTATTTCTTAATTGCACGTTTTCAGTTGACATCTTTTCTAATCTCATTTCAAGCTCTCTTTCATGGCGTCGCATTTCTTCTTGAGCAGCAAGCATATCTTCCATGTTTTGCTTCAATTCATCTTCCTGATTACGCAATTGTTGCGTCATTAATTTAGATTTTTCAAGCAAATCATGAGTCCTCTCGCTTACTTTTGTATTCAAAATAAATGAAGCCAAGCTTTCACTAACACTTTTTGTAAAATCAATTTCATATTGTTCTAATACTTTAAACGAAGCTAATTCTAAAACGCCTACGACTTGCTCATTATTTAACAGCGGAACAATTAATATACAATTTGGGTTTGAAAAACCTAGTCCTGATTTAATTTTAACATATTCATCTGGCACATCAGTTAAAAATATGGTATGCTTTTCAGCAAAAGCAACACCTGCAAGCCCTTCACCTATTGCAATTTTTTTATTAATATATTTCTTTCGGTTAAAGGCATAACAAGCTTTTAACTCAAGCATAGGCTGTTCATTTTCACCTTCTTCCAATACAAACAAGGCTGCTTGGTTTGCACCTAATTGTTTTACAAAGTTTTTCAACACATTATCATATACATCAGTATAATTATTATGATTATCCCTGAGCATATCGGCAAATTTAGAAAGCCCTTCACTATGCCATAATCTTCTTTTCTCAGCTTCGTCAATTACCTTTAATTGTACTATAATGTTATTAAGTGTCTTAGTAATTTCATCATTTTCATTTACTGCTGGTAGCGCTTCGGTTATTTTGCGGGTTGAAATGTCTTCTATCTGGTTCATCACATCCCGAAACTTTAAAATAATGTTATCAAAACCTATTATAAGTGATTTGAGTAGTCGACTTGATTTAATTTGATTCAAATTGATTGACAGATCACCATTTGAAATCCTTTCTACTGATTTTCGCATTTCTGTAATTGGTGTGGAAATTGAAACATGCAACCAATACAAGGCAAATGTGATGCTGACAGCAATTGCTAAAAACAAAAAAATAAACGTTCGTATAATTTGAGTACTAACATTATCCGACTCCTCAACAATTTGTTTATTTATCCTCCTTAAATAGGAATAAGCCTTATCGTAAGTATTTTTTAATAAAAATTTATTTCCGTCATTGCTACTAAGGCCAATTTGTTTTTCATTATTTATTATTTTATAAAAAGCACTTTTATAAATTTCCAATTGCTTTAATAATTCAATTTTTTCTGTAGAAGCACTTTCTGGAAGTGCTTCAATAATTGCAGAAAATTTCGCAAAGTCACTATCAAACTTTTTTACATATTGAAAATCCTTTCGCAATAAAAAATCCTTTTCATGCCTTCGCAAAGTTAAAATGTGTGTTTTATCAGTTATTAAACTTGAATTTTCTATATTATGAATAGCTTTTCGCATTTTTCCCTCTAAACCATCATTTTTAAAGCCTTTTTCTTTTATCAATCCTGTGGTTTCTAAAAAAAGTATGGAATATTCTTTTAAAATACCTTTCAAACTATCGACTAATAAAACGGTAGCTGGATTAATTTGCCTCAATTCATCTTTTAATAAATTAGTACTACTTATAACCAATCGAAGGTTTTTATCATAAGTTTCTAATTGAGAATTTGTTCCTTTGGTAATAAAAGAACTGTCGGATGATGCATTAAGCAGAAATTCACTTTTTGAAGTTTGTAATTGACTAAGATAAAAGAAAGCTTCTTGCGAAATTTCAGAAAGATGGTTGGTGTGCTTAATTTTATATACAGATGATATTACATAAAAGCCAAACAGGAGGAATGACAGCACAATTAAAACAGAAAGCCAAATTGATTGTTTCTGATAATTTATTCTCATGCAAAAAATTATTTCAATTGAAAAAAGAAAAATTAAAAAGCTTCATATAATCTAACCTAGAAAAAATTAAATAAAATACTAAAAAAGTTATTTAATTCGGCAAATATAGAGTTTTAGAATATAAATAAAAAAATCAAAAAAGATGTTGTCGCTTATATTTCAATAAACAAATAAATTTTTAAATAAGCAAAGCGTAAAAATTATTTACAAAAAACAGTTTATAGGCAAGGTTTTTCTAAAATCTTAATATTATCCTTCCAACCTTCTTACTATTTGGTCACTTACATGTTGAAAAAATTGAACTGGGTTCATTGTTCTCCAATTTTCAATTTCAAGCGTTCCTCCAAAATTTATGTAATAATCTAATTTATATTTTTTCCATTCGCTTTCTACAAAATCCCTAAAGTTCACTGCAGCAATCCATCCATCTTCTACATCTTCAAACCATTCTTCATAATATTCATCGTCTCTCGAACCATGAAAATTTAAAAGATTTTCTCCTAACAAAATAAATTTCCTAATTCCTTGCCCTATTAAATGATCTATTACGTTGCGTTTGAAAAACATAATATCATTATGAAGGGTATCATTCCACTCTCCAAACATTTCAATAACCACATAATTTAAATTATAATCAGCATATAAAATTTTTATGTAAAGTGTTTCCGAACCTATATAATCCCAAAAAGGATGAATATAATATCCATAAATAGCATGGGTGTATGTGCTGGTATTATATTCTTTACCATAAAAAGGAGATTGTTCATCATCTACTGCAGAATAATAGTTTTCCCAATTATAGAATGGCTCGATATCTTGCATTAAAATCTTTCTGAATTTTAAAATGTAAAACCTTTTAAACTAAAGTAAATAATTTAAATTGATACAATATCATAATTAATAAATTTTATGCCATTAAAAATACATTTTTACTGTTAATTTATTTTACAATTATGAGTTTATCAATATTGATAAACTCATAATTGTAAAATGAAAATAATAATTATTATCTTTTTTTCACTAAGGCTTTGATTTTTACATGCAACCCAATATATTTGCAATCCTTTTCAAAACGATTTGATTAATAACAATATATAAATATGAAAAACGATATTCATCCGGAATATAAAGAAGTGGTTTTTTGGGATATGGCAAGTAATGAAAAATTTGTTACTAAGTCTACAATGGCTCCAAAAGAAACCATTACAATGGAAGATGGCAAAACATATCCTGTTATAAAATTGGAAGTAAGTTCATACTCACATCCATTTTACACTGGTAAAAACGTAATGTTGGATACAACTGGTAGAGTTGAGAAATTTAACAGGCGTTATAAAAAATAATTTGTTATTTGTCTGTTCGAATAATTAAATTTGAAAAAAGTCTCTTGATTTATTCATGAGACTTTTTTGTTTTTTATATTTTTTCAAATTTGTAGCAATGAATTTTATTCTTTTCGACGACAACGAAATAAGGCAAAATCTTTTCCCCATTACACTCACACGGCCTGTTGCTGAAATAAGGGTTGGTATCGTTACTATTAAAGAAAAATGGGAATACTTTTTAAAAACATCCGTTTCTTTTTTAACAGAGAATTATCTACAACAAAAATTCCCAACTAAATTTGAAACAGAAAATATTTATATTAATTCTGCCGTTTGCCCAGATCAGGCAATTGTTGAAAAAATAATTTCCTTAAAGGAAAATGAAAAAATAATTTTCGAAGGTATTGTTATTGCTTTTAAAACATCAGAAAATAAACAATTTCCACTTTCGAGCCTGGAAAAATATAAAAATATTTCATTTGATCAAGCCCTTACTGTTATTACTCAGCTTTGGGACATTTTTTTAAAAAATGGCGAACAATTGAGAAAAGATTTTATTTGGCTTACAAAAAATAAAATTTCACAACCCATTAACGACCAACATACAAAAATCTATTTTCCAGAAAATATTTTTATTGAAGAAGGTGTTCACATAAGGGCGGCGATATTAAATGCAGAGCCTGGCCCGATTTATATAGGAAAAAATGCAATCATTCAAGAAGGAAGTATAATAAGAGGTGCTTTTGCAATGCTTGAAGGTGTACATTTAAATATGGGAAGCAAAATGCGCGGCGATATTACAATAGGCCCATTTTGTAAAGTTGGAGGTGAAGTGAGCAATACTGTATTTTTTGGTTATTCAAATAAATCTCACGAAGGTTTTTTAGGAAATTCTGTAGTGTGTGAATGGTGTAACTTCGGAGCTGATACCAATTCATCAAATATGAAAAACGATTATGGAAATGTAAAATTATGGAATTACCCAAAAAATAAAATGGTTGATACGGGAAGGCAATTCTGTGGTTTAATAATGGGTGACCACAGCAAAGCGGGAATTAATACTATGTTCAACACCGGGACTGTGGTAGGAGTAAATTGCAATGTTTTTGGAGAAGGTTTCCCTGATAATTTTGTTCCTTCATTTTCGTGGGGAGGAAAAAATTATGAAAAATATAGATTAGAAAAAGCTTTACAAGTAGCCAAAATAACAATGGCTAGGCGTGACAAAGTATTTGATGATATTGAAAAAAATATTTTAGAATATATTTTTCAACATTCATAAAAAAAGGTCGACTGTTGAGCCGACCTTTTTTAAATAATAAAGTTTTATTGAACTTTAAAAGGAACTTCTACATTTTCCCACCAAAGTTTTACATCACCTTTTTTATCGATTGTATAAGTAAGTAACTCCGTTAATTTTGGTGATTTAACAGGTTTTACTTTTATACGCAAAGCATCATTACCTTCTTTGTAATCATATGCTCCCCATTGTTCAGATTTTTTGTCGAATATCAACGTCCATTCTGTTTCAGTTGGGATAGCAAATAAAGCATATTTTCCTTTTGGCAATGGTTGACCATTGATTTTTACATCTTTATCAACTTCAAAAGTAGTCGCTTCGTTAGCACCTGCTCTCCAAACTTTTCCATAAGGCTCCAAACCTCCAAATATTTTTCTGCCTTTTACAGAAGGGCGACTGTAATCAATTGTAACGGTTGCAGCACCCACTTTTTCTGTAACTTTTGCAGGAGGACTAGGACGTTTGCTTTTATCCTCTTTAGGTTTTGCTTCCATTTTTTCTTGTGCGAAAGAAAAAGAAGTTACAAACAAAAAAGCCGTTAAAACAGCCATCATCAATAAATTTTTGTTGGTTTTCATTTTTTTTGATTTAAGTTTAACTTTTTTTTAAATATTGCACCAAGCTAAATATATATACTTATTAAATGAAATTATGTTTCAAATAAAGCATATATTCATAATAAATTCTTGTTATTTCAAGACCCTCACAAATTTTTCCCCACAACCTTCAATACATATATAATATAGTGTAAGTGAATCATATTTCGGGCTTAATTTATAATAATATAATCTATTGTCCCATGTATTTTTACAATTTCCACCTAATTTTATATATTGATTTGATCTTGTAGAGAAATTATCAATGCAATTAATATTCTTGTTTTTGTAAGTACTATCTGGATTAAATTCAATAGGAAACAGCTCTGGTCCATTGTATGGTTCAAATTTCCCTTTTCCATTACCCGGATCTGTATAGGTCGAAACTAATTTCCATTTCCCTATTATTGAGTTTGGAAATATTGGTTCAGCAGTTGAATCTTTTTTCTTACATCCGCTAATCGAAAATAAAATTAATGTTATTAAATAAAGAATTTTCCTTTTCATAATTAAAAGTTTGAATTTTAATGTCATTATGACCCATCTCAATATGAAATGGTTGCATTGGTTATTAATTTATTTTCTAACAGGATTTATAATTGAAAATTAATTTTATAATTATTAGTTTATCAATATCAATATATTCATAATTTAAAAACATTTTTTATTTTAAAAATGATTAATCGACCTAATATACTTGTAGTTTGTGGTAAAAATAAAAAGCGAAGCAGAACCTCAGAGTTTATTTTTAAAAATGATAATCGTTTTAATATTCGTTCTGTAGGATTGAGCCAAAAAAGTGAAAGAAAAATTTCTGAGAAAGATTTAAACTGGGCTGACCTTGTTCTTGTAATGGAATCTGATCATAAATCTAAAATTTTAGATGTTTATCCTTATGCTGAGTTACCAGAAATTGAAGTGCTAAATATACCTGATGAGTATGAATTTATGGATGATGAACTGATTTTACTCCTAAATGAAAAAATTAACTATTGCTTGAAGATTCATTATGATTTGTAAAATAATGTCTGTTGCAGAACTAATTATAAATGCTTTAAAGTATAAATAGGAAGGCTAATATAATATTTAGAAAGTTGGGATAAATTATATTTATTCGAATTACCTATTACTTCTCTAAAACGCAAACAAATATTATCTAAGGTTTTTTCTCGAAAAAGTTGAAAAGTTATTAAATTTTTATACTTTAAAGTATGAAAATTTATTCAGTATTAAAAATGGGTGAGTACCATACAAACCATTGCGAAGATCATTTATATTATGGTGAGATAGGAAACGACAAGATAATTTGTGCTATTATGGATGGTTGCACCATGTCAATAGAAAGTTATTTTGCTTCTACATTAATTGGAAAAATATTAAGAAAAGTTTCTAAAGAAAAAGGATATAAGGAATTATTAGGCCATGAACAACATATACAAACTATAGAGGAACATTTAAAAGATATGCTTTTTGAAATGTTTAAAGACTTAAAATTGATTAAGAATCAATTAATGCTTGATATAAAAGAACTCCTAACAACATTAATTATTTTAGTTTATGATAAAAAACAAAATGAAGGAATTGTATTGATTATTGGTGATGGCCTTGTAAGTATCAATGGAAAAATTAAGGAATATGATCAAGATAATAAACCAGATTATTTAGGATTTCATTTAAATAAGGATTTTGATGCCTGGTATAGTACTCAAAATCAAAAAATATTTTTTACTAATTTATATGATGTTAGTATTGCAACAGATGGAATTTTTACATTTGAAAATATAAATTTGGTCAAAACTGAGGAAACAATTAATGTAATAGACTTCTTAGTCAACGATAAGTCTAATTCGAATCGTGAAGAAATGTTGAACATAAAAATTAAAAAACTAGAGAATGGTTTTGGTTTAAAACCAACCGATGATTTCTCTATGATTAGAATAATGTCCAATTTTTCCGATTCTGCAGAATAATAGTATATTATTTATTCGCTTATAAGACTGTAATTGGCTAATATAATTGGAGATATAAAAGTATTTGTTTAACATCATTTGTAAATTCTAAAATAAAAAAAATGAAAAAATATTTTTTACTAATAATTTTTCTTCCAATAGTTGTAAGCGCCCAAAATTATAAGGCAAAAGTGGATATTGCAGCCAATAATATTGAAGCAAAAGTTATTGAATGGCGAAGAGATTTTCATAAAAACCCTGAATTGAGTAATCGTGAATTTAAAACTTCCGAAAAAATTGCAAATCATTTAAAAAATTTAGGTATTGAAGTAAAAACAGGGGTTGGAAAAACAGGAGTTGTAGGTATTTTAAAAGGAAATAAACCGGGTCCTTGTGTTGCATTACGTGCCGATATGGATGCATTACCTGTTGTTGAAAGGACAGACGTTGCATTTGCATCCACCGTTAAAACTACTTATAGTGGAAAAGATGTTGGTGTTATGCATGCTTGTGGGCACGACTCACATATGGCAATGCTAATGGCTGCTGCAGAAATTTTATCCACAATGAAAAAAGATATTAACGGAACCATTAAATTTATTTTTCAACCTGCAGAAGAAGGTCCTCCATTAGGTGAGGAAGGTGGAGCCGCTTTAATGATTAAAGAAGGAGTACTTGAAAACCCGAAAGTAGATGCCATTTTCGGTATTCATATTAATGCTCAAACTGAAGTAGGAAAAATAAGATACAAACCTGAAGGCTTTTATGCAAGTGCAGATTGGTTGAGAATAAAAATTAAAGGAAAGCAATCACATGGTGCTGAACCTTGGAATGGAATAGATCCTATTGTTATTTCAGCCCAAATTATAAACGGCTTGCAAACAATTATAAGCAGACAAACAGAATTGACTGTTGCCCCTGCTGTTATTACTATTGGAGTTATAAATGCGGGAACAAGGAATAATATAATACCTGAAGAATTAAAAATGGAAGGTACTATTAGAGCATTAAATTTGCCAATGCGCAAAATTTTACATGAGAAAATTAATAATACTATCACAAAAATAGCTGAAAGTGGAGGAGCAACAGCAGAAATTGAAATACAACCTATGTGCCCTGTTACTTTCAACGATGCAAAATTAACTGCGAAAATGTTGCCTACTCTCGAAAAAGTAGCTGGTAAAGAAAATACACTGTTATCGCATGCTACGACTGGAGGTGAAGATTTTGCTTATTATCAGGAAAAAGTTCCAGGATTATTTGTACAGGTAGGTGCCATGCCAAAAGGTAAAGATCCACATGAAGCAGCACCTCATCACACTCCAGATTTTTTTATTGATGAGAGTGGGTTTAAGCTCGGGGTAAAAACTTATTGCATGCTGGCTTTGGATTACCTTTCTTTTAAGTAAAAAGGATTAATAATTTATCAGATATTTTTTTAAAGATGTCTCCTAAATTTTTATTCTTCAAAATTATCGAAGATAAAGTATTAAATGAACCGACTGGGAAATAAATCCAAATTCCTTTACCAAAAAATATTTATTAGTGTGAATCAAAAAATAAGATTTTATGGCTGGCTCTCTGGTTACTGATTTTGTTTGTTTAATTAAAAAAGTTGTAATTGAAATTGATGGCAAAATCCATTTACAGCAAAAAGAATATGATGAGCTTAGAACCGCCAAGCTTAAGGAACTAGGGTATGAAGTTATACGTTTTACAAATGAAGAGGTTTTTAAAGCTCCCGAGTTGGTAGCACTAAAAATAAAAACCATCCTCGATAACAAACCTGACTTACAAAATGAGGAGCAGTCCAATCCCCCTCCTTTGGAGGGGAGGTTTTTGCCCCTATCGACATTTTAGATTACATCTATGCGGTATTACATTCTCCAGCCTATCGAGAAAAATACAAAGAATTTTTAAAAATTGATTTCCCGAGAGTGCCTTACCCAACAGACTCAATAACATTTTGGCAATTAGTAAAATTGGGCGGGGAAATCCGCCAGATACATTTATTAGAAAGCCCCATCGTAGAAATATACATTACCCAATATCCAATAGATGGAAGCAATGAAGTGGGGAAGGTAAAATATGAAAGCGGGAAAGTTTATATAAACGAAACACAATACTTTGCAGGCGTGCCCGAAATTGCCTGGAGTTTTTATATCGGCGGCTACCAGCCTGCGCAAAAATGGCTGAAAGACCCCAAAGGCCGCAAGCTGGAATTTGATGACATCCTGCATTATCAAAAAATTATAGTTGCGTTATCGGAAACAGACAGGTTGATGAAGGAAGTGGATGAGATAGGAGTTTTATGAAAGTTTCGTAAGGGTTATATTTTAATATGCTATGGATAATATATCTAATTACCCGATAATTAATGATTCATTTATTGAAATGAATCATTCAAACGAAAATGTAAAAATATATGAATTGCTTGACTAGTTTTCTATATTTCATCAATCGTAGGAGATTTCCAATTCTATTTAAGAGTAATTTACAATAATCAAAATTTGATTGACTATACCACTTATTATTTTGAAAATTGAAACGAAATCCAATTATTTTATAAATTTCTGTTATATAAAGAGATTAATTATCAATCTTTGTAGAATTTATCAGTTGATTTTATAACCTATGCGTAGGGTAGTTGCCATAAGCTTACTTATTATTTTAAATTTTTCGCGAAGCCAGGCACAGCTTAGTAAAATTGATAGTTTGCAAAAACAATTATTATCAGCTAAAAACGATACTGATAAAGTTTTAATGTTAAATAACCTTTCTTATTCCTTAAGAGAATCTAACCTTGAAAAAGCATTAGAATATTCTAAACTATCAAAAAATTTATCTGAAAAAATACATTTTGTAAAAGGTTTACCTTATGCATTAGAAAATTTGGGATGGATATATTATCGAAAAGGGATATATACAAAGGCCTTTGAACTATCCAGCCGTGCATTAGCAATTTGTGAAAGAAATGGAGATCAAAAGGAAGGTGCAAGATGTTTGAACACCATTGCTGCAATTTATTTTGTTCAAAAAAAATACAAGCTTGTTATTTCAACATTAAAAAGCGCCATTAAAATAAGTAAAAGAATAAATGATAATAAGAACGTTATTCGATCAATGAATAACCTGGCATATGTTTATTCTAATCAAGATAGCCTAAAAAATGCAATTTTTTATAGTAATCAAGCACTTAAAAATGCTGAAAAGTGTGAAGATAAATATTTAATCGCATCAACATATGGAACAAATGGAGATATTCTTTTAAAACAAAAAAAATTGGAAGATGCGCTTTCTTACTTTAAAAATTCTTTAAACATAGCTGAACAATTAAACAGTAACTTTTTAATTTCATTGAATTTAAACAGAATAGGGGATTTATACCTAAAACAGGAAAAAATTGAAAAGGCTTTTGAATATTTTAATAGAAATATTTCTTTCTCTCAAAAGAACGGGTTTAAAGAAGAATTAGAAAAAAGTTATAAACTGCAATCAGAAGCCTATTCAAAATTAAAAAACTATTCGAAAGCTTACTATTATTTGAATTTACACGTAAGCCTACACGATTCTTTATATAGTTATCAAAATGCTCAACAACTTGCCCTCTTTCAGAACGACCTGGATAACCAAATGAAACAAAATCAATTTAAGTTATTAAAACAAGATGATTTAATTAAAGAAAAGACAATTGCCCAACAACAAATGATTATATATTCAGCTTTGTTTGGGACGGTTTTATTTGCGGTTGTAATATTTTTATTAACCTATAGCAATCGACAAAAACAAGCGATAAACGATCTTTTATCTGATCAGAAACAAGAAATTACATCTAAAGCAGACCATTTAAAAGAAATAGACACTGTTAAAAATAAACTATTTTCCATCCTCGCTCACGACCTAAGGAGCTCATTTTATTCAATTCAAGGTTTATTAAATCTGCTCGATTCAGACGATTTAACTAAAGATGAAATGGTAACAGTTGGCCTTCATTTAAAGCAATCAGTAAGTTTTACCAATACAATGCTTGATAATATTTTGCATTGGGCAAAATCTCAAATGCAAGGAAGCTTTACAAAAAAAGAACAAATTTTTTTAAAAGAATTTAGCAATACAAAAATTAATTTTATAAAAAATAGCGCTTCAATAAAAAACATAAAAATTGTAAATAACATCCCTACTGAAATTTCTGTTTTTGCCGATTCAGATCAATTAGATTTAATTTTAAGAAATTTATTTTCGAATGCCATAAAATTTACTCCTAACTTAGGTACTATTACAATTTCGGCCATCGAAAAAGATGGTTTAGTTGAAATAAGTATAAAAGACAATGGAATAGGAATAAAGGATGATATTTTACAAAAAATATTTAAAACAGAGAGTTATTTTTCTTCAAAAGGCACTGAAGGCGAGAAAGGTACTGGTTTAGGTTTAGTATTGTGCAAAGAATTTGTAGAAAAAAATGGAGGTAAAATTTGGGTAGAAAGTAACTCCGACCAAGGTAGCACTTTCACTTTTACTTTAATCAGTAGATTAAATAAATGAACGCCGGCACAATGAAAGAAGATTTTTTACACTTTCTTTGGCAATTTCAATTATTTAATAAGCAATTATCAACTACTACTTCGGGAAAATCATTTTCTGTTTTAAAAACAGGTACTAAAAATAAAAATGCCGGCCCCGATTTTTCTTCCGCATCTATTGAGTTAGAAAATATTACTTGGGCAGGAAATATAGAAATACATCTTAAATCATCTGATTGGAATGTGCATTATCATCAAAATAATGCAGCTTACGAAAATGTTATTTTGCATGTAGTTTGGAGACATGATAAAGAGATTTATTTAAATGATGGAACACCCATACCCACTTTTGAGCTTGAAGGTAAAACTGATTTAAATTTATTAAAAACATATAAAGAGTTAATAAATAATAATTCAAACATCCCTTGTTCTCCTTATTTTAAAGATGTAAACAATATAATTAAAATTCAGGCTTTGGATGTAGCTTTAATGCAAAGGCTTGAACAGAAATCTGATTTTATAATCGAAATTTTAGAAAGAAAACTTAATAATTGGGAAGAAACTGCCTATCAGGTATTAGCCAAAAACTTTGGTTTTAAAATAAACAGCGATTCATTTTTGCGTTTATCTGAAGTATTGCCCTTAAAAATATTGCAAAAACATTCCGAT
>Ga0123337_10004542_pt1 | contig 14074 bp, 11 predicted proteins | sample frozenSSSSmetaG_FD_89792 | JGI IMG/M metagenome (GOLD analysis project Ga0123337, IMG submission 89792) | Glacier valley bacterial and archeal communities from Borup Fiord, Nunavut, Canada, to study Microbial Dark Matter (Phase II) -... | ecosystem: Environmental > Aquatic > Freshwater > Ice >... | reverse complement strand
ACCTCATATTAATACCACAAAAGCAAAACAATGTCATACAGTGTAAACGAATACGGTTATTATGGAAAGTTCGGGGGAGCATATATCCCGGAGATGTTGTATCCGAATGTAGAAGAGTTAAGGACACGCTACCTGGAGATCACCGGGGAAACTTCTTTTCAGCGCGAGCTTGCTGAACTGTTGAAAGATTACGTCGGTCGCCCAACGCCGTTATATTATGCGAAGCGGCTGAGTGAACAATATCAGGCGAAGATTTTTTTAAAGAGGGAAGACCTCTGTCATACCGGCGCACACAAGATTAATAATACCTGCGGACAGATATTACTGGCGCAACGGTTGGGAAAAACAAGAATCATTGCAGAAACCGGCGCCGGTCAGCATGGCGTGGCAACAGCTACCGTTTGTGCTTTAAAAGGCATGGAGTGCATTGTTTATATGGGACAAAAAGATATTGAGCGCCAGGCGCCCAATGTTGCTCGTATGAAGATGCTTGGCGCTACGGTTATCCCGGCTTTAAGTGGTAGCAAGACGCTAAAAGATGCCACCAATGAGGCCATACGCGACTGGATAAACCATCCTCATGATACGCATTATATTATCGGCAGCGTAGTAGGACCACACCCGTACCCCGATATGGTGGCACGTTTTCAAAGTATAATCAGCTTCGAGATCCGTAAACAATTAAAAGAAAAAACGGGCGCTGATCTTCCAACACATGTTATAGCATGTGTAGGCGGTGGCAGCAATGCCGCCGGCGCTTTTTACTATTTTTTAAATGATCCTGAAGTGAAGCTCGTAGCGGTGGAGGCTGCCGGTCACGGTGTAAACAGTGGCATGAGCGCTGCCACTACTCAGTTAGGTACGCCGGGTGTTTTGCATGGCAGCAAAAGTATTGTGATGCAGACGGACGATGGTCAGGTGATAGAGCCACACAGCATTTCAGCAGGATTGGATTATCCGGGCATAGGTCCGATGCATGCTCATTTATTTGAAAGTGGCCGTGGTATTTTCTTAAGCGCTACTGATGAGGAAGCCGTTGAAGCGGCTTTTCATGTAGCAAGGATGGAAGGTATTATACCCGCGCTTGAAACAGCTCATGCTTTTTCAGTATTAGGTAAATTGAATTTACAGCCAACGGATAAAGTCGTTATCTGTTTAAGTGGAAGAGGTGATAAAGATATGGCGACTTACATGAAATATCAGTTATGAGTTATCCTCATTAAAATTTGCTTGTAATTTGTAACCCGCAATTTAAGTTCACGCCTCATATCTAAAACCTCATACCTTAAACCTCAAACCTAAACACCATGAACCGCATAGAAACCCTCTTCCAATCAAAGCATAAAAATATCCTCAATGTTTATTGCACTGCGGGATATCCATCTTTGGAAAGCATCATTCCTGTAATGAAAGCATTGCAGGATAATGGCGCTGACATGGTTGAGATAGGGATGCCCTACAGTGATCCGCTGGCCGATGGCCCTGTTATACAGCATAGTAACATGATAGCGCTGGATAACGGGATGACGATCCATAAACTGCTGGAACAGTTACGCGGCTTCCGTCACCAGGTGTACCTGCCCGTTATACTGATGGGGTACATGAACCCGATACTTCAATATGGCTTCGAAAAATTTTGTCAGCAAGCAGCGGATGTTGCTATCGATGGGTTGATATTACCGGATCTGCCTATGCATGAATTCGAAACAGAATACGGTCCGCATATAATGAAATACGGATTGAGTTTTATTTTTTTAGTAACCCCTGAAACGTCTGAACAACGCATCCGTAAAATCGATGCGCTGAGCAGCGGTTTTATTTACGCCGTATCGTCCTCTTCCACTACAGGCAAAGACACCGATTTCGATCACCAGCAAAACTATTTTACCCGCCTGCAAAATATGCATTTGCGAAACCCGGTGCTGGTTGGTTTTGGTATTAAAGACAAGCCTACCTTTAACGCTGCCTGTATGCATTCAAACGGCGCCATCATTGGTAGCGCGTACATCAAAGCGCTGGAGAATCAAACAGATGTAGGGGCTGCTACCAAAACTTTTATTTCATCCATACTTCAATAATTATTGAAAGAGACAGCTAATGAATATAGTAATCGTAAAATACAATGCGGGTAACATCCAGTCTGTATTATACGCGCTGGAGAGAATAGGGTTGAATGCAATAGTTACCGATGATTTTAGTACCATACAATCTGCCGATAAAGTTATCTTTCCCGGAGTGGGTGAAGCAAGTACCGCTATGCGATACTTAAGGGAAAGAAAGTTAGACGAGCTGCTGACCTCACTTACACAACCGGTACTGGGGATATGTCTGGGAATGCAACTGATGTGTTCTTACAGTGAAGAGAATGATACTACCTGTTTGAATATCTTCCCCGAAAAAGTAAAAAAATTTAATGCTGCCGTTTTTGATGCTCCAGTGGCTGCAATAAAAAACAATTCAGGTTTAAAAGTCCCGCAGATCGGCTGGAACAATATCTATGATTTACAAACCGATCTTTTTAAAAAGGTTCCTGAAAATTCCTATATGTACCTTGTTCACAGTTATTACGCGGCCTTAGGAGAGCATACAATTGCAACCACTGATTATATACAACCTTACAGTGCCGGACTACACACAAAAAATTTTTACGGTGTACAATTTCATCCTGAAAAAAGCGCAGATAATGGTGAACAGATCCTGAAAAATTTTTTATCATTATAGCTATCGAACAATAACAACTGATTTTATACAAGCATGCAAATAATTCCGGCTATAGACATCATCGAAGGCAAATGTGTAAGACTTACCCAGGGTGATTACGGACAGAAAAAAATCTACAACGAACGTCCGCTGGAAGTAGCGCAACAATTTGAAGACAACGGCCTGATAAGACTCCACCTGGTGGATCTCGATGGCGCCAAAGCAGGTGCGGTGAAAAATTGGAAAGTGCTGGAAACGATTGCCGGTAAAACAAAACTGGAGATTGATTTCGGTGGTGGTATAAAAACAGAAAAAGACCTGGAGATCGTATATGGTTCAGGCGCGCTATGGGCCACCATCGGTAGTCTTGCGGTAAAAGAAGAAGAAACATTTTTTGCATGGCTGATAAAATACGGCGCCGGTAAATTTATATTAGGAGCCGATGTAAAGGATGAAAAAATTGCCGTAAGCGGCTGGTCCGAAAAAACCGATATCTGGATCTATGATTTGCTGGAGAAATACATCGGGAAAGGGATAGACCAGGTTTTCTGTACAGACGTTGGTAAGGATGGCTTGCTGGAAGGACCGTCTCTTGCACTTTATAAAAACATCCTCGAAAAATTTCCTGCGCTTCATTTTATCGCCAGCGGTGGTGTCAGCTCACTGCGTGATCTTGATGAGTTGCAGGATATAGGTTGTAAGGCGGTAATCGTTGGTAAAGCGATCTATGAAGGAAGGATCTCACTTGATGCATTAAAGCGTTATAGATAAATTTATAACGTTAAACTTTGAATCTATACCTTTAAATGCAGTGGGGTATAATTATTACAACTCAATAAAGTTTTAATTATTTCATGTTAACTAAACGCATCATCCCATGTCTTGATATAAGGGATGGGAGAACAGTCAAAGGTATAAACTTTGAAAACATCCGGGACGCCGGCGACCCTGTGGAACTGGGAACATTATATGCCCGGCAAGGTGCCGACGAATTGGTATTTCTTGACATAACGGCAACGATAGAAAAAAGGAAAACCCTGAGTGCTTTAGTCAACCGCATCGCTCATCATATCAATATACCTTTCACTGTTGGCGGTGGAATCGGCAGTGTGGAAGATGTGAGCGTGCTGCTACAAAATGGAGCCGATAAAATTTCCGTTAATACCGCTGCTTTTAAAAATCCTTCTTTATTAAACGACCTGAGTCGTGCGTTCGGAAGTCAATGTGTGGTGCTTGCGATAGACACTAAACTGGAAGCTGATGGTGAATGGTATGTGTATCTGAATGGTGGCCGGTTAAAAACAGGTTCCCGTTGTTTTGATTGGGCGAAGGAGGCTGTTGAAAGAGGTGCCGGCGAGATACTGCTTACAAGTATGAACCACGATGGCACTAAACAAGGTTTTGCAATAGACATCACCAGGCTGCTGGCTGAAAACCTTCCCGTGCCAATTATTGCTTCCGGTGGTGGGGGAGCAGTGGAACACTTCACGGAGGTATTCAATATGGGAAAAGCCGATGCGGCGCTTGCTGCCAGCATCTTTCATTTTAAAGAGATCGGGATTCCTGAATTGAAGCGATATTTGCAGGATGAAGGTATTACAATGAGATTATAAAAAATTTTTTGTGATCCTTTTTACTTTTGAGTCTTGGTGGCAAAAAAATATTTAGCCACGAGGACCCGAGCACGAAGGAACACGAAGAAGGGACCTAAAATATATACGAACTTGAAAGTAGATTTTAAAAAATATGAAGACGGACTGGTGCCGGCTATCATACAGGATCATAAAACCTTCCACGTATTGATGCTGGGATTTATGAATGAAGAAGCATTAAATAAAACCATGCAGGAAGGTAAGATAACTTTCTTCAGCAGGAGCAAGAAACGGTTATGGACCAAGGGTGAAGAAAGCGGCAACTTCCTGATTTTAAAAAGTATGTCGGTCGATTGCGATAATGACACATTGCTCATAAAGGTTCATCCGACAGGGCCTGTTTGTCATACCGGTGCCGATACCTGTTGGGGTGAAAGGAACGAGCCCGCAGATTTTTTGTTCTACCTGGAAGAAATTATTAATCTGCGGAAGCAGGTTTCCCCGGAAGAATCTTACGTCGCAGGACTTTTTAAAAAAGGTATTAATAAAATTGCGCAAAAAGTAGGAGAGGAAGCGATAGAAATGGTTATAGAAGCGAAAGATGACAACACGGATTTATTTTTGAATGAATCTGCCGATCTGCTTTTTCATTATTTACTTTTACTTAACGCAAAAGGTCATAATTTACAGACCGTAATTGATATCTTACAAGCAAGGCACGCTACTGCTTAATAATTCTCTTAAGCTCGAAGCATGGTATGGTTATACTGAACAATTTTTAAATTTATGTTGATGAAAAAAGTGCTGTTTGTTTTACTGATGGTTCCATTTATAGGGATGGGACAAAAAAAGGGTTTTGTAGTTAATGGGTCTTTAACAGGGATTCCCGATAACGCTGTAGTGTCGATTACGGATGCTAACAATCCTACTGATACGCTTGCCAGCAGTACCGTACTGAAAAATTTATTTGTGTTGAAAGGTCAGTTACAAGAACCTGGATTGCTGAACTTAAACTTTTCCGGTATCCAAAAAAAAGGCTTGCTGTTTCTTGATAACAGCAACATAACGGTTACCGGTAGCGCAGATGATATACAGAAAATAAAGGTAGAAGGTTCTTCGTCCAATAAAGATTTTGAGGAATTTCAGCATACTTTTAATCCGATGTTTTCTAAACTTAACCAGTTGAATGAGCAGGCTAAAATGACCGGCCTTACTGACAATATTTCTTCACAATCCATAAAGCTTACAAAGGATATACAAAATAGGATAGACAAATTCCTTAAAGATAAAAAAGGCTCTTACGTAACGCCCTTCCTGGTTTTAGTAACGGCTCAGTTGTCCGATAATCCCCAATTGTTAGAGGGCCGTTATAACGGGCTGACAGATAATGTGAGGCAGAGTTATTATGGTAAGTATGTAAAGGAAACCCTTGATAACAGTAAGATTGGCGCGGTAGGCTCAGAAGCGATAGCATTTACACAGAACGATACGGATGGTAAGCCGGTATCTCTTGCCTCTTTTAAGGGCAGGTATGTACTGATAGATTTCTGGGCCAGCTGGTGCGGCCCATGTCGTCAGGAAAATCCTAATGTAGTAAATACTTATAAAAAATTTAAAGACAAAAACTTTACCGTCCTTGGTGTCTCTCTCGACAAAACCCGTGATCCGTGGTTGAAAGCAATCAAAGACGATAACCTTACCTGGACACACGTAAGCGATCTGAAATTCTGGAATAATGAAGTGGCTCAAAAATATAAGGTGCAGGGTATTCCAAAAAATTATCTTATCGATCCTAATGGTAAGATCATCGCAAAAGACTTAAGAGGTCCGCAGCTAGCTCAGCGACTTGGTGAATTGCTTAAATAAAAGGTGTTTTAAGAAAGGTCTGTTAATGAGAGCATGCGTAAACTTTTCAAACGCTTCATCTTGCAAGAGTGAAAAATCTTACCCCTACTGAATTTGCAAAACGCTTTATTTACAAAGAGTGAATCCGGCGTTTTGCAACTCTGAGACCTTCTCTTCATTTACTTAAGCTTCGCCACGAACTTACCTCCGGTGATCGTTACAATTGCTCCTGATTTATTTTTTGCTGTACCACTGAAAGTCCCCTGGATGATACGGGTAGTGGTACTATAAGCGGTGACCTGAACCGCTGTATTAACAGTAGGAGTTAACAGGTATGCAGTATACAAGCTATCATTAGTATTGAATGAACCGAGAAATTTAAATAATGAAGTAGTGTTGCTGTTATAAGTACCGGTGGTAATGGCACTACCGGGGATTCCGATACCTACAAAAAATATCGAATCACCGGTTGCCGCAGTGTGACCCTGAATATTAACAACTTTAAAAGGGATGGATGCAACAGTGGTATCAAAAATAAATGCAGTATCTATCGGGCCATGAAAATATTTGGAGCCTTCAGTAAACTGCCAGGCGCTATCAGCTGCGGTGGCTCCGTTACCTGCGTTACCAGTACTATCTTTCACTAAAACAGTAACATTACATATAGTGCTGTCGAAGGTTATAAAAAAAGCGGAATTCTGGTTGAGGACAGGAACACCCGCTGCTTTTAACTTAATTGTTTGAACCCCGGTAGCATTGAAAATCCCCGCATCCTTGAAGGAAAATCCATTTACCGTGTCAGTGGTAACAGCATAATTACCCGCGGTAGTTACATTAACCTGTACCTGCAGGTAATTCGAATCTGTAAGCTTTATACCGGTGTAATAATTTCCAACGACAGTGGAGGTGTAGCAGCTTCCGGTGTTGTCATGTAAAGTGCCTTTCGCTGTTGTAAAAGCCCCTGTCTCAGCACTATATTCTTTTGAACATGAAAACAAACCTGCTGTAATAAGCAGTGTTGTCAGGCAATAAATGATGTTACGATTCATATTTTTCATGATTACTCTCCTAAGAATTGATATTAATTTATAAGCTAAATCTCAATAACATTGCCAGCTTTGTCAGGTAACATTTATAAAAACGGAATGTTGTGTTATAGTGTATACCTGCGGTTTTAGGAGGACAAGATTTTATTGCCGTCACCTCCATAGAGTATAACCGGAATAGACCGGGTAAAGTAAAGACTTTTCTAATGCTGAAAAGATTAATTCAGCTAGCTGTTATTTTCATTGCTGAATTATCTTATTAAAAATTTAGCACGCATGATAAAAAATGCCTTTCGCTAAAAGTACAAATTAAAATGAAGCCGTTCAGCCTTCAGTTGTCAGGAGCAAAGTGTATCATAGATTAGGTCACTAACAGCTGAAAGCGGGTAGCAAATGTTTTAAGAAATCTGATAATTGCTATAACACCAGGATCAACTGCTACTTCGCTTTATCAGATTTTTTAATGCCGGTATCCATGTTGCTGTTTATAATCTGTGGTTGTTCGGGATTAAGGTGTATGGAATTATCTTTAAATTGTCCATCCATCATATCAAGCATTTGAAGGTATTGTTGCGCCCCTTGTATCTCTTGCTTCATGGCGTCCTGCTTTCCTTCAGGCAGGCTATTATAATAGGTGATCTGCTGGGTAAAATCTTTTCTCAATGCTCTTGACACTTTATCCGCTAACTCCTTGTAACCTGCTTTGTAGCTGGCTTCCAGGAACTTCAATGTGTAGTAGTTGTGAATGTTGTCTTTACTAACCATTGCATAAGGATGGTTTTCATTAAGGATATTCTTATCGGCTTTATCAAGCACCTTTTTTGCTTCCTCTTTCCTGCTATCGTCAGCCAGCGTTTCTGCGGCTTCTGCATAAGCCATGCGAATTGTATTGAGGTGCAACCTGTTCTGTTCATCAAAATAAACTCCTTTCCTATTGGCGCCACCAAAGCCGAATTTATTCATTAGCTTGTCAACCATCCAATCTGTGTTGATCGACTTATTATTTTTTACCGGGACAAGCCGAAAGCTTAAGCCATCTTTACGAAGGTATTGTGCAAATCCAAGTTCCGATCCTGAATAAGGAGCTGTAAAATATATAGGGCGTTTCCATTTATTTGCAGCAATGATACTCAGTATTGCCAGGTCGTTCTTCATGATATAATTCTTCTTCTCCGGAATTTCTATCTGCATCTGACCTACTACCGTATCACCGGGATTTACAGTTTTGTTTGCCCTGACAAATTGCTCGTCAACATCCACCTTGAATTTTTTAGTAGGCAAAAAATTAATGCTGTCACCATCCTGCAGACCAACCTTTACAGACGGATCATCGCTTCCCACAACATTTTTCATAGCGTCGTACAAATCGAAAACGGCGCTGGCGCTTACTTCAGGTCTCTGTACATAAGCTACGTTATCCCTGGTACGACCCATTATTTGTTCAGGAGTAAATATTACATCGATGGGATCGCTTTCATTAACCTTGTAACGCAATTGGTTGATGTACCAGTCAATGCCTAGCAGGCTATTATTTACAACACGAATATCGGGACGGATATTTTCTACTTCCTGCGCATACCATAAGGGGTAAGTATCGTTATCACCAAATGTAAACAGGATAGCATTTGGAGCGCAGCTTTCGAGGTAATCTTTTGCCAGGTCCCTTGCCAAAACTTTTTTACTGCGGTCATGGTCATCCCATTCCTGGAAGCCCATAATAGTTGGTACCGCCAACAAACAAAGAAAAGCAGCCAGATAGTTAGAAGCATTGTTGGTCATCTTTCTATTGAGCCATTCTTTTACCTGTAACACGCCAAGCCCTATCCATATTGCAAAAGCATAAAACGATCCTACGTATGCATAGTCACGCTCACGTGGCTGGTTGCCTGCCTGGTTAAGGTATAGTACAATTGCGAAGCCGGTAAAAAAAAACAGCAGCGCGGGTATAAGAAAATCTTTATACGTTTTGTTATAGTGATAAACCGCTCCAACGATACCCAGTATAAATGGTAGCATGAACAACTTGTTGTTGGCTTTATTATGCTTTATGCTATCGGGCATTTTAGATTGATCACCCAATCTTAAATCATCAAAGAAAGAGATTCCTGTGAGCCAGTTACCATCCCTGACGTTACCGGGACCAAAGCCCTGGATATCATTTTGCTTGCCGGCGAAATTCCACATAAAATAACGGAGGTACATCCAGTTTAACTGGTAAGTAAAAAAGAACTGGATATTGTCTGCCTGGTTGGGTCTCTCCCCGTCACCGAGATTGAGCCATTCTTTATAGAAGTCAGCATGGTGCTGATCATTGCTTGCGTCCCACACGCGTGGAAACAACATCATGTCTTCGGCGGCGAACTGTGGTGACACATCTTTACCTACTTCCTCGTACCGGTTTTTACCCTTTGTATATTTTTGAACCGTCTCTTTATATTCAGTAACAGGCGCTGTAAATACCTGTCCGTAGATTAAAGGGAAATCACCATACTGGTCACGACCAAGGTAGCCAACCAGTGAGTTAGGGTTATCAACATTATACATGTCAATCGTAGGATTGGCATTCGACCTTATCATAGTAGTGAGGTAGGTAGAGTAACCCAGCAGCATAAAAGCGATGCTCCATAATGCAAGCTTAACTATCGGCCCCATTTTCGTGTACACCCTGGATAATACATATACCAACAGCGCGATTGCTATAATCAACGCCACGAATCCTCCGCCGGACTTGATGAAAGGAAATGTCAGCAGCAAAAAAAAAGCTGCCAGCCATATCATTATAGGAGTAGCTTTTAATATCGCGGCACTGAATAATTTTAAGCCGGCGTAAATCAGGAAGGCAAGCAAAATAAAGTAAATGGTAAAGCCGGTGAAAAACGGCAGACTCAGGTTATTTACAAACCAAATATCAAATTTACCGGCGCCTTCAACGGTGTATTGAATAACAACTTTTTGTACAAATCCTGTAACGATGCAACCAACAAGGAAAGCCCAGAAAATACCCCAGGGCGTAGTCTTGAATCGTTTAAAATAATATACCATCACAACGGCAGGAATAGTGAGGAGGTTCAACAGGTGAACACCTATTGACAGGCCCATCATAAAAAAAATCAGAACGATCCATTTATCAGCGCCAGGTCGGTCGGCCACATGCTCCCATTTCAATATGGCCCAGAACACCAAAGCAGTGAAGAGTGATGACATGGCATATACTTCGCCTTCAACGGCGCTGAACCAGAATGAATCGCTGAAAGTATAAGCGAGTGCACCTACGGCACCTGCGCTCATTACACTGAAGATCTGACTTGAAGTAAGCCCTTCCTCTCCTTTAGCAAATATCTTACGGGCGAAGTGAGTGATAGTCCAGAATAAAAACAAGATGGTAAAGCCGCTGCAAAGAGCACTTAATAAGTTCACCGCTTTTGCAGGATTGCTTCCGCCAAACAACACGATAAAAATTCTGCCAAGGATCACAAAAAGCGGGGCTCCGGGAGGATGCGGTACCTGCATTTTAAAAGTACTCGAAATAAATTCACCACAATCCCAAAGGCTGGCAGTGGCTTCCATAGTAAGGATATACACCGTACAGGCAATGGCACATACCACCCATCCGGTAATATTATTAACTTTTTTAAAGTTCATGTTGATTTTGCTTTTAAAACATGGCAAATATAAAGGTATGGACTATATGATTAAATGCTAAGTTGTGATTTGACTAATAATGTTGATAATCAGGAATGAATTATAAGCGATTTAACAATAGGTTAGAAATTTTGTGAATAGGGAGATTTGAATGGTTTTGTTGAAAGAGTGATTTTATCTGAACTGTGATTAAATTGATTTTATGATGGGCTATGATTGGGAGACAATCATGGCGTGTCATCAAATTCATTTTGTCTGAAGGGTGATTTGAATGATTTTATGATGGGCTATAATTGGGAGACAATCATGGCGTGTCATCAAATTCATTTTGTCTGAAGGGTGATTGAATTGATTTTATGACGGACTATGATTTGGAGACAATCATGGCGTGTCATCAAATTCATTTTGTCTGAAGGGTGATTGAATTGATTTTATGATGGACTATGATTTGGGAGATAATCATAGCCCATCAAAAAATCAATTAAATCATAGTTCAAAACTGACCTTATGATACACGATGATTTTTGGAGATAATCATAGCCCATTATAAAATCATTCAAATCAAAATTCAATCAATTTACTATTCAAAATAAATTCTGACTGTTTGGTAATAGAGTCTGTTCTGAAGATAATTATTTTGTGACTGCTCCATAAATCCATGTAGTCCGAAGAGCCCGGCTGCGTTGCCTTTGTTGATGGCTATTTCAAGATACCCGCCGGCGTTAAACATCGCTAGTTTTTCACCCTCCGCTACATCAGCATAAGTTTCACTTATCTCATGAATAATTTCGTCTCTTTTAAATACAATACTAAAGCTGCGGCCCCGGCGTTGAGCCTCAAATTCATCGCGATGAATATTGACTATGACGTTTTCGAAATTATCAATAAAGATGATCTGACCTTCAATCCAGTTATCTCCTAACAAAGGGCGGAGGTGATTTTTTTCGATGATAGCAACATCAGGTTCACCGATATTAAACATTGATAAACCATTGGCGACAGCGTTGATCGCCTTTCCAAATACCTGGGCGCAATAAACGGTATTCTTAACATCGGTTTTACTCAAAGGGAGACCGATTACAACCTCCGGTTTTTCTTCCAGTATCATGGTAAGCAAACCATTGTCAGCGCATAGCAGATATTGATTTTTATGAAAAGCAAGCAGCAATTGCTCAGGCTTCTTCTCGAAAAGATTTACCAGTATGATGTGATAAGTAAAGTCAGGAAAATTGCGGATGGCATTGCGGCAAACATACGCCGATTGCGGATAGTTGAAAGGCGTAAGATGGTGGGTGATATCAACGATATTAAAATCTGGATTGACTTGCAAAAGCTGTCCCTTAACGGCACCTACCAGGTAGTCTTGCTGACCTATATCGGATATAAGGGTTACTAATGCCATCAATACTTTCTTAGCTAACAGCGATCGGGTCCGTGCCTTTAGCTTATGATTGTTGTTAACGTATATAATGTAAAAAATTGTATAATTACCTTATTATTTATTAATAGCTATAGCCGCATGCTACTTCATCAATTTACCATTTTTAATATAAAACTTCCGTACCATTTTATCCGTGAACGAAGGAAAGAATTTATTCAGAAATACCGTTCGAAGACCTGTAAAGGTTAATACTATCGAACGTTTATGATTTTCAATCGCCCTGAGTATATGATAAGCGCATTCCGCTGCGGTCATCATATTTGATTCATCCATTTTGCTTTCACCCTGAACACTGCCAAGTTCGTTCAGGGCAGCGTTGCGGATGTTAGAGGTAGTAAATCCGGGGCACACCCACATTACGTTTACTTCATCGAGCAATTCCGTACGTAAGGCTTCGAGCCAGCCCTGCAATGCAAACTTGGAAGCCGAGTAGCCGCTTCTGCCTGGTAGTCCGCGGTAGCCTGCAACAGAAGACACTCCAACAATGGTTCCTTTTCTCTCGATGATGGAGGCAAGCGCGAATTTTGTACAGTAAACCGAACCGAAAAAGTTTATATCCATAATTTTCCTGATCACATCCACATCGGCATCTTTCATCAAAGCCCGCATTGAAATTCCCGCGTTGTTGATAATGATGTCTATACCGCCAAAAGTTTCTATTGTTGAATCGATGAAATCCTTGCAATCTTCTTTCTTACCAACATCGCAAACGACCGCATGAAGCAGCACGTTGGCATACTGCATCTGGAGATTATACAATTTATCGTGATTCCTTCCACAGGTAGCAATCTTGGCGCCGAGGGGTATAAGCGCATCAATTAAAGCACGACCGATGCCATCTGTCCCGCCGGTTATAGCCACCACTTTATTTGAAAAAAAGGAAGACATCTTATACAACTTCATTTTTTTGATACGCAAACCTACACGAAACAACTGTCAAAAAAAAGACTTTATAAGTTGGATACGGATTGAATAAAATTTGACTTTAACAGGCAGCAGTTATCCACAATAACACCGCGACGGCACAAGATGACAGTTAAGTCCGTGGTATGATTAAAATTGCATTGTTATCAATTTCTATTGTTCCCGAATGTTAGTTCAACACCTACCATCTGTATCAGCATAAACAGGTTGGGCGAATAAAAACTACTTTAACTAAATATGGTAACGGCTTTAGTGATGGATAAGAATATTGTGCCGTTGACTTTGTAGGATTTAAGGAGGTGTGATCTGTAAAGCAGGCCTAAGTACCGGCTATCATGTAAGCGTATAGCGAAAGAATTCTTTTTTCTTTTGATCAACGAAACATTTACGCAGGTGTTTATTAGATGATAGTATTTATATTTATGAGCGATTATAAATATTTGGTTCAGAACATATAATCCTTATTTTTGCACTCCTAATTCAAAAACGGTTGAGCGTTGAGGAAAAGGAAAAATGATTCCGTAGCTCAGTTGGTAGAGCAATACACTTTTAATGTATGGGTCCTGGGTCCGAGTCCCAGCGGGATCACAGACTTAACTAAAAGCTCTTGATTTTCAAGGGCTTTTGTTTTTAGTCGAACTTTTAGTCGAACTCCTTCAATTATGCACTACATTCTTACCTAAGTTTACTCAGAATAACAGTGATTTACAAATTTAATGCTTAGTTGGATTCAGAATTAGAATTTAAAAAAGAATTTATGTTGCGTCTCAAGCACTATTTTAATTTATAAACTGTTTATCAATTTCAACTTAAACCTGAACAATGCAGGCAACGCAATAAAAAGCGATAAGATGAACCAATCAACATGCGATTCTTTGACTATT
>Ga0123337_10004541_pt1 | contig 14075 bp, 14 predicted proteins | sample frozenSSSSmetaG_FD_89792 | JGI IMG/M metagenome (GOLD analysis project Ga0123337, IMG submission 89792) | Glacier valley bacterial and archeal communities from Borup Fiord, Nunavut, Canada, to study Microbial Dark Matter (Phase II) -... | ecosystem: Environmental > Aquatic > Freshwater > Ice >... | reverse complement strand
TTAAATATAAAATCTGGTTTGTACAAAGATTGAATCGTTCAATTATAACAATGACGACGAAAGCGGAAAGTGATTTCCGTTATTCTTTGATATAAGAGGGGGATGTAAAAGAAGTAATAATAAGATTGGACTTTCTATTCTTTTCCGTGTAACTATTGGAAATCAAATATATAACTTTAAAAGATATTCGGAAATATAATATTTCGGTTTTAAATAGTAATATTATGCGTTGTCAAATTTATGATTTAATTGGAAGGTGGTCGTCCACTACTGTCGGGGGCTCTCCAACCAACCTTAATTAAGGGGTATCGATATACGATTGTGAAAATATAGACTTCAAAAGATGACTGTTAGTTTTTTAATGAATTGTATTGGCTGGGGCGGATAGCATGCTGAAAGCAATCTTTCGATAGGTTTTTTGCGTAAAGATTCTTTTGTTGAATGTAAGTAATTGTACACCTGATAACGTTTGTTTATAATTGAAAAATCAGTGATGGAATTATATAAAAGAATACGGTCGCAAATATTGCAAAAGCTCGGTAATGATTTATCAGATGATTTATTTTACCACTGTCTGCAGCATACCATCGATGTTGAATTTCAGGCTGAGAGCATTGCACGTAATGAATTGATTGAAGATCCTGAAGAACTTTTTCTTTTAAAAGTAGCCAGCCTTTATCACGATAGTGGTTTTCTTTCTACCTATAAAGAACATGAGGCCGCAAGCTGCATCCTGGCAAAAAGATACCTGCCTGGTTTTGGAATCAATCCCACACAGCTGGATATTATTTGTGGATTGATCATGGCCACTAAAATTCCTCAAACGCCGCATACTAAGCTGGAGGAAATTATTTGCGATGCAGACCTCGATTATTTAGGAAGGGATGATTTTCCGGAAATTAGCAACAACCTGTTTTTGGAATTGAAAGCGAGGGGTTTTGTTGAAACCGAGGAAGAATGGAATTTAATACAAATTAAATTTTTTAACCAGCATCATTATTTTACAAACACCAGTAAAGGTTTAAGACAACCGAAGAAGTTGCAACATCTTCAAATGATTGAATCTTCTTTTTGATCCGAAACAAATAATAAACACAAATGGTGTTGATATGAACTGCAAAAATGCACGGTATCACGTCAATGTTGATTCATTGCATTTGAGAAAGCTGGTCTGACTGGTTGCTCGTTGAATACAAACAGCCACTCCAATCTATAATCCACCTCTTGCTGTCTTCTCATTCAGTTGCCTCAACCTGTTGGATAAGATTTTTATAAATCCCCTTGCAACTTCCGGCCTGGTTTCTATCAACTCGTAAAAAGGCTCCTGGTCAATTTTAAAAAGGATGCAATCCGTCTTTGCGGTAGCGGTGGCACTCCGGGTTTCTGCATCCAGTAAGGATAACTCACCAAACACTTCTTTTTCCTGTAAAATCGCAAGTGTGCTTTTTCCCTTATGAATTTTGATTTGCCCGGATAATATAATGTACATACAATCTCCCGGCTCATTTTCTTCAAAAATCACCGTGTCCTGTTCTACCTCTTCTTCCTTCATCAGCGGAGCAAGTTCGGCTAATATTGTTTCGGGGGTGTCTTTAAAAATACTAAGCGATTTAAGCAGTAATACTTTTTCCAGCAGTAACAATTGTTGATTGGCGTTTGAAGACATTGTATTAAATTAAAGTGGATGAATAAAATTTAAAAAAATACTGACCGGTAAATTTACAGGGCATAATATGCCGTTTCCCGCAGCAGGATATTTTCTGCTAATGTATATTTTTTTATTAAAGATTGATCAATTTCATGCTGTTGCTTTTTTGACGTGTATAAGCAACAGGCTGAAGTCCATAAGTTATAGGGCCTTGTTTCTTCGGATAAAATGCGGGTTAATATTTTTTCTACATTTTCAAAAAACTCTAATGGGTAAATTTTTCTTAAGCTGTGCATTCTTTCCGTGATATTACCTGGCTCAAAAATCGTATTAAAACTCACCGCAAGATCTTTTCGCACCGTAATATCAATGATTTCCATTGCATTGATGATGCTGCTTTTTTTTCCTGTTGCATAGGCCGTACGCACTTTATTTATATGCTCTCGATCGTACATCAACGCAAACACATACAACAGGGATTCCCGCAAGCTATGTAGTTCCAGACCAAATGCGTTGATGAGTAATTGGTATTTTAAATGCATTGGTTCTAAATTACTTTGCATATAGATAATTCCAGCGCTTCGGGAGAGCAATTTATTGGCAATGCTGATGAACAATTGCTGCTCTGTCGGCTTTGGAACGTAATTGCTACGATAAAGCGCTTTTATAATACTGAAATATTCAGCAGGCTTGCTGCTTAATAAATTTAGCAATACCTGTTGTGCCTGATCGCCTCCCTTTCTGCCACATAAAAGAATCAGTTTTTCTTTTTGAAGTTGAGTAGCCTGATCGCTTTTTATATAATCATGTATAAATGGTAGGGAAGCATTGCCTGCAACAAATAAAGGTTCGATAATAATTGCCTCCTCGGTTTTCATCCGGGTCATCAACTCCTTTATCAATAATTCATTACCGGACTTTCCAGCCGCTAAATAGCCCATTTTTTTAACGGAGGTATTGCTATCATTCATCAGTTGAAAAATCATCTCGATTTGAGCAGGGTTTTCCTGTTTGCTTAAGATCTCTGCTACAATCAATCGCTCATCGATATCGGTTGATGCGGTCATTTGTTTTAGCGTCGATGTCGTGTATGCTTTAACTTCTTCTGATCCGTAGAAATACAATCCGGCTAATGCAGCTTTGCGTATTTCCGGGTTTGTATCTTCCAGGTAGGGTAATATTATTTCACTGGAAGCCTTATTCCGGCACAAGATTTTTATAGACTCGGCAATGAGCTGTGGGCTGTCGTTGTTTTGTAAAAACGGCAATAAAAATTTTTCAATTGTAGTAATATTTTTTTGTTGTATCAGTTTTAAAGCGGCAAGTTTTACCTTTTCGGATGGATGCTGCAATACACCAATTAGTAAGTCGTCCGACATTTCGTTGCTGCTATCATACAACATATTAAGAATATTGATGACTTCTATTTCTGAACCATTGTTGGTTTTCTGTTTTAACCATTCCAATGTTCCGGAATCATTTACAGAAAAATTTTCGCCCACAAAATAACGGCTGCTGATTGACTTAATGATTATTTTAAGGTACTGGCTGTTGACCCTGTAAATGCCAATGATCCAAAAAATGCAGATGATCAATAAAATATAGGTAAGGGTTAGCAGCTTTACTTCATGCTGATATTTAAGCAACAATAAAATTAAAAGGCCAGATGCCAGTGAGGCAAAAGGATCCATAATGCCTTTTAAAATTGTGTGTGCTTTCAACCGCTCATGATTGGAAAGTGGTTGCATAATGGTGAGAAAAACAGGCGAGTTGATCGCTGATCGTAAAATATCTACCACAATGTAGGTGGCACCAAACAGGTAAATGGTGGCCTTATAATTAGCCGGTATATTTTGGGTTAGAATGATTGCCAATATTAGAACGAGCAATACTACCGGTGTTATTAAAAGCGATTTGACAATGCCAAGGTTGTTGATGAGGCGCCCGGTAAATATCACTTTAACGATCAATGCAATGATTCTCACGACGGCTAGGAAAAATGCAATAAATCTTGCCAGGGATACATCATCATGATAGGCTTCCTTTACCGCAGCGTAAAACTCGTAATTAATAACAATAAAACTGGCCGTTATAATAATACTAAGTACCGATAGTCGCCTGATCAAAATATTCTCGGAAAACTTCTTAACAATCTTGCTGATGCTTTCTGGTGCATGTTTTGCCGGCGCATGTTTGTGATGTTGCACCTCCACCAGTTTACCTGATTTTCTGATACTGATAAGGTAGGGGATGGATGCCAGCATACAAATGATTCCTATCCATACAAGGTTGATGGTGCCAATAAACGAAACCATCAGCAAAGCCAGCGAATACCCAATAAATTTTGCCGGAATATCACCGGCGCTGATGATGCCGAAAAGCCTTTTACTTTGCCTTACATCAAATGAAAGCGACGCTACTCCCCAGAATTCAAGGTTATTTAAGAGGTACAATACATTGAACCATGCCAGCATCCAATACAAAAACCAGTCTGCAGTAATGAAAGCAAAAGCCAGTCTGAAGGCAAGCATGCTTGCAATCATGAATACGGTGATAATTATGGCCAGTTTACTGATATCGAACAGGTGCTCAATTTTAGAATAGATAAAACCAACGATCCATAGCAAAAAGGAAGCAATTATAAAAACATAGGGTAATTCTGTTATCGGAAATTTTGCCAGAAACAAGGCAAATCCGGCAGTAAAGAAAAAAGCGATCCCGGCACCCTGAAAAAACTGAAGCAGAAAAAGCTTTTTAACCAACCACCCTTCATCTGGCCTGATGTTTAAAGCTTTGAACCAAAAATTTTGTTGTCTCATAAAGGCGTTTCAAATAATATTTATTTTGTTGTGGTTGCTTTGAGTTGTACCAGTTGCCTGATGTATTCCTTTTTAACAGGCTCTCTCTTTTGCAAAGATATTTTCGTGAAATACCGATGGTTTTCAAGGAAATTCAATTGACGTTCGTCCCAATCGTGGTTATCTGCTATTAAATTATAAGCAATTAATTCAAGACGCAGGTTATTGCCGGTTTCATAAAAATCCTGCCTGCCAAGGTAATCCAGATCGGCATCGCAAATGATTCTTTGCAAATGAGTCTTAGGTCTTTGTGGAACTTTGGTTGCCATGATCAACCTGCAGACTGCATCAATTCTTTTTGCACCAACACCAAAACCGGGAAGCTCTTTCCTGGCTATTTCGCAGCCTTTGGCTTCGTGGCCATCATACGTATAAATAAACCCGGTGTCATGATAAAGTGAAGCAATTTCCAGGTCCTGCAAGTCCTGCCAATCAGAAATTCCTTCTTCTCTTGCAATGGTTAGGCAGTGCTCTGTTACATCCATTGTGTGATGGATATTATGGTAATAGAGCGATTTTGACAACCCTTCAGTTAGCATTGATATAACATGATCCTTTATGATATTGGTATCAATCATAATGATAAAAAATTAGTATAAATATAGGGATATACAACGGATAACAAAGTCAAAATGGAAATTGTAATGCGGTCTCTCCATAAACTATTGCAGGCGATTTTTACCCTGGAAGATACTTTTATTTGATTCATTACAGATTCGGGTAAATGGTTAAAATGCCGATTAAAAATAAATACATTGCCGCGCCTTAAAAGACGCAGGCGTGTTAGAATATCTTCTGTAAAAGCACTGCAATTCTTTTACTGTTAACATAATGACAACTTTGTTTTTCAACATATTTCCCTGCCGGTGATGGATGTGGAGGCTTAATGTTATTGAGTTTTATTGTTGATCGGGTATCGTATGGGTGGTATCGGTTGCAATAACTGCTAACAATTCTTTTATTGTAAGTTTTGTATGGATGGTCATTGAAGAACCGCCGCTGTTGATATGTATCTTAGCCGTACCACCTTGCAGGGTTAGGTTTGTAATATGCCTGGTAAAAATTACGTGTGTTGCCCCGGCGGCGTCCTGTACCTGGATATATTTATTCATGAATATTATTTTATCGTATTTTAATTTGATTGAATCATCAAATATAACGATCAACGGGCATGGTAGAAAATTTACGGATTTAACGCAGTCCACTGCCGGATCCCTTTTCATAAAAAAGTTGCAAGGCGATTTTTTTAAACGACGCTGGTTATTGTAATAATGAGTCTTTTTCCCTGGTAAAATTTAGCTTTTAATTTAACCGGTTTTGTAATAATTTTAAATCATGAAGCCCTTGTTTGTGATATGTCTTATAGTTTGTTGTAACCAGGGTGTAAAAAGCCAGGATCGGGATGACTATAACGCCATCCGGCAATACATACCTAATATTCCCGATGCTGAGACTTATGCTGCTGTTTCGATTGCCCGGTACATACAGCTAAATTATAAAACTGATAAGGAAAGATTAAGCGCCATCTATTCCTGGATCGTCACCAATATCCGCTACGATAAAGACAGCATGTATCATATCAACTGGAGCATGTATCCCGATGAAAAAATTGCAGCCACTTTAAGAAGGAAGCGGGGAGTATGCGAAAATTATGCAGCCCTGTTTACTGATATTGCAAGAAAATGTGGTTTCCAATCTTTTGTAGTTAGTGGCTATACCAGGCAATCCGGCTCAGTAAATAGTGCAGGGCATAGCTGGTGTGCCGTATCGTTGGAAAATAAATGGTATTTATGCGATCCTACCTGGGATGCAGGATTCAGCGGAATAGCAATGTATTTTTTGGTAAATCCTGTTCGGTTTATTCAAACTCATATGCCTTTTGATCCGCTTTGGCAACTGCTTGACAATCCGATAACCGACCATGAATTCAGAAAAGGTTTTTTTTATTCAAAGCAGGATAAAACGCCTTATAACTTTATGGATTCAGTCAATGCATTTTTTCAATTAGATAGTTTGCAACAAATGGAGGCCGCTGCCAAAAGGGTGAAACAAGGTGGGGTGGAAAATGAACGGGTAAAAAACTGGCTCGCTTATAACCAAATGCAAATTGCTATAGTGTACGGTGAAAAAGACATGGCCCTTTACAATGCTGCCGTTGAAGATTTAAATAAGGCCAATAACATTTTCAATAATTTTATTCAATATCGCAACAACAGGTTTATGCCGGCCAGGCCTGATGTGCAGATCAAGCCGATGCTTGATCCCGTTTCCATGTTACTTTCATCGGCCGATGAAAAGCTGAAGCAGCTCGGCCTGACAGTTGAAAATTTCCAGTACGATACCGGTACTATCAAAGCGAGGATTAATAAATTAAAAGGGCGGCTGCAAGACCAACAGCGATTTTTAAATCGTTACCTGTCCACAACTGAAAGTGATAGAATTAAATTGTTCTATCAGTAAATACCAGTTTTTAATTACTTTGATTTTTCAATTCGGTAAAAAGATATAGATTCGTTGCTCATCGTTTTCTTCAACCATAAAATTATGCCATGCAAAAAATTGTAGCTTTCATTATACTCAGTTTGGGCCTCTTGGCACTTACCGCATTTTCATTTAAAGAATCAAAAAATGACTGGATATCCCTTTTCGATGGAAAGTCGCTCAATAACTGGAAAGTAGGCGACAATTCCGGAACCTTTAAAGTTGAAAATGGAATGATTGTAGTGAATGGCAATGTTGCCCATTTGTTTTATGATGGAGATGTGAACCAACATAGTTTTAAGAATTTCGAATTTAAAGCAGATGTGATGACTACCCCGGGATCTAATTCCGGTATTTATTTTCATACCGCCTACCAGCAAGGCGGCTGGCCTTCCAAAGGATATGAAGTACAGGTAAATAATTCCCATACAGATTGGCGCAGAACCGGCAGTTTGTATGGAATTGAAGATGTAAAAGAAGTATATGTAAAAGACAATGAGTGGTATACAGAACAAATTACCGTGCAGGGTAAAAGGGTAGTGATAAAAATCAATGATAAAATTGTGGTTGATTATACAGAGCCTGAAAATGTACAACGGGAGGAAGGTAATGAGATGCGTATTCTTTCAAATGGCACGTTTGCTTTGCAGGGCCACGATCCAAAAAGTAAAGTCTACTACAAAAATATAATGGTGAAAATTTTACCAGATTAAAGTTGGAGAAAAAATCAGCAATCCATTGCATACATCTTTCCCTAAATGCTCAGACAGGCGTAGTAAGTAGCTCCCAGTAAAGGAGCCTTTTGGTTAAGCACTACATAAACTGAAACTTCATCGAGTAATTTTCTCATACGCCCACTTTTTTCAAATACTTCCTTCCAGGTAGCCTTTTTTAGCAATGGTAAAATCTTGGGTGCGATGCCACCGGCGAGATAAAGTCCGCCGGTTGACTTTAATTTTAAAATAAGATTTACAGCCTCTACAGCAAGGTATCGGTTAAACATTTCAATAGCTTCCATACAAACCGGGCAGGTACCTTCTAAAGCCGCTTTGCTAATAATTGGCGCAGGATCTGAATTTTCCATTTGCTGCAGCAGCCATTCCGGGCTTACTTTTTTTTCAACCTCGGTAAGAAATTGCCAGATGGTAAAAATGCCGTTGCCACTTAGCAGTCGTTCCCAGCTTACATGTTCATGTCTTTTCAATAAGAAATTCAATACCTCCACATCTCTCGGTGTCCGGGGTGCAAAATCGCAATGGCCTCCCTCGGTAGCAAAAGGGTGATACTGTTTGCCATCGAAATAAAGACCTGCCTCGCCTAAACCTGTGCCTGCAGCAAGTATGGCAATATTGCCGATCGTTTCATTTGTCCCTTTGCAAAGTACGCTCAGCTCATCCTTTCGTAGTCCCGCCAATCCATAGGCTGTTGATTCGAGGTCGTTTAGTATCGCAACGGGAATGCCTCCAAAATGCTTCCTGATTTCTTCGCTATCTATTTGCCAACTTAGGTTGGTAAATTTCACTTTTCCGTCAATGACTGGCCCGGCAACTGAAAAACAAATTTTATCGGGTTGGGGTAATCCTTCCAGGAATTGGGAAAGGATCTCATGCAAATTGTCATGATCTTTACTTACGAAGCGCATTTCCTTGATGGTTTCCAAACCATTTGTAGAATAACGGCTGAGTAATATATTGGCCTTAGTGCCACCAATATCACCTGCTAAAATGATCGTGTCTTTATCGATGGGTTCCTGTGGATTTTTGAAAGCCACCGGTATTAATAATGCTAACTTCATAATGCGAAAGTTAAAACAAAATCCTATCCGTTGCTTTATTAATTACCTTGAATTATGAAAATACAATATGGTATTGCAGGATTTGTCAGTGGCATTTTGATATCGTTGTTGATCGGTATTATCGAGATGAAAATAATGAAGCACCTGCGGTATGAAACCATCACTCCGTTCTTAATAGGGTTGACGGTTATTGGATGCGCTTTGGCAGGTACTATTATTGGAGTAAGAGTAGGTAAGGGTAGATGAATGTTGCAAATAATTAGCAATCGAAAGCCCTTTACAGCTTGACACTTCAGGAAATGACTACTACATAACTGGGTTAAGAAAATAACTTGCCTTTTAAGCCCTGACTTCAACCGGAATTGCTCAATTTTTCGCAGGTCGGAAATTTCACTGCACTCTCTTATCGGTAGTTATGTGCGCCTGGCCAACTAGGGAGGAAACTAATAATAAGTTCATTTTTTCAATGATTTGCCATTGTTATTTTGTATTTTGAAATAGCGTTTTTTGTATCAGTTTTCGATAAACAATTGCCTGTTGTGCAGTAAAATTGCTCAGGGAGCTAAGATCAGGATCATCGGAAATATATTCTACAAGAGGTATTAATCTACCAATTATCTTTTGGTATAAAACTTGCGTATTGTTTCAAAAACAAAATATCCTAAAATGAAACGTAGCCTCTTATTTATCACGCTCACCTGTTTTACACTTTTAATAAGCTTTAGTTCCTTTGCTCCTGACAATGCAAATGCAAGTCTTCTTCAGGATGTGTACAGTTTAACCAATCAGTTTAGAAAGTCGAAAGGAATGCCTGCATTAATTATCCGTGATGATTTAAATGACATTGCACAAAAACATAGTTCAGATATGGCAAAGGGCCGGGTTGGATTTGGGCATGGCGGTTTTGCAAAAAGAAATTCGCAGGCAAAAGGGAAAATAAAAACGATCAATAGTTTTGCAGAGAATGTTGCTTACGGTGCCAAAACGGGTAGAGAAGTAGTAACCATGTGGAAGAATTCATCCGGCCATCGGAAGAATATGTTGGGCCGTTATAAATACATCGGTATTGGTATTGAAAAGGATAGGCAAGGGCGCATATTTTATACACAGGTTTTTGCTGGGTAGCATCAATTTGTTTGTTGAAAATTAAATGATCCTCTTTTAGTAAGTTTATATTTCATGACCCCATATTTGCCCATGTTTTTTAACGGTACGGTAATTGAACCGTATGGGTAAATAAAACAAAACAATATGGCCAATCAAAAACAATTCGGTGTGTGGATGGATACACAGGCAGCAGTAATAGTAGGAAAAGATATGCCGGAGGCAGAAGGCTTTTCAGTACTTGCTTCTGTAAAAGGGGCAAAAAATTCCTCAAACTCAAGCGAGAAAAATGCCAATAATCATGAGCAATCGTTGCAGTTAAAGTTTTTTAAGGAAATTGCCAGTCATCTTGAAAATGCAACCTACATTCATGTGACGGGCAGTGGGCAGGTGCAGGAGCAGTTCATCCATTACCTGGCAGATACTCCACAGTTTAAAAACACCCGTGCAGAAGAGTCTACTACCAATAAAATGAGTGATGATAAACTGGTTGAATTTATGTCGGCAAAGCTGAATTAATTTTTACAGTTTTTCTTTAAATGATCCCGGTTAGTTGTGTAAACTTGCCGGGATTTTTTTCGTTATAAATCTTGTAATGCTTCAAGCACTGCAATTGTAAAACCTAAAAGATTCCCGAGCCGCTGCAATGCAAAACCAATAGGGTCTCGGAGCTTGCGATTGTAAAACCTGTAATGCTTCAGACCTTATAGATTTAGGATACTCAAATGATATTTGTAAATTATATTCGTGCATAAATTGCATAGTCATTTTAAAAATAGGGTATGGAAATAGGAATAGATAGTTTTGCGGCCATCAGTTCTGGCGAAACAGGAAGCAAAACAAGTAACCAGGAATCAATGGCACGCTTGCTGGAAAGAATAGTGCATGCCGATAAAGCGGGACTACATTTTTTCGGAATAGGAGAGCACCACCGCAAAGAATTTCTTGATGCTGCACCGGCATTGATTCTTGCTGCAGCAGCAGCGCAAACAAAACGCATTCGGTTAACCAGTGCCGTTACTGTATTAAGTGCCGCAGATCCGGTACGGGTATTTCAAGGCTTTGCAACGCTCGATTTGATTTCACAGGGACGTGCCGAAATGGTAGTAGGCCGTGGTTCATTCACTGATGCATTCCCATTGTTTGGCTTAAGCCTGAACGATTACGACGAACTTTTTTCGGAGAAGCTGGATTTACTGTTGAAAATAAGGGACAACGAATCGGTCACCTGGTCCGGAAAATTTCGGCCTGCACTAAAGAATCAGTCCATTTATCCGAGACCGGTTCAGGATCCATTTCCGATATGGATTGGTGTGGGAGGTACACCGGAATCGTTTATTCGTGCAGGTACATTGGGGCTTCCGCTGATGGTAGCCATCATTGGCGGTGAAACACATCGCTTTCGTCCATTGATTGACTTGTACAGAGAAGCCGGAAAAAGAGCCGGGCATTCGCCGGAGCAATTAAAAGTGGGATTGCATTCATTGGGCTATGTTGCCAACACTACGCAGGAAGCATTGGATGATTATTATCCGGGCTACGCTGAAACATTTACCAGGATTGGAAAAGAACGTGGCTGGCCGCCCGTTACCAGGCCACATTTTGATGCACAAACCGGAAAGCAAGGGGCATTATTGATTGGAAGTGCCGAAGAAGTGGCCGAAAAAATTATTCGGCACAGCAATGCACTGGGAGGTATTTCCCGGCTTAGTTTCCAGATGGACAACGCAGGCCTATCTCATGAAAAACTAATGGAAGCGATTGAGTTGATTGGGACAAAGGTAGCGCCGGTGATCAATGCTGATCAATAGTATTGAGATGATAGGGTTTAGAAAAATACGAGCAAGGAAACCGAAGGATGTATTTTGGTAGAAATTGTTTGTTTTCCGAAGAAGATTATGCCGAACTTATCTCATTGGTCAATGCGCCTCTTGAAAAAGATATCATGTCTTACGATGAACTTAAATCATCCTTAGGCAGATGGTTTACAAAACGATTTTTAAGAAGCATCCATCCTGGAAAACATAACAGGCTTTACAATAGATTTGATGACGATGAAATTTTTATTATAAACATGACACCCATTTCTGCCTCACCATAGTCCTGGCATTTTTTTCACAACCTTATTGCACTACCTACATGTAATTTGAAGAGTTGCTTGCGACATTGTGTGGAAATTATTTTAGCAATTTGGAAGCAACAAAATCGCAGAAAATGATTTCATTCTGCTGGCTTAGGTAAGTAACAACATATTTCTTATAAGTAACACATCGATAGTCAAGATACTTCCATAGGTTATTATAATTGCAGGGCTTATGCTCTATTCTTTCGTCAGAAAGTGTTTCAAAAAATTCAAAGGCTTTATCTACAAATTTTTTTGCCGTTTCCGGCATTCCCTTACCTTCAATAAAAAGGGCAATATCTGCTACGGCATCCGCAGCAGGTTCTAAAATGCTTACTTTCCTTTTGCCCATTTATCTATCATTTTATAGGCATGTTTTTTTCCTGCAGCAAGCGTAAGTTTTTTTGCAGGGGTTGTTTTTTTTGCTGCCAGCAATTGTAGTTTGTCAAATTCTTGTTGCTCAATTACCACAAATTTTTTTTTATCCAGCGTAAGCGTTTCCATGAATGATTATTTATACTTCCAAATTTACAGTAAAATACTTCGGAGTGAATATTTTATAAACAAAAATACTTGCAACAAAAAGTGTTGTATTTGTAGAATCCAAATGCATTTCTCATCCAATATTTCATTATATAGTAAATAATCAAAATACTGCTGTGTAAAACCTGTGAATAACCGTGAATAACTGTGTAAACATTCGGCTTAACTTCTTAAAGCATTCGTCTATATTTGCCGTCCTACTAAACTATAGAAACGTGCGTTTAAAGAGTCTTGAAATTAAAGGATTTAAAAGTTTTGCTGATAAAACCGTACTCCATTTTGATGAGGGAATTACCGGTGTAATCGGGCCAAATGGCTGTGGCAAAAGCAATATTATTGATAGCATTCGCTGGGTAATTGGCGAGCATAAAATCAGTAACCTACGGAGTGAAAACCTGGAGAGCCTGGTGTTCAATGGTAGCAAAAGTCGCTCTGCCAGCGGATTGGCGGAAGTGAGCCTCACTTTTGAAAACACCAAAAATTTATTGCCTACCGAATTTAATATGGTAACCGTAACCCGTAAATATTACAAAAACGGGGAGAGCGAATATCGCCTGAATGATGTGGCTTGTCGCCTGAAGGATATTCATAATTTGTTTATGGATACCGGGGTGAGTACCGACAGTTACGCTATTATAGAACTGGGCATGGTGGACGATATTATCAAGGATAAAGAGAATAGTCGCCGAAAAATGCTGGAACAGGCAGCGGGGATAACTATTTATAAAACCCGTAAAAAAGAAGCCAAATTAAAGCTGGATGCAACGGAACAGGATTTGGCCCGTATTGAGGATTTACTGTTTGAGATTAATAACCAGCTGAAAAGTTTGGAAAGCCAGGCAAAAAAGGCGGAGAAATACTTTGAGATTAAGAAGGAATATAAGGAGGTGAGCATTGAGCTGGCGAAAGCGGCGCTGGAAGGTTTTAATATTACCTATCGTGACCTTAACCAGCAACAGCAAATTGAAGTAGATAAACGCATCGAAATAGAAACGGCCATAGCGGTGGAAGATGCTGCGTTGGAACAGGAAAAGTTGGGGTTTATCACCCAAGAGAAGGCTTTGCAGGATATGCAACATTCCTTCAATGATATGTTGGGTGCAGTGCGCAGCAAGGAAAGTGAAAAGAGTTTGGCTGCCCAGCGGTTGCAATATTTGAAAGAAAGAGAAAGTAGCTTAAACGACTTTTTACAAAAGGCCGGTGGCCAATTGAAAGGCCTGGATGAAAGTATACAGTTTACCAGTCTGCAAATAACGGAAGATGAAGTAAAGCTGGAAGAACTGGAAGGCAGGTTGGATGAATTGAAAAATTCGGTGGAAGATAAACGCCGGGTATTGGATGAAAAACGGAGTAGCATTGATGCATTGCGCCGGGAGAACCAGGCCATTCAACGCAACCAGTTTGATGCGGAAAAGAAAGTAGCGGTTGCGGATACCAGCATTCAGAATTTACAAAGAACCATTGTTCAGATACAGGACGAAAAAGCCCAACGCCAGGCCCAGTTGCAACAACTGGAAGCCGAGC
>Ga0123337_10004539_pt1 | contig 14080 bp, 16 predicted proteins | sample frozenSSSSmetaG_FD_89792 | JGI IMG/M metagenome (GOLD analysis project Ga0123337, IMG submission 89792) | Glacier valley bacterial and archeal communities from Borup Fiord, Nunavut, Canada, to study Microbial Dark Matter (Phase II) -... | ecosystem: Environmental > Aquatic > Freshwater > Ice >... | reverse complement strand
TTGTAGGCAACGATCGCACCAATCGCCGATCCAATCGCCAAGCCCAACAATATCATCTCGTAGTTCAACACATGTTGATCCAGCATTGTCGCTGCGATCGCTAGCAACATCCCCACAGCCGCTACGAGATTGCCATTCCTCGCTGTAGCAGGTGAACCCAGCTTTTTCAAGCCCAAAATAAATAACGATGCAGCGACTAAGTACGTCAGCTGAATGCCAGTTGGTAAAAAGTCGCTCACGCCTTAATCTCCTTCTTCTTGAACATTTGCAACATTCTGTCTGTGACTAAAAAACCACCCACAACGTTGACTGTTGCCAATACCACAGCAATCAAACCGAGAATTACTGATACATTCGTTTCTCTTGCACCAGCAGCAACTATTGCTCCAAGTACCGCAATCCCAGAAATCGCGTTTGAGCCTGACATTAAGGGCGTGTGTAGAGTCGGTGGTATTTTGTTGATGACTTCAAAGCCGATAAAAGATGCCAAAACAAATACAAACAAAGCAGCAAGTAATGCCTCTGTCATGAAATCAAAACTCCTTAATGTAAATGGGCATTAGGCATTGGGCATTGGGCATTGGGCATTGGGCATTGGGCATTGGGCATTGGTTCTTCTCCCTTATCTCCCCTTGCTTCCCCTTGCTTCCCCTTGCTTCCCCTGCTCCCTCATCTCCCTAATCCCTAACTAACCGCCGATTGTTGAGTATTCAACGCTTCTAGCGCATCCCGCACTCGTTGATTGCGAATTTCACCTGCGTGGGTAACGCAAGCGGCATCAACGATGTCGTCGCCAAAGTCTACCTGCAAAGCTTTGTCTTTAATTAACAGTTGAATCAACGATGTTACATTTTTGGCATACAATTGGCTGGCATGAATTGGCATCGATGATGGGAGATTAATGGGGCCGATAATTGTCACACCGTTCCAGACAATATCTTTGCCGGGTTCGGTGCAAGCGCAGTTACCACCCTGTTCAGCAGCCAAATCTACAATCACTGAACCGGGTTTCATTTGTGCCACCATTTCTTCTGTGACGAGCCGTGGTGCTTGTCTCCCAGGCACTTGGGCGGTGGTAATCACCACATCAGAATTTTTGACGTGTTCGGCGACAACTTCTTGAGTACGTTGTTTGCTAGCCTCAGAAATTTCCTTGGCGTAACCGCCAGCAGCGACAGTTTCTTCCTCTAATTTGACTTCAACGAATTTTGCCCCTAAACTTTGCACTTCTTCTTTAACCGCAGGACGAATATCAAAGGCTTCTACCACTGCTCCCAAGCGTCTAGCGGTGGCGATCGCTTGCAATCCGGCTACACCAGCGCCCATAATAAATACTTTCGCTGGTGCGATCGTGCCTGCGGCTGTGGTTAACATCGGGAAATATTTCGGTAATGCTGCTGCGGCAATTAATACTGCCTTGTAACCTGCTAATGAAGCTTGCGAGGACAAAGCATCCATACTTTGTGCCCTGGTGGTACGGGGAATCATCTCCATACTCAAAGCTGTGACTTGACGATTTGCCAGTTGCTGTGCTATTTCGGGATTTCCCAAGGGATTGAGGAAGCTGATTAATACAGATCCTTCCTTTAATAAGTCAATTTCCGAGCGTCCATCTTCTCGTTCTTGCGGTGGGCTGACTTTTAGCAGAATATCAGCTTCACTCCATAATTGTGCAGTATCGCTGATTATTGTGGCTCCTGCTGCTTCATAGTCAGAATCACTAAAAAAAGCTCCCTCTCCTGCACCTGTTTCTACCCAAACTTCCAAACCTTGTTTTACCAATCGGCCAACGGCGTCAGGAATTAATGCCACACGACGTTCACAAACTTCAATTTCTTTAGCAACTGCTATTCTCATGAAATCTCCTGAAGATAAATACCTAATCTCTGCTAAGTAAGCGATTGTCCATATAAGGGGTGTCCCACACTCATAGTACTTAGGCAGGAACATCAGCCATGACTTTTATTTGTAGATTGAACCTAGAATCTTTCCTCTCTCACTCTTAGTTCTCCATGCAAAGCCTCACTTTACCGCTCGCAGAGGTCATATTTTCAGATAGTTGCAAACAGGGTTACGTATTGCACATCCTAAATTGATTCCCAAATTTTGCATTTTTATCTTCAGCTGATTTTTGGGATTGAAAAATTTTGGTATTCCTTTCTTATAGAGTAATATTGACCCAATTTTCAAAGCTTGATAATTTCCCAATCAAATTTTAAGGATTACGACTTTGATTCAAACTTCTTTTAATCAATTTAGCCCAAGTTAACTGGCGATCGCTGATAGCGCAGCTCAATTTTTATAACAAAATTCTCAAATTTAGATACACTTCTACATATTTTGAAATACAATCTAATCCTAACTGTGTTTCTATCTAGTTCAAATTTGACCAACTTCGTAATCTAAATTATGACTCTACAAGGATAATGAAGTAAATATTATATGTTCAATTTACTACTAAGTAATTTTACTGTCGCCCCAAGCTGAGGGAAGATGGCACTTTTTATTGTTATGAAACGTCGATTGTTAGGAAGTGAGTAGTAAAGTTTAGTAAAGAACACTAACACACAGTTATTTTTAGATCACAGATTTACATTTTGGTAGAGGAAGCCCAATTATGCGACGTTTACTTTCTGCTTTAGCCGTGACTAGTTTTTTGGTTGCTGGATTACCAGCCTTGACTTTGGCGCAAAGCTTACCTGGATTGACGCTGTTTAGCGGCATCAAAAGCGAAAATCAGTTGCCATTTAGGTTAGATTTTGGTGGACAAGCTAATGGTTGGGATCGATACATATTGAGGATTCCAGCCAAAAGAATGAAATTGGCTGTTGGTCAATTTGCCATTACCTACCCTGATTATTACAAAGGAACTTTTGACCAGAAAGAAATCGAAGTTCGAGTCAAAGGCAAAGCAGTTCCGCTTTCTGAGGTGAAGTGGGACAAAGAAGGTAAGCTGATTAATATTTTTCCCCAAGAGCCGGTGCCAGCAGGTAGTGCAGTTGAGGTAGTCTTATCTAACGTGAAAAACCCAGCCTTCGGCGGAGTTTACTATTTTAACTGTCAAGTTCTCTCCCCTGGCGATGTACCACTACTGCGCTACATGGGAACATGGATTTTGAGCATCAATTAAGAGTGGGGAGTGGGAAGTGGGGTGTAACCAATTCCCAATTCCCTATTAAAGTGATAATATATGAGATTGTGAGTTTTTATAAAAATCACCTAAGAGGAGAACTCTATGAAAAGAACACTGGGCGGCACTAGCCGTAAGAGAAAAAGAACCTCTGGTTTTCGCGCCAGAATGCGGACACCAGACGGCAGAAACGTAATTAGCGCTAGGAGAAGAAAGGGGCGTCACCGTCTGAGCGTTTAGGGTATATCAATCTAAAAGAGCATCTGTGGCTTTGCCCAAAGCAAATCGGCTAAAATCCCGCAAGGATTTCCAGGCAGTTTTCCGGGAAGGAATTCGGCGTCATGGCTCTTATTTAACATTGAGAGCCTTAAAGCCATTATGTTCAACAAAACCTTCTTTAGATATTGCCACCCAGACTACACTACCAACTAACTCAGCACATCTTGCCAGCACGCGGATTGGCATTTCCATAAGCACAAAAGTCAGCAAAAGGGCAGTGGTTCGCAACCGAATCAAACGGCAAATTGCTGCTGCCTTACACAACTTGCTACCTAAATTATCACCAGGATGGCGGCTAGTGGTAATTGTCAAACCCACAGCAGCAGAATCTAAGTGCGTAAGCCCAAAATTTCTGCAAGAATTAGAGCAGTTGTTGGCACAAGCTGAGGTGTTCGATGGGAATTCGTGAAGATGTTTATTATGAAGGTGGACCCCATCGTGGGGATTTAATTATCAACCTACTGATTGGGCTAACCATTGTCGGGATACCCTTAACAGTCGGGGCAATTGTCAGGGCATTGTGGCTGCGTTTCCGCATCACCGATCGCCGAATTACTGTGATCGGAGGTTGGCAGGGGCGCGATCGCACTGACATAATTTATTCAGAAATTGTCAAAGTCGTCACAGTTCCCCGTGGCATTGGCTTTTGGGGAGATATGGTATTAACCCTAAAAAATGGCAGTCGTCTCGAATTGCGTGCAATTCCGAAGTTTCGGGAAGTCTATGACTACATCAACGAAAGAATTGTAGCGAAAAATCCCGAATATACTGTCGCTGCCAACAAGTGATGGGAGTAAGGGGAGATGAGGGGGATGAGGGGAATAACCAATGCCCAATGCCCAATGTCCAATGCCCCATTTAAATGTGCGGCTATCCGTAGCAAAAGATAGTCGCCGACAAATTATGATTTAGATAAATTAGATTCAGTTTACAGTAGCTCAGGTTGAATTCAGAATAATGGATTTTGGTATCGGCTTTCTCTCGAACAACGTGATGCTGCCAATCATAGATTTTTTCTATGGTATTGTGCCTAGCTACGGATTAGCGATCGTTGCTTTGACACTGATAGTCCGCTTTGCGCTCTATCCCCTGAGTGCTGGCTCAATTCGCAACATGCGGAAAATGCGAATTGTACAACCTCTAATGCAGAAGCGGATGGCAGCAATCAAAGAGCGCTATAAGGATGATCCGCAAAAGCAGCAGGAGGAAATGGTCAATGTTCAAAAAGAATTTGGCAACCCTTTAGCAGGTTGTTTTCCATTAGTAGTGCAAATGCCAGTCTTGTTAGCGCTATTCGCCACTTTGCGGGGTTCGCCTTTTGCAAGTGCGAACTACAGCGTTAATATGCAAATCTTTCCTGCAGAACAAATCGAACAAATTCAACCGCAAGCTTTTGCCACTGCTGCTCAAAATATTTACGTTGCGGATGGGGAACACGTTAAAGTCGCTGCAATCCTTCCCAGTGGTAATAAATTAGCGGTTGGAGAACAAACAAAGATACAATATCAGACTATTGAGGGCAAACCATTTCAGGTGCTCTTAGCAGAACACCCAGAAAATAAGCTGATTCCTGATTGGAAAGTCACCAAAGGGGAAGATCGGATAAAAATTGATGCTCAGGGCAATGTAGAAGCCTTGCAACCCGGAGAAGTAAGCATTCAAGGAACAATTCCTGGACTAGCAGCAGAAAAAGGCTTTCTATTTATTGATGCATTAGGTAGAGTTGGCGCAACCGATCCAGATGGCACAATCCACTGGGATATCGTCGCCATGATCGTCTTCTTTGGAATCAGCCTTTATGTTAGCCAGCTGCTTTCTGGGCAAAATTCCAGTGGTGGCAATCCGCAGCAGGATACAGTTAACAAAATCACCCCAGTTATCTTTTCTGGAATGTTTTTGTTCTTCCCCTTACCAGCTGGGGTGCTAATGTATATGGTGATTGGTAATATTTTCCAAACCGCACAAACTTATCTTCTCTCCCGCGAACCTCTATCAGAAGAACTGCAAAAAATTGTAGAAATTCAGGAGAAAGAAGCAGCAGTTACAGAACAGAAGGCATTGCCCTTTGAACCCAAAAGTGGTAAGAAAAAGGCGGCAGGGGGATCATGAGCAACATTCCGATGCAGCGAGGTCAGCAATGGTTAAAAACACTGCTGGAACTCACGGGGATACCTGCTGAGATTCAAGGTCATTTAGAAACTGCCCAATCTCAAGACGGGGATGCCCCAGAACCAGATAACTACTGGTTGACAATTGACCAAACCAACTTTACGTCAGAACAAATCCAGGTATTAATTGGTGCTGATGGTTCTGTGCTAGATGCGATTCAGTATCTAGCAAATTCGGTTTTAAACCTGAGCCAACCGCCGGAGGAACAAGCCTCTTACACCATTGAGTTGAATGGCTACCGGGTCAAAAGAGAAGCCGAAATTCGCGCATTAGCAGAAGCAGCAGCCGATGAAGTGCGATTTTCTGGTAGAGAAGTGGAAATAAAATCCCTCAGTTCTGCTGAACGGCGTCAAGTCCATACCTTCTTGAAAGAATTTGGAGATTTGGAAACCTTCAGTCGCGGTAAAGAGCCGCATCGTCATCTGGTTGTGCGTCCAGCTTCATTGGAAGAAGTTAGGAGTTAGACGCGATTAATCGCGTCTGTACGTTAGGAGTTATGAGTTTGGAGTTAATTAAAAACTCATAACCATATAATTTCAAAATTTCTCTTGTTCTTAAGAGAGAAAGTAAAGATGCAGTATCAGTATAATTGCTGGTAATCAAGATAAATTTTAGTGAGGATGTCTCACAAATCCTATGGACGCAATTTATATTCCGCAGCTAACTCAAGCCCCGGAGCGGACAGAGGAAATTCAGGTTGAGGAATTTCTGCCTGGTCTGGAAACGTTGACACCAGTTCGCGGTCATGTGCGCGTGCAGCATCATGGCAATTACTTGGAAGTGTCTAGTCAGGCAGAAACAATTATTACTTGTACCTGTAACCGATGTTTGCAGCAATACAATCGACGTTTAGGGCTGGATACGAAGGAAATCATCTGGTTAGACGAAACTGCAAATCAGCTAAATGACTTGCCTTTAGAAAGGGAAGTCGTTATGGAAGAATTACTTGAAACTCTACCACCGGATGGTTATTTTTATCCTAACGAATGGTTGTATGAGCAAATGTCCTTGGCAGTTCCCCAACGTCAACTGTGCGATCGCAATTGTCCAGGTATTCCTGTAAGTAGTACTGTTGATAGTTCTGAGAGTTCTGAAATTCCAGTTGATAACCGTTGGGCTTCTCTGGAAGCACTGAAAAAGCAACTTCCGGGCTAATAGCTTATTGCTGATGGCTCAAATTCTGTGATTTCCCGCCCGCGCGTAGTTTACCGCCGTAGGCATCGCTTTCGGGGATATTAACTCGACAGAGACAGCATGGGTGGTAAATATATGAGGCTTGTAAGATGCGATCGCAAAGTGAAGTAATCTAATACTAACGTGGGTTCGACGGAAAAAGAAAGCCAGAAGGCTTGCTCTTAGAGGAATCTAAAGAATGGGATAGAATAAAAATAACTAAGATTGATGGAGAAGGGGTGAAAAAAGCATAAAAAAAAGACCGAGACTAAAAAATATCTTTTCAAAATCAAGGTTTCGGTTATGTCTAGTATTGTATCTCAGCTCGACATTACACAAATATTCTGTGATGTCGATGACTTCTGTAAGCTGTGGGAAAACTTATGGCAACAAATACCACTTTTACAAGGCATCACGGGAAAAATTAGGGTGACTGACCATCAATAACATTTAGAAAATCTTCAGCCGTGATAATCGGGCAAGAAAAATTATCTTTTAGACTGAGTAAATCGCGATCGCCCGTCACGAGATAATCAGCCTCACTGACCACAGCCAAAAGTAAAAAAGGCACATCAAACGGATCACGACATTCAGGAATTACAGGCAAGCGGCCGGGCATCGCTACAGCTTCACAAAAGAGTATGTAATCCGATAGTAAATCTTCTTGCTCAGTTGGCGTGAGCTTGAACTTTGGATAAGCCAGGACTCGGATTAACTCAGTTGTTGTCGCTTTAGAAACCAGCGGAGTGAAGAGTTCGTCCTGCCATGCCAAACGAAGCCTAGATACTCTGCCCCCAAATATCAGCGCCGAGATGATGATATTAGTATCAATTACCACCCGTGGACAAACCATTACGATTGACGCGCCCAAGCCACTGCATCAGCCACATCCTGCTCACTCAGTCCTAAATCCGCCAGCTTAGATCGAACCGCATCAGCCCGCTGAATTTTTACAGGAGTCAGAATAATTTGCCCCCCCTCCACCTTTACCTCAAAATACTCAGCCTCACCGATTTCACGAGTAATACTTTTAGGCAGCGTTAGTTGATTTTTAGAAGTTAACTTGGCGAGCATGACTTGCCTCCTAGCCTTTGCTGTCAAATGTAAGGATTCCTTACTTGAGTATATACATCCTACCTTACTAAATCTAAAACCCAATCACAGAAACAGCTTTTCTGACAAACGTGTAACTACTGACCCAAAGTATTGTAAGTCCGTTGGCGACGCGATGGCGATCGCACTTCATCAATTCCAACTTATCAATTGCGATCGCTACAACCCGCATAATGGCCTTGGCTGATTAAACCTGCTTATGTTTGCAGCGTGATGACCACTTGCAGGTATAATCTGTGCCAATTAATGCAGGTGGTCATAATTAAACATAACAACCTCGCTCCTTTTCAACTCTAAATATTGGACGTAATCTAGCCATGTATTGAATTGGTTTTAGCTCAAACTGAGACAACATTTCACATCCAGTCCAACAGTGTCCTTTTGGGCTATTAAGTGCTGAAGTCACAACCCAAAGCACAAAATTAGGATTTTTATTTGCCTGCTCAATTTCGTTGGCAGTAATTATAAAAGCTGGTTCCCCTCCAGAAACACCCTTTACTTCAACATTTTTGACTATGGAATCTTTAGTGCAAGTTAAACAGCCTATTAAAACTTGTGACTCTTTGAAGATTCATAGACAGCGATACTAGATTCACTTTCCCCATAATTATGCCTTAATCAAAACTCAAAGACCTGATGCAAATAGGCATTGAGCCGAGATATGAACGAAAAAGGTAATTCAGAAATGTTTACGTCTAAGTGTATTATAAAAATTTTTATTTCTCGTTAGTCTACGGAGGCGGTCACTGAGCTTGTCGAAGTGTGGACTTTGTTTGTGTAGCAGTGAATTCTATTCGCCTAATATTTTGCTGAACAATGAGAGAATAACTAATAACCACAGCTATATATGAACTTCCGTGAAGAGTTTAAACTGCTGCTACGCGCCCGCTACCCTTTGATTTATATTCCCACATACGAGGAGGAGCGGGTAGAAGCAGCTATCCGGGAAGAAGCAACCAACCAGGGTAATCGCCCAGTGTATACTTGGGATTTTGTCGATGGCTACCAGGGAAACCCCAATGATGCTGGGTTTGGACGACGTAACCCGTTGCAAGCTTTAGAATTTATCGAAAAATTACCAGCTTCCGCACCTGCGGTATTGATTCTACGAGATTATCATCGCTTTTTAGATGATGTTGCGATCGCCCGCAAACTCCGCAATCTGTCCAGGCTTCTCAAGTCGCAACCAAAAAATATTGTCCTATTGTCACCACGCATCGCCATTCCTGACGATTTAACCGAAGTGCTGACAGTTGTCGAGTTTCCCTTACCCGCCGCCGCAGAAATTAAAACTGAGGTAGAACGCTTAATGCAAAGCACTGGTAACTCCCTTTCTGGCAAAGTTTTAGACGAATTAGTGCTATCTTGTCAAGGACTTTCGATGGAACGGATCCGCCGGGTTTTGGCAAAAGCGATCGCTACCCACGGAGAATTGCAACCAGAAGACGTGGATCTGGTTTTGGAAGAAAAGCGCCAAACTATCCGCCAAACCCAAATCTTGGACTTCTACCCCGCTACTGAGCAAATTTCTGATATAGGCGGACTGGATAACCTCAAAGACTGGCTGATTCGTCGGGGAGGCTCCTTTACTGATAAGGCGCGACAGTACGGATTACCACACCCCCGTGGTTTAATGTTGGTGGGTATTCAGGGAACTGGTAAATCATTAACGGCAAAAGCGATCGCTCATCACTGGCATTTACCTTTGCTACGTCTGGATGTGGGGAGGTTATTTGGTGGTTTGGTGGGTGAATCAGAATCTCGGACTCGCCAAATGATCCAAGTAGCTGAAGCCCTCGCTCCCTGTATTTTGTGGATTGATGAAATAGATAAAGCCTTTGCTGGAGTTGGTAGCAAAGGTGATGCTGGAACAGCCAGCCGTGTGTTTGGCACTTTTATTAACTGGCTAGCCGAAAAAAGCTCACCCGTTTTTGTCGTGGCCACCGCTAATGACATCCAAGCCTTACCGCCGGAAATGCTCCGTAAGGGGCGATTTGATGAAATTTTCTTTGTGGGTTTGCCCACCCAAGAAGAGAGAAAAGCAATTTATGATGTTCATTTATCCCGATTGCGGCCCCATAACTTGAAAAGTTATGACATCGACAGGCTAGCTTATGAAACGCCCGATTTTTCTGGGGCAGAGATTGAGCAAACTTTAATTGAAGCGATGCATATTGGATTTAGTCAAAACCGTGACTTTGCTACCGACGACATTTTAGAAGCAGCCAGTCAGATCATCCCCTTGGCACGAACTGCTGTAGAGCAAATTCAGCAACTCCAAGAATGGGCGGCGGCTGGGAGAGTGCGTTTAGCATCGAAACACAGTCCTTTAAGCGATCGCTTCCGGCGCACTCCGTAAACCACTCAGTTGCTAGCTGCAATAATGAGTTAGTCAATAATTACTAGTTAATAGTCAACAGTTAATCATGAATTAATATTGACTATTGACCACTGATGATCAAATTTTAACTATGTTGTCTGGCTTAACAAAATTTATCCTTGGGTTTTTATTAGCGATCGCTGTGTTAATCGGTGGCGGTGTTGCAGTTGCACTCTATTTCATGAATCGCACTGGCATACCCCCAGCCAAACCCGTTTTTTCCAATGATACCCCCTCGGTAAAAGGCCAAGCTCCAAAAGCAACTGAGACTGGAGCCGGTAAACCTACCCTTACAGCTGGGACGAATACTAAATCTTCTCCCAGATCAACTTCTACTCCCACTCCCACTGAATCACCAAAAGCATTGCCATCGGGAGCTTACCGAGGGCGTGTTAGTTGGCGTGAAGGCTTGAGTTTGCGATCGCAACCAAATCAAGAAGCTGAACGTATTGGTGGAGTTGGTTTTAATCAAAAAATTATTATCTTAGAAGAAAGTGAGGACAAATCTTGGCAAAAGATCCGTTTGGAAGGTAGCGAACAAGAAGGTTGGGTGAAAGCAGGTAATACTGAAAAAGTTGAGAAACAATAACCTTTCAACAAAACTAACTAATACCACAGGCTGCTAGTTTTACAGCTAAAGCATTGGGGTATCGCCACGGTTGAGAACCACCAATGCAAATGCGTGAGGGTAAATGACCGATTGGTGCTTTGAGACTAAAATTGAATTCCGAGTTGGCATAACTATAATTGTATACATGCCAACCAACTTGATTACAAAAAATTCCATAGTCTCCATTCACGTTTTTGTAAATAAGTGTTTGCACGCTAAAACCAAAGCGTCCATGACTGTAATTCACCCATAAATGGTCAATAGTCTGTAAATCTTCACAGGTAAATTTATCAATATTACTACTAAATATATAGCTACCTTTAGGCTTTGCTAGTCCCTGACACATCAGATCCCAAGTTTCTTGATCTGCTAATTGCCATTTTCCTTTTGCTAATAAATCACGCAAATGCGTGTAATCAATAGTACTTAATTTCTGATAATTAGAAATATTTAGTAATTTATTTGGTTGTTGTTCCAGAATCTGCAACGCTTCTGTTGCAGATTGGAAGCGTTGCGAAACAGCATTTTTTAAAAGTTTATCTAAGATTTCACAGAGGCGAATGCTAACAGTATTGTCTGCTGGTAAATATTCCTGCCATACCCAGCGATCGTTAGCAATATCGAACAAATCAAAGGGAGAAACGTCAGTGAGTAAGTAAATACATGTTACACCCAAGCTGTAAAGATCGCTGGCTGCTAATGCCTTTCCTCGCAATTGTTCGGGAGCAATATATTCTGGACTACCTACTATTGTGCCTGTACGAAGTCGCCCCGTATTAGTGGCTAATTTAGCAATTCCGAAATCTATTAAAACCAAGTCTCCTCGAACCGAACGGCGCATAATATTTTCCGGTTTAATATCTCGGTGGATTACTTGTCGGGAATGGATAAATTGCAGTGTGAGCAATAAACTTTTTAATATCTCCCAAATTTGCGGTTCTTTAAAAACGCCTTGTTGTTGTAATTCCTGGGCGAGTGTTTGTCCATCTACTAATTCCTCAACGATATAAAACTTTTGATTTTGTTCAAAGTGCGCTAGTAATTTGGGTATCTGAGAGTGTTCTAGTTCATTGAGACGAAGCGCTTCTTGATGAAATAGTTTGACTGCTTTGTGCCAAATTTCAGTATTTTCCTCTTGAAAACATAGCTGTTTGATCGCACATTTGGGTTCACCTGGAAGATGTTCATCAATAGCTAAAAACGTTCTCCCAAAGCCACCACGTCCAATGAGAGCCAGTGGGCGATATCGCTGTTTGAGTAATAATTCCTGACCACAACTATTACAAAAACGAGAGATGTCAGAATTTTGCGGACGCAGGCAATCAATATTGGTACAGTAGCTCATACTATAGGAGGCTTATTTGTTGCAATTACTATATATAAAGTATTCCCATGCGATCACCCCTCTTACTAACACTAAACAGGATCTCGAATTCAATTGATTATTATTCCCCCTAGAGAAGCTTGTGCTTCATATCAGCTTGGAAAATTTCTTGTAAAGAATCATACTAAAAAAAAATACAATACAGAGCAAATAGTATAATTGTTTGTAGCCATAACTTGAAGAAAGCAAGTGAAAACACGGGTAGATAGCTATTTAAGCAAGCTCGCCTCAGTCTATGAGGCATCCGAAAGCGTCAAGTTTGTTCGTACTGTAGGTAATTTCAAATTTTTGAATTGGAAAAAGTTATCTAGCGGTGCGGCGATGCGTCTTTTGTCTGTGTCACTGACTATGGGGTTTGTAAGTATAACTGGGCAGGCTTTAGGACTTCAGAAAATAGGAAGTAGTGGGGGTGAAGTTGCCACTAGCCAGAGGTGTTTAAAAAAGTTAGGCTATTTTAACGGACCGGTGAGTGGTAAGTTTGCTAGCTTGACTCAAAATGCTGTGAGCAAATTCCAGCAAGCCAATAGAATACCTGCTGATGGAGTTGTGGGTATTAGTACTCAACGAGCCTTGCAACGAGCCTGTCAAGGTAGGACTTTTAATAGGAATACCACATTGCGTAGGGGCAGCCCAACCCAAGCATCACCAGTTGGTCAATATCCTGTTCTCTCTCAAGGCAAAACTGGTGCAGCCGTGACAAGGTTGCAGCAGCGTCTCCGGCAGTTAGGCTACTTGAATGCTAATCCCACTGGGAATTTTGGCCCAATGACTAGAGATGCTGTAATTACGTTCCAGCGAAATTATCGCATATCTGCTAACGGGATTGTGAATCGACAAACTTGGAACAAACTACTGGGTTACTCGCCGACTCCAGGCAGAACAAGTCTGTCTACCCAACAAGTGAGAGAACTACAAGTGCGTTTGCGGCAGCTAGGTTATTTTAAGACTAATCCCACTGGGAAGATTGGTCCAATGACTAGGGAAGCTGTAATTGCATTCCAGCGAAATTATCGCTTACCTGTAGATGGCATCGCCAATGCCCAAGTTTTGGAGTCAGTGCGTAGTGCCTCCACAGTTGGATATACTACTCAACAACCAGGCAGAAATTATCTGACTGTAGGCGATCGCGGAGAAAATGTCAGATTAGTTCAAGAGCGTTTGTCGCAGATGGGCTTCTCTAATACCAATCCTGATGGCTTTTTCAACGATTATACCAGACAATCTGTGATTGCATTCCAGCAATCTTCTCGACTTAATTCTACTGGAAATGTAGATTGGCAAACTTGGCAAGCTTTAGGGTTGAATAGCACGACGGTAAGCAATTCTACTGAGACGAATGGTTATCTATTACCTGAGACTAATCGCTATGTATTACCTCCTAGTAATGACTATGTAGTACCTGTTACTAATGGCAACACATTAGTTGCTAATAATCCTTACAGAGTAATAGTGCCAATTTCGAGTAATGATACTCTGAGTAAAGTGCAACAATATATACCTAATGCTGTCACACAGCAATCAAATCTAGGGGATTATGTGAATGCTGGGGCATTTAGCGATCGCACCCAAGCCGAAACGCTATCAAAAAAGCTCCGCTCCTATGGTCTTGATGCACGGGTAAAATACAATTAAATTGACAAACTCAACTGCGAACCTTCCTGAGTTTTATTGACTTCAATCCTGGCTTGAAAAGCTTCTTTGAGGTGGGGCATATGGGTTACAGTGAGGATGCAGGCGAAATCAGAAGAAATCGCATTAATCGCGGCAATTAAGCGATCGCATCCTTCAGCATCCTGTGTACCAAAACCTTCATCCACAATCAACAATTGCAACGCCGCCCCC
>Ga0123337_10004538_pt1 | contig 14083 bp, 11 predicted proteins | sample frozenSSSSmetaG_FD_89792 | JGI IMG/M metagenome (GOLD analysis project Ga0123337, IMG submission 89792) | Glacier valley bacterial and archeal communities from Borup Fiord, Nunavut, Canada, to study Microbial Dark Matter (Phase II) -... | ecosystem: Environmental > Aquatic > Freshwater > Ice >... | reverse complement strand
CCCGATAATGATAATACTTGCAATTTCTTCAAAGCAATTAAGTTCTGAAGCCCACTACCACTGATATCGGTAAAATTCAAATCCAGTTTTCTTAATTCTTTAAGTTTAGAAATAAAATTAAGATCCTCATCTTTCACTGGCATTCTGCTTAATCTGAGGGAGACAATCTGCTCCTTAATTTCCGACAATTCTTCAAGTGATTTAGAATTATATGCCCCCTTGCTGAAGAAACTCACCGCTAAGGCCGGTGATTCCCTTGAAATGGGACTGACCATACGATAATAATTATTTAAATCTTCAATAGTTTCTTCGTCTGCAGCCGCAAAATCATAATCATCCTGGACTTTAATAGCCGGCTTAAGGCGTGCGGCTGCTAAAATTCTTAAGGAATCAGTTGCAGGAAGATCTATTACCCTTTTCTTGAAATCTGGACGGTTCTTTATCCATTGAAAGAGGATTCTAACCTCCTCTGGACTCAGTTGCGGCTTTCCAGATGGTGGCATATGCTTTTTGTTACTCAATGGCATGTGTATTCTTTCTAACAAAAGGCTGACCTTAGGATCTCCCGGAACATAAAGTTTGCCGGTTTTACCGCCTTTTACAATTGAAACCGAATCAGTCAGCTTTAATTTTCCCTTTAATTTCTCATCGCTATGGCAGCTAACACATTTCTCCTGAAATATAGGCTGAATAACATGGTCATAGACCAATGCCTGTTCAATTGGAATCAGCTGTTTTTTTGTTATTGGTTCCAGCACGAAATTTTCACCATGGGTGAGAACAGCACCAAAATGTCCTGCCATTATAATAATGATACTTAGGATAATGGCACCAGCCTTTGCTACAGCATCTTTATACCAGTTTGAGCTTCTGAATATAAATATCAAAGAGGCCAAAAACACAATGCTTACACCTGACCATTTATGCCAATTCAATACATCTCCACCTTCATATGAGTCTTCAAGGGACAGAAAAATACCCATGATAACCGTTATTGCGGCGAGTAAAATTCCCGAGAACATAATCCTGCTTGTTATACTTTGGTAGAATACTTTACTTTCCTTATTAATTTTAAAGTCGAAGAACTCCATTACTAACGAAACAAGAAGCAAAACTATTGGGAAATGCAAAAGCATTGGGTGCATTCTACCAAGAGGTTGCAGCCATTCGGGGATAATCAGTTTATTTTCGAAAATCAATAAAAAAACGATCAGGCTATTAAGAAATAATAAAATATTACCCGAAAAATCTTTCAGATTAATCTTCATATAAAAAACAGGATTAGGTTTTAGACTCGTTTAAATTTATAAGGATATACTTTGCCGGAGGCCCATTGTGCAACATATAGATTTTCATCGTCATCAACACAAACATCGTGCGGATGAACAAAAATATTATCTGCCTGAGTCATGGTCTGCAACTGGGCATCCTTATTATAGATTGGTTCAGTACCGCCTATATTTGAAATTACTTTGTTCTCCTTATTCAGAATAGTAACAAAACCGGATCCCGCATTTGCCAAACTTGGGGAGCGTAATACTGCGGCATATAAATTATCATTTTTTATTACCGGACGGCAAACACAAGCCCCTGGTAAACTGATAATTTCCTGAAGTTTGCCGTCCATTGAGTAACGCTTAAAACAATTTCGGGTTCTATCAGTTACTAACAGACTCGGTTGAGCATAGCGGCGGTCAATAACTATACCATGTGCATTGTCCAGATATTCATCTCCTACTCCTTTCCCACCAAAATAGCCTTTCAGTTTACCCGTAACATCATAATGTAAGATATATTGAGCCCCGTATCCATCGGCAACGAAGAAATCTCCATTGCTGTCAACAGCTACCTCTGTTGGTACAAATTCCTTCGCATTCTTATAAATTCCTGCTTCCATTGGTACATCAATGGTCATCAATATTTTACCACTCATAGTGGTTTTGTAGACCTGATGTTTTTCAGTATCTGTTATAAAGAGATACTGAGTACCATTTTCATCGGCCAGGGTAAGGCCATGTCCCCCCGGAAATTCATTACCCCATGATTCGAGAAGCTTACCTGACTTATTATATATCAGTACATTGTTTTTGGTTTCATTTGTAAGCAGAATGATCCTCCCCTTTTTGTCCTGAACCATTTCATGACAATCTTTTACAGGATACTTTACAGAATCCAATTGACCCCAGGTCTTATCAAGGGTATATCGCATTCCGTTATGGCCGTAAACAGGACCCCTATCCTTTGCGAACAAGTCTTTAGTTATTAAGAGGCTTGCAGTAAGTCCTGCAGTATTCTGAACGAATTTCCTTCTATTCATAAATTAAGTTATGCTGAATTTATTAAGCTATAATGTCATTAATCACTTTACCCGAAACATCAGTGAGACGATATCTTCTTCCAAGGTGTTTAAAAATCAGTTTTTCATGGTCCAAACCAAGCTGATTCAGTATAGTAGCCTGAAAATCATGCACATGGACGGGGTCTTTTACAATATTATAACCAAGATCATCAGTTTCTCCATAAGAAATTCCAGGCTTTATTCCACCACCCGCCATCCAGATGCTGAAACATCTTGGGTGGTGATCCCTGCCATAATTTTCTGCAGTCCAGTTTCCCTGGCTGTAATTTGTACGGCCAAATTCCCCGCCCCAAATTACAAGGGTTTCATCCAGTAATCCTCTTTGCTTCAGATCGGTAATCAATGCAGCCGATGCCTGATCTACATCTTTGGCTTGTGAGGCTATTTCTGTAGGTAGATTACCATGATGATCCCATCCCTGATGATAGAGTTGAACAAAACGAACTCCATTTTCCGATAATTTACGTGCAAGTAAACAATTGGCAGCAAATGTTCCGGGAGTCATTGAATCAGTACCGTATAATTTGATTATATCATCCGGCTCCTTTGATAGATCCATAATTTCGGGAACAGCTGTTTGCATCCGGTAAGCCATTTCATATTGCTGAATTTTGGTACTTATCTCCGGATCACCAAATTCTTCATAAGAAAGCTGGTTTATTTTAGAGATCTGATCCAGAAACTTCCTCCGCTCAAACTTATTCATCCCATCAGGATCATTTAAATAAAGTACCGGATCATCTCCACTACTGAATTGGACACCCTGATGTATTGAATCGAGAAAACCACTAGCCCATAACTTAGAATAAACACCCTGACTATTACCTTTACCTCTTGAAAGTAATACAGTAAAGGAAGGGAGATTTTTATTCTCACTTCCAAGACCATAGCTTAACCAGGAACCCATACTCGGGCGATTGCCCTGCTGCGCTCCAGTCTGAAAAAAGGTTAAAGCCGGATCATGATTGATGGCCTCTGTATGCATCGATCTAATAATACAAATATCATCTACAACTTTTGCTGTATATGGAAGCATGTCACTTATCCAATTTCGCGATTCGCCATGTTGCTTAAAATTGGCGAAGGAACCAACCATTGGAAAAGCTTTTTGGTTTGCGGTCATTCCTGTCAGACGTTGATTACCTCTTACTGAAGCTGGAAGATCCTGTCCAGCCAATTCCCTTAATTTTGGCTTATAATCAAATAGTTCAAGTTGTGAGGGTGCTCCATTTTGGAAGAGGTAGATCACCCGCTTGGCTTTTGGGGCAAAATGAGGAATACCGGGTACATATCCCGAATCTGCAGAATCACCGGTAAAAAGATCGGGTACTAATAACGAACCCAGAGCAGCACTTCCAAGTCCCAGACTAAGTCGGGAAAGAAAGCGGCGCCGGTTAAAGTTTAATCCATGTTCCAGAAAATCTTTTTGCATGATTAAGTTTTTGTAATGGTTTCTTCAAGATTGTATAATGCCGAAATGACCTGCATCCAGGCAGCCACGGAACTTTTATTCAGGTTTTGAGGCAAAGGGTACTCTCCTATCGAAAGCAGGCTTTCAGCACGATCTTTTTGCTTCTTAAATACACTGAGCTGATCGGAATAATATGCGGTCAATACATCAATTTCCTCTTGACTTGGTTTTCTGCAAACAATTAAACGGAAAGCTTTGATTACCTTTTCATTTGCCTGTAAAGGCTCAATCTCGAGTCTGGAGGCCAAAACCCGGGATGCTTCAAGTACGGTTGGATCATTCATCATGATCAATGCCTGTAGCGGTGTATTGGTTTTGAGACGTTTTACTTCACATTGATCCCGGTTACTTGCATCAAAAATACCCATAACAGGTGGTGGAACAGTGCGTTTGATAAAGGTATACATCCCTCTGCGGTAAAGTTCATTACCATGATCCTGCTTGTAGTTTCTCAATATTCCTCGTCCTGAGCTGGCAGTTTCCCAAAGCCCCGGTGGCTGATATGGCTTTACACTTGGCCCCCCGATCGTTTTAACAAGTAAACCGCTGCTTGAAAGAACCAGATCCCGCACAAGTTCAGCTTTGATCCTGTATCGTGGTGCTCTGGAAAGATATACATTTTCAGGATCTGCTTGTAATTTATCTGGGGATATCACTGCCGATTGCCTGTAGGTTGCCGACATAAGGATCTGTTTGACAAGACGTTTCACATTCCATCCATTTTCCATAAAATCAACTGCGAGCCAATCCAGTAATTCAGGATGTGTGGGTAACTCACCTTGCATACCAAAATCACCGGCAGTTTTCACGATTCCCCGTCCAAAAATTTCCTGCCAGAGTTGATTTACAAAGACCCTGGATGTAAGCGGATTACGTTTATCAAATAACCATTGTGCAAGTCCCAATCTGTTTTTGGGATATTTTGAATCAAATGCAAGAATGGATTCAGGAGTGCCTGCCATTACCTCCACTCCCGGAGCATCATAAGCGCCACGATTTAGTATAAATGTTTTTCTTAAGGTATCCCGATCACCCATAACAGATACAATCAATTTGTTGGTGTCTTGTTTATTGATAAATTTCAGGATCTTATTCACCTCATCATTACTGATCTCAATCATCGGTTTTTTGGCATAGGTCTCGGGGCCACCAACGGTTGATTCTATACCAACTTCCATCACGTTATTAAAGAAGGAATAGAGCTGATAATAATTTTTCTGCGAGAATGGATCGTATTTATGGTCATGGCATTGGGCGCACTCCATGGTGACACCTATCAGAGCCTTTGAAAATGTATTTGTCCGGTCAATAACATAGGAAACACGATACTCTTCATCTACTACACCGCCCTCCTCTGTTATTTTGTGATTCCGGTTGAAGCCGGTAGCCAAAATCTGTTCCTTGCTGGCATTTGGTATCAGGTCGCCCGCAAGCTGATAGGTAATAAATTTATCATAAGGCAGATTTTTGTTAAAGGAATAAATTACCCAGTCCCTCCATGGCCATTGGGAACGGTAACTATCATCCTGAAAACCATGTGAATCAGCATATCGGGCTACATCAAGCCAAAGGAGAGCCATTTTTTCTCCATACGCGGGACTTTGTAACAACCTATCTACAAGCTTTTCATAGGCTGCTGGACTTTTATCTGCAAGAAAAGCATCCATTAAATCTAATCCTGGTGGTAAACCGGTCAGATCAAGACTTAATCGCTTTAATAAATATTGCTTTTCTGCCTCCGGATTTGGAGACAAACCCTTTTGTTCCAGTTTACTTGATATAAAATAATCGATTTCATTTTTAACCCAATCCGGATCTTCGGGTTCAGGAAGAGGTGCTTTCTTTGGTTTTACGAAAGACCAGTGGGTTTCATACTTTGCACCCTGATCTATCCATTTTTTAATCAGCTTGATTTCATGTGAAGATAATTTCAGATTTGATGAGGGCGGAGGCATCATTATCGACGTGTCTTTGGTTGAAATTCGCTGAAAAACCTCAGAGAGTTCTGGTTTACCCGGAACAAGGGCATGAGCCCCCGGATTTTCTTTCAATGCTTTGTATGCACTTTCTTCATTATCAAGCCTCAGACCAGCTTCTCTTTTATTTCCATCAGGACCATGGCAGCTAAAGCACTTATCCGATAAAATTGGTCTGATGTCAAAATTATAGCTGACCTGATCAGGAATATGCGTTGCTGATTTTTCTGTATTAGTATTACAAGCCTGAATGCTAAAGAGAATTATTATGATAACAAGCATTAAAAGCGAAACCCTTTTATACATAAATTTACAATTACCCGAAGACTGGTTGAATTTATTTTATCTAATATAAGAATACCTGATGATAAGTCTGATCAATTTTTTTATCTATTGTACTGATCAGCAAGGCAATAATGTTAAGAATCATTTTCCAAAAGCTCCGGGTTTAATAATTCAATGGCCTGAATATAAATGATTAATAATTTGGCCTGAAACCTGGGATTTGGTACCAAATTGCTAATGAAATGCAAGAGGCTTATCTTGATGAGGAAAATTGGGGCAAATCATGTTTAATCACCCAATATTAAGATGTTAACCATTTGGCTCCAGGAAGATAGAACTTAAATATCCCGAAAGGTAGTTCCTGCAGCTAAAGCAATAAAACCAACTAATAAAAAGGTATAATTATGCTCCGTAAGAAAGGGAACATTAGTGTAATGACCTATAATACCCAGAATTCCACATAATAAACCGATGATCCAGGTAATTTGCTTAGGAGCCGATGGTGCTTTCATAATATATTATTTAAAAATTCTAATGAAGATTTAGTGGTTTATTAAATGTATTATTTAAAATCGGATTCGTGTAATTTTATCTTAAATGCTTGCTTAAATGATTTTCACAAAATAATAAATGAAAAGCATGGTCCAGCCCTTTGATGAATTTGAAATTCTCAAATTATTTATTTCCAAATCGCATGATCACTTCTTTTTCAAGCCATTCCCTGTGCATGGGGTGGGCAATTGCGACCAAAGCCATCGCCCTTTGTCTCAAATTCTTTCCAAACAGGTAAGCCATTCCATATTCTGTCACAACATAATGTACATGAGCACGTGTGGTAACTACCCCCGCCCCTTCCTTCAAAAATGGAACTATCTTTGATTCACCGTTTTTTGTTGTAGAAGGCAATGCAATGATTGGCTTCCCCCCTTCTGATAAGGCAGCCCCCCTCATAAAATCTATCTGTCCCCCAACCCCTGAATACTGATAAGTTCCAATTGAATCGGCACATACCTGTCCTGTCAGATCAATCTCTATAGCAGAATTTATAGAAACCGCTTTGGGATTCGCACGAATCACTTTGGTATCATTTACATAATCAATTTCAAGAAATACTACCTGAGGATTATCATCAACAAAATCATATAATTTTCGGGTACCAATTGCAAATCCCGTTACGATTTTTCCACGATGCTTTTTCTTGAATTTATTCGTAATAACTCCACTTTCAACCAACGAAATAACACCATCCGAGAACATTTCTGTATGAACTCCGAGGTCTTTATGATCCTTTAAACATGCAAGAACAGCATCGGGTATCGCACCAATACCCATTTGAAGTGTTGACCTGTCTTCAATCAGATCAGCGCAGATTCTGCCAATGGTCATTGCAGTCTCGTCAACTCTGCTTCCATAATTCACTTCCGGCAAGGCTTCATCCACACTGACAAGGGAATGTATTTCACTGGTATGAATGATCCCATCGCCATGAGTTCTGGGCATTTGCTTATTAACCTGAGCTATAATATGTTTTGCATTCTTTACTGCTGAACGGGCAATATCTACTGAAGTCCCAAGTGAACAAAAGCCGTGTTTATCAGGTTCTGAAACATGTATTAGTGCTACATCCAATGCAAGGATACCCTTATCGAATAAAAGGGGAATCTCGCTCAGAAAAACAGGGATATAATCTCCATTAGGCCCGTTAACAATTTCCCTGACATTTTGAGAAACAAAAAGTGAATTCATGAAAAAACTATCGCCAAATTCCGGCAAATTAAACAGGTCATCACCAAGCGTAGTAATGCTTACTAATTCAACGTTTTTTAACTCTTTACTTCTGTTGAATAGTGCCCTCAGGAGGCTAAGGGGGGTTGAGGCACTTCCATGGACGAATATTCTTTGTCCGCTTTTTATTTCTTTAACCGCATTTTCGGCTGTGCTATAGTTAACTTCCATTTAATATAATTTCGGACTGATATCATTATTTCGGGAAGTTAATAATCCTGCTTTAAATTTTGACGCCCAACCAAGATATAACACAAATTTATTGCTAATAATAATTCAAAAGATGGACATAAAAAGTAAATACCTAAGCTCATTAACTAAAAGAGGATAAGTTTACACAAAACGGGGAAAATTATACACATATTTCTATTCTATGTCTTTAATATGAGCAAATATTTAAAATCCTTTAAATTAAATTGAGTGATTGAAAGACGAAAAATAATTAAACAGGGGTTAAAATGCGGCTTAGTTTTAAAATGCCCTGCATATCAGTCACCTAAGGCATGGAAATTGAATTAAAACAGATTCATGCGAAAGAAGAAATTTTATTTATTCTGCTTTTTAATTGTCTTTTCGGCAATCACGGCTTTTTCTCAAAAGCCGGATTTCAACCTGAGCGAGGTCATACCCCAGTCAATATACAACGATAGTAATATTTGGAATAAGGAAGGAGTCAGTTTCCTGATCAGTATTACAAATCCATTTTTGATGACATGGTGGTTCAGAATGGTGGTTGTTCTATTATTAACAGGATTAATATATCTGCTCTTTAGGTTTAATATGCGAACAATGCGCAAGCAAAAGGCAGAATTGGAAATACTTGTTAATGAAAGAACCTCACAGATATTAAAACAGAGAAGTGATTTAGAGGATCTGAATAAGGAACTTCAAAAACAAACGGAGGTCCTGATTGAGCAAAAGAATCAGGAATATAAGGCCCGTTTACTCGCAGAGGAAATGAAAAAGGAAGCTGAACGAGCCAATCGTGCGAAAACTACATTTTTAGCAACCATGAGCCATGAAATAAGAACCCCCATGAATGGAGTGCTTGGGATGGCTACACTTCTTTCTGAAACTAGGCTGAATCATGAACAACTTGAATATACAAAAGCTATTAAACAAAGTGGTGAGTCATTGTTGAATATTATCAATGACGTGCTTGATTTCTCCAAGATTGAATCCGGTAATATTGAACTGCAGGAACATAATTTCAATATCGAAAAATGTATTGAAGATGTATTCCGATTATTTCAACCAGGTCTTATTATGGAGAAGGTTACCATGCGATATAAGATTGAAAGCAATATCCCGAAATATATTATCGGAGATAGTTTACGTCTGCGCCAAATCTTAATTAATTTGGTTGGAAATGCTGTCAAGTTTACTGAATCGGGAGAAATAACTGTTAATGTACGCAAGTTTGCTTCAGAGAACGGAGGTATAATGCAACTTGAATTTTTGGTACATGATACTGGTATTGGAATACCGGAAGAGCAACATTCAAATTTATTTAAGGCTTTCCATCAATTAGATTCGTCAATTACAAGGCAACATGGAGGTACTGGGCTGGGATTGGTTATTTGTCAGCGTCTTGTTAATATGATGGGAGGTACTATTCAAATAGACAGCAGTAAGGGCAATGGAACAAGAGTAAGCTTTACGCTGAATTATAAAGTTGGAGAAACCAAAGAATACGAGCAATTAGTTAGCTTGAGAGGAGCAGAAAGAGTAGTAGGTCAACGTAATAAACTGAATAGACTCAATTTTGCATCCGAACACCCGTTCAATATTCTGGTTGCAGAGGATAATCGAATGAATCAAAGAGTTATCCTCAGGGTTTTGAAAAATCTTGGATATGCACCGGATCTGGCAAATGATGGATCAGAGGCATTAAAAATGATGAAATTAAAACATTATGACCTGATATTGATGGATATACAGATGCCCAATATAGATGGTTTGGAAGGGGCGAGAATAATCAGAAAATTATACGGAAAGTCTCCGGCAATTCTTGCACTAACTGCAAATTCAGCAGATGAGGATCGGGAGGCCTGTTTAAATGCCGGGATGAATGAGTTCCTGACAAAACCGATCGACTTGGAATTACTTATTCATCAGTTTAAGGAAATTCATAAAAATAAAATGCAACAGGTATCTGTTTAAATTATTTTCATTAAAGTAATCATTCTTTGGTTTTTTCTACCTGATTCTCCCTTTCTTTCCTTTTAAAATACCCTCTTAACAGAAAATTGCTTTTTAGTGCTTCCATATTTTGATTGAAACCATCTGTCCCTTTCCGGAGATTATCAATGCTTGAGTTAAGATTTTTTACCATTACAGAGTCTTTAAGGAATGCATTAGCAGGTCCTTTTCCTGAATTTAGATCTTTTTGGATTCCTTTTACGATAGTACCAACATCAGTGGTTAATTGATCAGCCTGATTACCAACTTTATTCATTTTAAGAACAGCTTCATTGAGGTTATAAGCAAATGCAGTGTCTTTTAATAGAATCCCTACTGAACCCTTGCCAGCCTTGATATCAGAAATAATATTATGCAGATCATCAGCCATCAGTCCGGCTTTAAATGTTGTTAAACGAAGGTTTAAAGCCGATTGACGAAGTTCTTTTGGTAATGTCTTATCATTTAATAATTCCCATAATGCGGTACTGCTATTGATTCGTTGCACCGTAACCTTTAATCCTTTAACAATTTCTGAAATGTCATCATTGGTATTCGATAAAGTGTTAAGAATTGCTTCTGTATCAATTGATTTTTTCGATATAATTACATCCCCTTCCTGAGCAAGTTCAGCATGGTCCTTTCCGGGAACGATGTTTACTACCTTGTTACCCACAATCCCATCTGTTCCGATTGAGGCAATTGCATCTTTACGGATTATATCCTGCATATCTTTATCTACCATCATGGATACCTCTATGGTGGTATCATTAAGAATTTTTATGCTCTTCACTGTACCCGACTGAATACCGGAATATCGAACATTGTTTCCCGGGATTAATCCCTGTACATTTTCAAATCTTGCTTTCAAAAGATAGGTTGAACCGAACAGACTTTTATTTCTGCCGATCATGAAGAGCAGCAGGATAAGAAATGCCAGACCGCTAAGGACAAATATCCCTAGTCTCACACTATTTACAATTTTCTTCGCCATAAAATTCTATTCAAAAAACAACTTTACCTTTGGATCGACTGATTGTTTAATTTCATTAAAAGTACCACTCGCATAACACTTTCCATCTATCAGCATCACAACACGGTCACTTGCCATACGAACACAATTCATGTCATGAGAAATAATGAGTGAGGATGTTTTATACTTTTGTTGTATTTCAACCATTAATTCAATAATTTCTTTGCTGGTTATAGTATCCAAACCGGTAGTGGGTTCATCGTAAAGGATAATTTCAGGTTTTAAAATCAATGTTCTGGCTAGTGCAACCCTTTTCCTCATACCTCCTGATAATTCTACAGGCATCATATCAATGGTATGTGCAAGCCCAACATCTTCAAGGGCACTGATAACCATATTATCAACTTCCTTTTGGCTAACTTCTAACCAGTGCCTTCGCAATGGAAATTCCAGATTCTCCCTTACAGTCATTGAATCATATAAGGCATTACTCTGGAACAGAAAACCGACTTTAGCTCTGATCTGATCCAATTTATCATGATCCAGGTCAGGGATATTATGACCAAAAATATGAATACTACCCCTATCAGGTTTTATTAATCCAATAATACATTTAATGAGCACTGATTTTCCAGAGCCCGATTTTCCCAAAACAACCACACTTTCTCCCTTAATGAGTTCAAAATCAAAATCCATCAATACATGATTATCACCAAAAGATTTATACAATCCTTTGATTATAATAACTTTATTAGCTTTTGTATTAAGTTTTAATTCAGATAGCATACCTTTTAATAATTCAAAATATCAGTAACCTGAACAGCAAGCAGATCAATTACAAAAATGATTACTGAGGAAACAACAACAGCCGAATTGGCAGACCGGCCTACCCCTTCTGTACCCTTACTGCTGGTATATCCTTTATAGCAGCCTATTATTCCAACGGCAAATCCGAAAAAGAAACTTTTGGTAAATGCAGGCAAAACATCCCCGAATGTTAAATTATCAAAAACCTGAGTCCAATACAGTGTAAAGCTGGTATTGGTGTGAATATTAACTCCAAGATAAGCACCATATAAAGAAATTGCGTCACCCAACATAACTAGTATGGGCAGCATCAAGGTACAGGCCAAAACTCTGGTTGCAACAAGGTATCTGAAGGGATTGGTACCACTTACTTCCATAGCATCAATCTGTTCTGTAACTTTCATCGAACCAAGTTCAGCACCAATACTGCTACCTATCTTTCCTGCAAAGATCAGGGCTGTAATTACAGGACCGACTTCCCGTATAACTGCTATTGCGACAATGGCGGGCAACTGGGTTTCCACACCATAATCGGCCATTGAAGGCCGTAGCTGCATGGTTAAAACCAGCCCCATGATAAAAGCTGTTAAACCTATTAGAGGCAAGGACTTATAGCCAATTACATAACACTGCTTTAAAAACTCAGAGAACTCAAAAGGCGAGTTTAAGCCATGGCTGAAAAAGCGCATCGTAAATCTGAATAATTCGCCATTCAGGGTTAAAAATGATTTTAAATCTGACTTTAAAGACATAAAAATTACAGATATTAAATATCCACTATTACAAAACTAATTGATTGTATGAATGATCAATCTGATAAGGCTCAATAAAAAAACTGACTAAACTCATATTTATCATTTCCCGGTAAATGATTAAGCACAAGCAACAGAGTATTAAATTATGTAACTTAATTTCCCTTAACTCTCTCAACAAGAGCTTTTGCCGTTTTAATGTTCCAGCCATCAAACCGCCCTCGCTGAACTACCAATTCATTATCATCCGGATGTTGCAGATAATAATGGAAAACAAATTTTCCCTTGGGATTATACCAGCCTACAACCTGTCCAAAGCGCAAATCATTAAAAACCAGACTGTCACCATGTTGCTCCACAGTATAAAATTCCTGTGAAAACCTGATCAGGTTGTGCAGATCTTCATGATCACGGATTGGAGTCAAAAGGGATTCATTTCTCGGAAAATATTGAAATCCCATCGATCTGTTGCGGTCAAATAAAGACCGAAAACCAACATAATATCCTTTATTATCACCTGCCACCACATACCAGAGCCAGTTCTGTAAAGGAGCAGGCGATGTAAAATACCGGGTATAGGATATTTTCTTTTCATCCAGAATCCTCCTGATATCCCTGTCGATCACGGCTTTATTAATCAGACAATAGATAAGGTATAAAGAACAAAGTCCCAGTCCAAATCTCCACCAAATTTTCTTTTGCTGATTCTTTCCATGCTTTAAATAAAGGAGTGCTAAAAGAGCAATACCAGGCCAGATTGAAAAGAAAGGATCAGCAACATAAATTGCATTAAAAGATATTCGCTTATGAGTAAATGGCTCAAACCATCCTACTCCATAATTATTAAATGCATCGATAAAATCATGAATAAACACAAGTAAAACGAAGAATAGAAACCACTTTAAAAAACTAATATTATGAGGACGATGCCACCGTTCAGCCAGCAAAGCTAAAATCAGCCCTGCTATTAAACAGAAAAGAAATGAATGGGTAAATCCGCGATGAGCCAATAAATTTGATGATGTATCCATCCAAAATGAGGCTAAAAAATCAATGTCAGGGATACTCTGAGCCAATGCACCCCAAAGCATGGCCTTTCTCCCTAATTGTTTACCGGCAAAGCCCTCACCCATGCATGCACCAAGGGCTATATGAGTGATTGAATCCATTAATCAGGTATTTTTATATCTACCGGAGTTCCTCCTTTTTCCTTGCTTTCATCAGCAGCTTCCATAAAAGAAATTATTTCTAATGTTTCTTCTGGATTTACCGGCGCTTTTCCTGTTTCAAAAAACAGGATAATTTGTTCAAGCAAAGGATCGTATCCCTTAAATTCGCCTAAAGTAAGGTTTGCCCTTTCGCCAAAAACGGTGCCTCCAAAATCACTTGCAGAGACTTTACCCCCATAATTATAATTGCCGTTACGCGTACCTCTGAAACTTCCGATCCTTCCATCATCCCAAACACCCACTACAACATCAGTGTCTTTAGTAT
>Ga0123337_10004534_pt1 | contig 14087 bp, 16 predicted proteins | sample frozenSSSSmetaG_FD_89792 | JGI IMG/M metagenome (GOLD analysis project Ga0123337, IMG submission 89792) | Glacier valley bacterial and archeal communities from Borup Fiord, Nunavut, Canada, to study Microbial Dark Matter (Phase II) -... | ecosystem: Environmental > Aquatic > Freshwater > Ice >... | reverse complement strand
TCGGATTGTGAAAATCCGCCCATCTAAAAGCAATCATCACCTTATCGCTATCGCTAGCAACGTCAATATAGGAAGTATGACGATAACAGACGATCTTAAACAACTGTTACAAATTTTGCCTCCAGAACTTGGACAGATATTAGAAAATCATCCCCAATTAGATAATTTAGTTGAGGTAGTTTTGGATCTGGGTCGTCGCCCAGAAGCCAGATTTCCCCATCAAGCTGAATATCTTTCCGAGACAGCGATCACCCAAGCACAGCTAGACGATTGTATTGAGCGAGTCGGCATTTTTGGCGGGGATAACCGCGCCGGAATTGAGCGCACACTGCACCGTATTAGCGCTATCCGCAACCGTACAGGCAAAATTATCGGTTTAACCTGTCGTGTTGGACGGGCTGTGTTTGGCACCATTAGTATGATCCGCGACCTAGTTGAAACTGGTCAGTCAATTTTAATGTTAGGTCGTCCAGGGGTAGGTAAAACCACCGCTTTGCGGGAGATTGCTCGTGTTTTAGCCGACGAGCTAAATAAACGAGTAGTGATTATCGACACTTCCAACGAAATTGCCGGCGATGGCGATATTACCCATCCTGCGATTGGACGGGCGCGACGCATGCAAGTTGCTCGTCCCGAACTTCAGCATCAGGTGATGATTGAGGCAGTGGAAAACCACATGCCAGAAGTGATCGTGATTGATGAGATTGGCACGGAGTTAGAAGCTTTAGCGGCGCGAACCATTGCGGAGCGAGGTGTTCAGCTTGTCGGTACTGCTCACGGTAATCAGATTGAAAACCTGATTAAGAATCCTACTCTCTCCGATTTGATTGGGGGGATTCAAGCGGTGACATTAGGTGACGAAGAAGCTAGACGCCGACGCACTCAAAAGACAGTTTTGGAGCGCAAATCTCCACCTACTTTTGACATCGCGGTGGAAATGCTGGAACGCCATCGTTGGGTAGTTCACGAAAGTGTCGCTGATACCGTTGATACTTTGTTGCGCGGGCGTCAACCTAATCCGCAAATGCGAACCGTTGATGACAGCGGTAAGGTGACAATGACCCGTGAGATTCCGGTTCCTAAAGATACCGGCGAAGGCAGTATGGTTGCTTCTTTGGCTCCTGTGCGGGAGACCAAACGAGAGCGTCGCAACGAAAGTATTGCTGACAACGTCAGGGAAGTCCCTGCACCGCCTAATGGTTGGCGCACATCTGGACAAATGGTGCCGATGCAGCCCTTTGGTCGTGCCGAAAAGGTCGCACCGGAAAGTGAGTTTGACCGCTTGCTAAATGAGTCCTTTGATGGTCAGGAGCGGTTTGACTATAGCGCCCGGACACCAGGACCAAATGGGGAAGATTTACCTCTGCACATTTATCCTTATGGTGTCAGTCGGAATCAGTTGGAACAGGTGATTGAAGTGCTGAATTTACCTGTGATTTTGACTAAAGATATTGATAGTGCAGATGCGATTTTGGCACTGCGATCGCATGTCAAAAATCACTCCAAATTGCGCCACGTCGCCAAAGTTCGGCAAGTGCCAATTCAGATGATTAAAGCCAGCACCATTCCGCAAATTACCCGTTCTTTGCGGCGGATGTTGAATCTCGATGACCCTGAGATGACTGATGAGCGCGAACTCAGCCTGTTTTCTCACAATGGTAGTGAGGACGAAATTGACGCGCTAGAAGAAGCTAGATTAGCTGTGGAGCAAATCGTGATTCCCAAAGGACAGCCGGTGGAATTATTACCGCGATCGGCTCAAGTTCGCAAAATGCAACACGAGTTAGTCGAGCACTACCGTCTCAAATCCAACAGCTTTGGCGAAGAACCAAATCGCCGTCTGCGGATTTACCCCGCCTAACCTCAGATTGACAGATCGACCTTGAGGGGAGTAAGAATCCGCCCTACCACTGGTAGAGGCGGATTTTAGGATTAGGCTAGACTACTAGGAAAATAGATCAAACGATCATGACTAACCTTCAAATTGAAAATCTGCCGGATGAACTGTACGGTCGCATACAGTTCCTCGCTGAAGAGAATAATTTTTCTATTAATGAAGCTGTGATTCATTTGTTGAGTCAAGCTGCATGGCCCACTGAACATGCAAAGTATCAAGTGTATGATGAAGTAAAGTCAATAGCTGAAGTCTTGTCGGAGATACGCAGCCGCCCAAGAGTTAATCCTACGGACTTTGGAATGCCAGATAGCACCGTTTTAGTTCGAGAGGATCGTGACAGATGACGGTTCCACTACGGTGTGTACTAGATACAAATATTTGCATTAAGCAGTTTATCGCCGATCCATTAAACTCAAAGGTTAATCAACTTTTTGATCATCTCAATGACCCGCGTACTGAGTTCTTTGTGCCTGACTTGTTTTATATTGAATGTGCCAATGTTTTTTGGAAATACGTTCGAGCTGATCTCTACATGGCAGAACAAGTCCAAGCGGATCTCGCCAGCTTGAAAGCTTTGCGGTTACAGGTAACTTCAACCAAAGAGCTAATGATAGCAGCGGTTAAAATAGCTTTAGATTATGGCATTACAGCATATGACGCCTGCTATGTGGTGTTGTCACATCAGGTCGGTGCGCCCTTGCTAACATTGGATCGACGGTTGGTGAACGCGCTAATCAATAGTAGTTTTGATGTGCAATTGTTTACAGACTTTCTAGTACCGCCATTATCTTCTTGATGACTTTAATGCCGGGATGCAAGGCAGCGATCGCACATCAGAAGCCACATATCAAATCCAGAATCTAACATCATTACCCCTCTTTCATCTCCATTGCAGTTAACGCTTATTCATCGCATCCTGGTTAAAGATTAGTGTTCAAAACCTGTGGAGGCTCAACCACCAAAGGCGCGTCTTTGGCAAATCTTAGTTGAGAACTTTTGAGATAATCCTCATCGATTTCCAAAGCTATCCAGTGTCTTTGTAAAGTTTCTGCAATTCTACCTGTCATATTAGAACCTGCAAATGGGTCTAAAACAATATCGCCCGGTTCCGTACAAAGATTGATGGCAAACTCCGGTAAACTGGGTGGAAATCTTGCGGGATGTGGTTTCATACCTGCTTCTTTACATTTTCTTTGATAGTAGTCATTGGAAGCTGTGTTAGAAGCGGAAATTACATTCACTCTCTGGTATAAATCTTCGCTGGGAATAGGATCGCCTATTTCTGTGTGATATTCTTGTCCATCAATAATATTTGGTGGAATTGCGCCGCCTCGATCTTGTTGAAATTTATTGGAGATATCATGACCTGAGGGACGCAGTTTGGCTTTATAACCATTCTTCAGCAGATTTTTCATTGCTTGGCTATAAGGCTTTAAAACTCGGCGATTATTTGCTTTAGGATGCGGTTCCTTGGAAAGCCACCATACTGTATTCACAGCATCCTTGACTCTTTCACGACGGACTGTTACCCATTCAGCCGGAGTAGGGAGTTTAGCGGGGTTGTACCAATATAATTCTTGGGCTAGGTAAAAGCCTAATCCACCTTTGGCTTGAGGTTTACATAAATTAATCACTAACTCAAAATGATATAGCGATCGCACCGGCATTCCTTTGATCCAGCTACCACCAATATCAATGATCAGTGACCCAGTCGGCTTCAGAATCCGGTAAAAGTGTGTAGCAAAACCTTCAAACCATTCAATATACTGGTCAGCATCGACATTCCCATACGCTTTTTTGCGTACTAATGCAAAAGGCGGCGAAGTGCAAATGAGATCAATACTTTCATCAGGTATATCTGCCATTAATTCTAAGCTATCACCCAAATAGGCAGCACCAAATTCAGTGTGATAGTAAGGACTGTAACTTAATTTCATTAATCGCTCATATCCCTACTGATGCAACTTGTGAATATTTTCCTCCCAATTTGCGCCATTAAAAGGCACAATCTCAAATTGCGATAACACATCACCATCCAGACACCGAACATTCACATCAATGCAGTCAGGATGGCTACGCGGAATATAAAAAGGATGCATTCCACAAACACGACAAAATTTATGTTGCGCCACACCAGTATTAAATGTGTATGTCGTTAACTCGTCAGTACCTTGTAACAAACTAAACTTATCTTGCACAACAATTAAGTGTAAAAATCCCTTCTTACGGCAAATTGAACAGTTACAATCGTCAACTTTATGCTGGTCAACCACTACACTAAAGCGGACCGCACCGCAGTGACAACCGCCTTCATAAGTGGTAGGTTCATTATTTGGCATACAAATTTCCGAGAATTAGCAATCAGCGCGACTCTAACCGCACCACGCGAGCCTGTAATTTATCGACTTGCTCTTTTAATTCAATCACCAAAGTTGCCAAGCGATCAAATGAACGGTTTGGCTGGGAGATGCGTCCGGAAGATGACGGTAAAGGAATAGTGGCTGGTGTACGGCTTCCGCCTTGACTCAATTGTGATTCTAATTGATTGAGTCGCGACTCAACACGGCTTAATTCTGATTCCAAATTAATGATGCGGGATTCTGCTTGCTGTGAGGATGCTGGATTCCCATTACCCCAAATAAACATGAATAAAACGATGCCAATCGCCACCAGCCAAATTCTCTTCATCTCTAACTCGCTTTCAAATTAGCAAATAGGCGTTGCCAATCTAGAGTGACACTGCTATCCCCTGCTTTCACCTCAAAAGTGAGATTACACGCTTCTTTATATTTGAGCGCTTGCACACACAGTTCCGCTACATCCTCACGGCTGATTTTGCCTTTGATATTGTCGCCTTGTTCACAAATTAATTCTTGACCACCAGCGGCTTCCGTTAAAGCGCAAGGTCTAACAATAGTGTAAGGAATCCCACTTTCCCTCACACTGTCCTCTCCTTTCAACTTCCAGGTGAGAATTCCGCCTAACTGGTCATTTAACCTCACCGCCGGTGGTTCTAATTCTAAATCAATTCCTGGTCGTCCTGGACGAGTCACACCAGCAGAACTTACCAGCACAAACTGTGGTGTAGGGACTCCACCATAGGTTTTGATTGATTCTACCTGTAGTGCAAAACCTCCAGGTGAAAATTGCGGATTTAATTCGCCGTCATATTCAAACTTGCTTAACATTAGTTGAAATGACCGAACTTGACTTTTGTCAATTACCGGACAATCTTTGACTGTTTTGGCGCGAAATACGGGAACTAACTCCGTAAATGGGACGCGCACATCCAGCCAGGTATCAGGAATAGTGTCAAACGAATGACTGTAACCGATGCCATCCCACTGGGGATCTGTTCGCAGGAATAACTTATAGCGTTTACCATCGCCTTTGACACGCAATTCTATCCCAGTAGAATCGGATAAATCAAATGGTTGTTCAAAATTTCGGGTTCTGACTGAAGCAAAGCCACCAGAATTGGCGGTGGAGACATTCCCAGCAAATAAAGCGGTATTTTCTACAAACTCAATGTGACTAGCGCTAAAACCACCCATGACGACATCGTCCACTGCACCCCAGGTATTTTTTAATTCAGCCGAGGGATTAGTAAAGTCAAAAATTACTTTACTATCTGCACTCTGAAGATTTTGCGCTGCTGCTGCGACTAAATTTTTCACACCCTGATATTCAACATGTTCTGGAGTGTCGCCGACAATTTCAGGCATGTAAAATTTTATGCCTTGGTTGTACTTAGCGCGATCTGGGGTGTCACCTTCCACAGGTTGGACGCGCACTGCGGTACAACAAATGACAGCTTGGATTTGACCCATAACAGCAGGAGTTAAAGTCTCTGGTTTAGTGATGTCTCCTACTACTAAATCTGCTTCGTTACCTAAAATTGTTCTTGCTTTGTCAATATCTCGTACTAGCGATCGCACATGATATCCTTGAGCAAGCAATTTCTCAACTACTCGCTTCCCAACACCACCTGTTGCACCTGCTACCAGTATTACACCCATTTTTTTTGCCCCCTCAGGTCTCTGTTGATGCTGGTTGTTTAGACCGGGAATTAAACTTTGTATCCAGTTAAGTACAGGTATCACCTCAAAGTAAGTGAGGGTTTGTACAAACCTGCCTAAATCCCATTGAGAGCGATTGTTACTCATCACCCAACCTCTGCGCTTTTACCTTTCTTCATCTTAGACAACAGCGTTCAAAGACCTCACCTATTATGTATAAAGGGTGCGTTACCCTTCGATAACACACCCCAAATCTAAGATGGCTTTTTTAGTAAGCGTCTTGTAACTCGTAGAAATCAGGCGAGATGTAATCCTTACGTAATGGCCAACCGACCCAATCTTCAGGCATTAAAATTCGCTTAAGATTCGGGTGTCCTTCGTAGACGATGCCATACATATCGTAGGATTCGCGTTCTTGCCAGTCGGAGGTTTTCCAAATCCAGTATAGGGACGGGACTTGAGGATTTTCGCGTGGGAGAAATACTTTAACGCGAACTTCTTCCGGATGTGATGCATTGTCACTCACTTTTGTCAAGTGGTACATGCTAACTAAATCCTGTCCGGCACCCATGTCATAACCGCACTGACACTGGAGATAATTAAAACCGTAGGCATATAAAGCAGTCGCGATCGGCAAAAGAAAATCAGGTGTCACCTTCAGGATTTCCACCCCAAGATGATCCTTTTCTAAAGCCTCATGCTCAAAACCATTTTCTGTCAACCACTGGGAAACCTTTCCCGCAGTAACAATCCCAGACTCACTCGCCGCCGGTACTATCGATTCTTCAGCCACGACCTAACTCCTCTTTTTCTACTGATTGGAGAGCAGGTGGTACAGGCATACCCATTGCTTCTGCGAGTTCTCTCGGTGGTACTTGACGAGTTTCTGACTGTAAGTACTTACCTGTTAATATTTCCTCAGCCGGCTTCATGTTGTGAGTCGTGCTGTAGAAGCGATGGGTTTGCTTGATCTGACCCCGCTCCTGCATTGAGTCATTAGTGATCTTTTTCCGCAATTTAATAATAGCGTCAATGATCGCCTCAGGACGCGGTGGGCAACCAGGGATGTAAACATCGACAGGAATTAATTTATCGACTCCGCGTACTGCTGTTGGGGAATCTACGCTAAACATCCCGCCAGTAATTGTACAAGCTCCCATCGCAATTACATACTTAGGCTCAGGCATTTGTTCGTAAAGACGCACCAATTGTGGAGCCATCTTCATCGTAATTGTCCCGGCGGTGATGATTAAATCTGCTTGTCTGGGGCTAGAACGGGGAATCAGACCGAAGCGGTCAAAGTCAAACCGAGAGCCAATCAAAGCAGCAAATTCAATAAAGCAGCAAGCAGTACCAAATAGTAAGGGCCAGAGGCTGGAAAGCCGCGCCCAGTTATAAAGGTCATCAACCGTAGTGAGAATAACATTCTCTGAGAGTTCGCTAGTAACTTTCGGACGCTCTACGGGATTAATAATCCGTTGCTCGATATTTGGGTTCATGACCATTCTAAAGCTCCTTTACGCCACGCGTAGACTAGGGCAATTACCAGAATTGCGATAAATATCAGGGCTTCAATAAATGCCAAAACTCCTAGACGGTGGAAAGCAACCGCCCAGGGATATAAAAACACCGTCTCCACGTCAAAGACAACAAAGACGAGTGCAAACATGTAATAGCGGATATTGAACTGAATCCAGGCTCCCCCAATCGGTTCCATACCTGATTCATATGTAGTGCGCCGTTCCGGATTGCGACCACTGGGTCGCAGGAGCTTAGATGCTGATAGCGCTAGGGCTGGCACTAAGCTACAGACTAAAAAGAAGCCTAAAAGGTACTCGTAACCGCTAAGGACAAACACAATATTGTTACTACCAAGAGGTGTGTGTAAATAACTCTGCTACTAACTTTTACATTATATCCGGTTGATTTTGGCAAAGTTTGCCACATATATACCAGTAGCAATTAAATCAAGTTTTTGTGCATATCGAGGTAAAAATGGCGGTAATGTCTGAGAGTTATGTCATAATTTTTAACGGATATTTAAGATTTGCCCCCAAAAGAGTGCTACCGCTATGAGCGAACCAGCTGTTGACCCTCAAGTGCTAGATCGCCACGAATGTCGTAGTTGTGGCTACGTTTACGAACCTGAATTGGGTGATGATAAAAATAACATTGCCGCAGGCACGGCTTTTGAAGAATTGCCAGCGAATTGGCGCTGTCCAGTTTGCGGTGCTAAAACTGCTGCTTTTGAGAATGTTGGTCCTCTGGGTCAAGCCTCTGGCTTTAAAGAAAATCTTTCCTACGGTCTAGGTGTAAATACGCTGACACCGACCCAGAAAAATCTCCTGATTTTTGGTGCCCTGGGAATAGGCTTTTTGTTTTTTATGAGTCTCTACGGCTTACAATAAACCCCCACTGTTCCCTAAAACTGCCTTAAGAGCGATTTATACTCCCTGTGAAGTTACAAATACTAATGGATTCATTTTTGAAAATTTGGCAAAGAGTTATTGTCTTGTTAGCGGTTGTCCTCCTGAGTGCAGGTTGTAGCCGAACCCTATCTGTAAGTTACAACCCTTGGCAAGTCGTGACTGTGCCATCTGATGCCAAACTGCTAGATATTGGCTTTACTCACAACTACCAACATGGCTTTTTGGTGGGTAGTAGCTCAACTCTTTTAGAAACAATCGACGGTGGTAATAACTGGAGTCCTCGTTCAATAGACTTGGAAGGTCCGAAATTTCGCTTTAACTCGGTGAGTTTTGCAGACCAAGATGGTTGGATTGTGGGAGAACCGGCTTTAGTTCTGCACACTACTGATGAAGGTGGTAATTGGTCAAGAGTCCCACTTTCGGAGAAATTCCCCGGAAGCCCGATTAGTGTCTTGGCGCTAGGACCAAACTCAGCAGAATTGACCACTGATATCGGGGCGATATACAAAACCGATGATGGCGGTCTCAACTGGAAAGCTCAAGTAGAACAGGCTGTTGGTGTCATCCGTAACCTGGAACGTGGCATTGATGGTAAGTATCTCGCTGTTTCGGCTAAAGGTAATTTTTACTCGATTTGGAAACCGGGCGAAAATGCTTGGGAACCCCATAACCGGAATAGTTCCCGGCGTGTAGAAAATATGGGTTTTGGTCAAAATGGTCAGTTGTGGATGCTGGCGCGTGGCGGTCAAATTCAATTTAGTGACCCAGAAAAACCTGATGAGTGGCTAAAACCTCAGTATCCAGAATTTTCCACAAGTTGGGGTTTGCTGGATTTAGCTTATCGCACACCTGACGAAGTTTGGCTCAGCGGTGGTAGCGGTAATTTGTTACGCAGTGGCGACGGTGGCAAAACCTGGGAAAAAGACCGTGAGGTAGAATCGGTTCCGGCGAATCTTTACAAGATTGTGTTTTTTAACTCAGATCATGGATTTATTATCGGCGATCGCGGGATTTTGCTAAAGTACAAACCCGAAACACCCACTGCCTAAAAATAAGTCACCACTGTTTGGGCTACCGAATCGAATGGAAACGTAGGATAATAATCTTATTAGCAACTGTTGTGAAGAGAGGAAGATAAATGTCCGGTACTACTGGAGAACGTCCGTTTTCGGATATCATTACTAGCGTTCGTTACTGGGTTATTCACAGCATCACCATTCCCGCATTGTTTATTGCTGGTTGGTTATTTGTGAATACTGGCTTGGCATATGATGCTTTTGGCACGCCTCGCCCCAATGAGTATTACCCCAGAGCTGAACAAGTTGCCCCACCGATTGTAAATAATCGTTACGAAGGCAAACAGCAGATCGATAAATACCTTGATAAGTAAGTAGTTTGAAATTATGACTGGCAATAACCTCAATCAACCCGTTTCTTATCCGATTTTTACTGTCAGATGGCTCGCAGTTCACACCTTGGCTGTGCCAACTGTGTTCTTTTTAGGTGCGATCGCTTCTATGCAGTTTATTCAACGTTAGGATAAAATTATGCGTCAAAGAACTCCCAATACCAATAATCAGCCGGTTGAACTTAACCGGACTTCTCTGTACTTAGGACTGCTACTAGTGTTTGTCCTCGGACTACTGTTTTCTAGTTACTTCTTTAATTAACTGGAACGTCTGCTATTAATTTTGATGTTTTTGTCGTTGAAGGAGAGAAAACTATGTCTGGAAGTGGAAGAATTCCTCTGTGGATTGTGGCTACAGTCGTTGGAATCGGCGTACTGACTGTTTTGGGTATTTTCTTTTATGGTTCCTATGCGGGAATCGGTTCTTCTTTGTAGAAAGAAGTAGAAACGCGAGCGATGCTGTAACATTCAGTCTCGCTCGCGTTTTTTGTTTTTAGATGCCCGAAGCATCTTCATTTTCAAAGTATAAAAATAATGATGCCATCGTGACAGCGGCAAACACTAAGCCAACCAAAGGGACGAGCACAGAGGGTAAAAATGAAGCTGACATAATATTCTCCAAGTAAATTACAGGACAATTTACAACGAGCTTACTGCAAATTACCCACTAGTTATTCACAGAAGAAACATTTTTAACAAATATAAATTAATAAAGGTTCTTAGTCATGCCCTTGATAAGAGTGCGCGGTCATCGCAACTACAAACCTTTACAAAAATTTACATAATTCCTAAGAGTTCATCTTGAAGCCTCGCGACATTTGCCGGGATAATTGTCCTAAGGATGGTGATTTTGTGACTTTCCTCTTGAGTTGCTAAATCCAGAGCGATCGCTTCTAGTCGCATTTCCAAACAACCGAAGGGAACTATCAATTGTTTGCGTGCTTCCAAACCTCCTAAGTCGTTAGGCATTAAATCTTTCACCCAATGAGGGCCATCTAACAGCGCCCGAGTTTGGTAATCTGCTATCCAGAACTTGATTGCCATTTGTGGACGTTCTGTGGGCAAGTAGAGGTGAACCATCAACGGCTGTCCGGCAATCAGTTCGCCTTTAATGACTTCTAATTCCGGAGTTGGTGGTGGAATCGCTTCTGTCGGTGCAATCTCTACTGGTGCAACCTCTACTGGCTGCTCGGGATGACGACGTTTGTAAAAGCGCGAGGGCTTGTCCGCCACAAGATCTTCCACAACAACTTCTTGCGCTAAAGAGTCAAAAGCGATCGCGACAGATTCGCTCTTTAACAGCGCCACTGCTGTACTAGGAGTAGCGATGGGGGCGTCAGGGATAGAATCTTCAATTGGATCGCTCTGAAGTACAGGTAGCGGAGCATAATTTAGCTGTAGGTATTCCTCAACAGACATTAACCCCGATTCTGATTGTGGTGTCGCCCAGTCCTCAACTGTAGTTAAGTTTGTTTGTGAGTCCTCAACTGTAGTTAAGTTTGTTTGTGAGTCCTCATCTGTAGTTAAGTTTGTTTGTGAGTCCTCAACCGTAGTTAAGTTTGTTTGTGAGTCCTCATCTGTAGTTAAATAATTGTTAACTTGGTTCCAAAAGCGCTGCTGCTCTCCCAATGACTGAAAAGCAACTTCCTCTCCCGATGTCACATTGGGCACAGAGCTATTGGCAATCGGACTATCTGCTGGTGGTATTCCTGGGAGCATTAGATCCAAGGGGTCAGCCGCAACCACAATTCTACTGTCAGTAAACGTGCTATCGAATACATCATCTACTACAGGTTGCCGTTGAGGCTTGGGTAATGACGGCAATTGCGGCAAACGTACAGTTGTTGTCCTGTCCGAGGGTCTGATCAACGGGGGTAGACTCGATTTACCTGCCACTTCAAAGCGGACAGAGGTGGTTGACGTAGTTGTTTTGACAATGTTGAACAACGCCAAGTTAATCGATTCCTCTTCATTCAGCGGTAAGGGAGTCGGAGATGGTTGAGGTGTTGGAACCTCAATCGTCTGCAGGGCAACTAATTCGAGCAATTCGGCGACATCGGCTGTGATCGTGAAAGATTGGCTGGCTAAAAGTCTGACTTCTTCATTTGCAGGGTGATTTAAACCATCCTCACTCCCTACACCATACAAACTGATTTCTGCCAAAATCAACATGGAATTACAGTCAGCGGGCATCTCGACGACACTATTAAAAGTTAGTGGTAAGCTTTGGGAAGCTAAAGTTTGCCATCCTTGAGTTAAGAGTTTGCCTTGGGCTGGTTCGCGTAATTCAATCCGCAGTTCGGCATTAGATAAGGTTGGTGGCTCTGTGGTATTAAAATATTCGGTATTTTCTAGTAAATCTACCCGCCCTGATAAAGTGAGCGACGCTCCGGAATGAGCGAAATAAGTTTCTCGATCTAGAGTCAGTAATAATACTGGTACTGGCGGGGCAACTTCTGGCTCAATCTCTAACGCCAAATTGTCTTCTGGCGGCAAAGCTGAGTCTATTAAGCTTTGTAAAATTTGCTCTGCTGTCTGACCTTGCAACCAAAGCGGCTGATTTAAAGGTTCAGTTAAGTTGACTTCAAAATCTGCTTCGTTGAGGGGAGGAGTGGGTTCGGGGGGGAGGGGGGGAGTGTCTTGGGCTGCTGGTTCACTTTTTGTTTCAATTTCTGCTAGCAGACCTGTTAAATATGCTTCGACATTTTGGGTTGTGGTTTCTTGCTGTGTTGGTGGTGGGGGGCTTGTTACATATGCTTCGACATTTTGGGTTGTGACTTCTTGCTGTGTTGATAGTTGCAGACCTGTTAAATATGCCTCGACATTTTGAGTTGCGATTTCTTCCTCTGTTAGTAGTGAGGGAATGTCCGATGGAGGGAAATCTTCTTGTCCGGTTGATACTACAGGAGTAAGCGGGAGTTCATCCTCATAGACATCTGCTTCCTTAGGTAAGACTTGCAAATGGACACTGCGCTGCCAGGGTATTCCCATCTCGGACAAATCGTTGGAACAGCGTATCTCCCAATCTCCCGGCTTGAGGTAGGCAAAAGGAAATACTACCATCAAGCCGTTCGGGTTGATTTGACGCGATCGCGTTTGGACGCGCCGCAGTGGCGGTTCTGGTGTAATGTAAGTGACACGTACAGAGACAGTGACATGGGGACGGTTAGAGCGAGCGACAACTCGATACCGACCTTCTAAGATTTCGACATCTGGTGATTGCAGGGGAAGCCACTCGCCGTCTCCCTGTTTTTGGATCAGAAATTCCCAATTTTCCATTACTAGTGATGCTTGGGCAGTACGGGTATGAGCGCGAACAAGACAGATTTATGAATTTTTCTCAGCCGTTTACAGTTGCATCACCTGATATAAGAGTCTAAACGGCTACATTTCCTTATGAGCAGTAATCTGCCGTTGGAGTTCATCTGTGTCTGCTAACAAAGTAACCTGCGATATCGCTTGTTGATCCTTTGTTGTCATCCACTTTAACTTAACAGTGCTATTTATTGCTTCCTCATCACCTAAAATTAAGCAAGCAATTGCCCCACTGCGATCGGCGCGAGTAAATTGTTTTTTGAAACCACTGGCGCTGAGATCTAAATCCACACTAAAACCAGCCTGACGCAGCTTTTGCGCCAATACGAGTGCTTGTGATTCGGCGCGATCGCCTTTAGAAACGATGTAAAAATCTATTTCTGGGGCTGGGGGAGTTTGCAATTGTTGAAGTAGCAAAACTAACCGCTCTAAACCCATCGCCCAACCAACCGCTGGTGTTGGGGTTCCGCCTAATTGACCAATCAGTCCATCATAACGACCACCACCACAAACGGTGGCTTGCGCTCCTAAGTTTTCTGACTGAATTTCAAAAGCGGTGTGGGTATAGTAGTCTAAACCGCGCACTAGCCGAGGATTGACTGTGTAGGCAATTCCCAAATCAGTCAACATCTGTTGAACTTTCTCAAAGTGGAGTTGAGAATCGCTGCCGAGATAATCTAGGATCTTCGGCGCACCTAAGGCAATTTCTTGAGTACGTTCGTCTTTACTATCGAGAATTCGTAAGGGATTGCGTGTTAGGCGTTCTTGAGAATCTGAGTCTAATTGGTCTTTATAGGGAGTTAAGTACTCAACTAGGGCTTGGCGGTAATGCTGGCGGTCTTCCAGCTGACCTACGGAATTTATACACAATTGTAAATTTTTTAGACCAATTCTTCGCAAAATATCAGTAGCGATCGCAATCACTTCGGCATCAGCTCGCGCCTCCCCACTACCTAAAACTTCTGCACCTAATTGGTGAAATTGCCTTTGTCTACCAGCTTGGGGACGTTCGTAACGGA
>Ga0123337_10004533_pt1 | contig 14092 bp, 10 predicted proteins | sample frozenSSSSmetaG_FD_89792 | JGI IMG/M metagenome (GOLD analysis project Ga0123337, IMG submission 89792) | Glacier valley bacterial and archeal communities from Borup Fiord, Nunavut, Canada, to study Microbial Dark Matter (Phase II) -... | ecosystem: Environmental > Aquatic > Freshwater > Ice >... | reverse complement strand
TTTCACCCTTTCAGCTGCTGCTTTTAAAACTGGTTCACTTACAGCAATGAATTGATAATTAGCTCTAGGATCTCGCGAAGTACTATCGTAAGGAGACTGACTTTGAGAGTAAGCACCACCAATGGTCGGTAAATTGACGTTAGTTGATGAACTCGTTCCGGGTAAAATTATCGCCCAGTCGCTGGCGTACACAGGTTTTGAGATTTTAAGAGTGACTAGAGTTAAACCCCAAACACTCAAATTAGCAATCACACCTAGTAACAAGTAGGTTTTAGCGCGATCGCTACTTACAGATTTTAAATTTAGAGGAATTCGCAGTGGCTGAGTCATCACAGAATACACTCAAAAACTGAACTATTCACAGGGAGAAGAACTGTAGTAAAACAGCGCGACTCTAGAATTGTGTATATCTGATATTTCCTGGCTCACTTGCAACACTATTGATTAACACTCAATTCTCTATCAGGCTTAGGTAAAGGAATTTCTTCACCAACATGCAAATCTTTAATTGTCAAAGCAAACATTTTTTCTTTGAAAATTAACCACAAAAAAGGTAAATCATCAAATAAATATCTTTTCCACAACCTTTTTGGCTCAGATATCAATCTGTGTAACCACTCTAGCCCCAACTTACTCACAAGCTTAGGCGACCTTTTTTTATTCCCAGCCTCAAAATCAATTGTTGCACCAATCGCCAGAAAAATCTTAATCTTCGGCAGTTTGTGCTTATATTTAGAGATCCAATTTTCTTGCTTAGGTGCGCCTAAACCTACCGCTAATACTGTCGCACCACTTGAGTTAATTTTTCTAATTATTTGCTCTTGTTCTGCGGCATCATTTTCAAAGTCTAAAGGTGGAGAATACGCATCGACAACCATGTTTCTGCCAACTTTAGCATTAATTTGAGCTTGAGCTTGAATCGCTACTCCTGGCTGCGCTCCGAGCAAAAATATTTTGATTTGCTGATGATTTTTATGATAGTTGTAGAAAGCCGGGAAAAAGTCAGAGCCAGATATTTTTTCTTTGATGGGCGTACCTAAAAATTTAGCTGCATACAGTAAAATTTGGCTATCGCATATTTTGTAATCAGCAATAGTGTACGCGTCCCGAAACTTATGATCTTTTTGTAACTTGATTAAATGGTCTACATTCGGCGTAAAGACAACGCCACTATCCAAATCATTCAACAAATCACTGATTGATATATTGTCAATTAAAGTGTTGAGAATTCTAACTCTTTTTGTTTGTAGTATAGCCATAAAAGAGATTAATTGCTGTAAAGGTAGATGTAAAAAATTGAACAGTTAGAACTAATGAATTCTCAAAATTATTACCAGCCGGTTCCAAATAAAGAACGAAATAGTACTCATAGCAATTTTCAGGAAGCAATAATTGCACCCATTTATTGCTCTGTCAGGAAAAAATGTTTAAAAAATTAGTTCAAATCGATGAATTAACCAAAAATTAATCTACTGGATTGATCAAATAGTAATTGCCCAGAAGATAAACTCAAATAGAGAAAATACGTAACTTTATTATTTTAAATTGTTATTTTTAGATTCTGGATGCTGAAAACCATGTGTGTAGCGCGTTTTAGTCATCCGGACTTATTATGAAATAAAACAAATATTTTATGTTTATCAGTAGTAATACTGAGTCAAATAAAATCAAAATTTTTAGAGAGGCGGTTTTGAACGCGCCTCCATAACTCTTAACGCAATTGTTGGAGTAGTTCTTGCGTCCGTTCCACGCCTTCAAGTTTACCCTGGCTTTGGTAGAGGTCACGAGCTCGATTGAGTGTCGCGATCGCATCTCCTCTACGTCCCTGCTGCACAAACATTTTACCAATCAACTCATAAGCCTGACCGTTTCGAGTATCAAGAGAGATCGCTTGTTCACATGCCCAGACAGCATTATCATATTGACGCAGATGCGAAAGCACAACGCCTAATCCCAAGTAAGCATTTTTGTCGTTGCGATCAATCTGTATAGCATGCCGATAAGCTTCTTTGGCTGTGTTGTAGTCACCCAAATTGGCACTGACATAGCCTAAAGCATATTGAAAAGGACCACTGTTAGGGTTAAGAGCTACCGCCTGTCTGTACGCCGCCGCAGCCGCTGTAAAGTTTCCGGCTTGAGCATTTAAGTAACCAATCCCAGAATAGATGCTGGCATTTTTAGGTTCTAGGTAGGATGCCTCTTTATAAATTGCCAGCGCTCCGTTATAATCTCCTATATCCACTAGGCGTCGCCCTTCTTGCAGCATCCTCGTCAACTGCATACTTTGGCTTTGAGCTACGGGTACTTGTGCTTGGGCAGTTATCGGAACTACTGTTGTCACTACTCCCGACAATAAGACCGAAATTACCAGTGATTTATACTTATTCATATTGCTCTATTTCAGAAAAATTCACTGCTTATTTTTAAAGGCTATTTACGCCTGGTACATTAAATCAAAAATAATTGCATTATGCAAACTTTTATTTGATGCCAAAAAGCCGAGAATAAGCTACTTTTTTGCCTCTAATCGGTATCATGCATGAGGAATCGGGGTATTTTAATTTTTATCAATACACAAAATCTTCAAAATTTCTCTTTACTAGCTTTATCAAAATAGAAGAACTTTCTGGCGCTCTCAATACACTTCAGTTAATGGCTATGGGTCAGATGAGTGCGAGTAGACACTTCGTCTAAACGCTTCCTACAAAGTTTATTCACAGGCAGATTAAGTAGGTAGACACAAATAAATAAAGGTTCGCAGTAGCGCGAACAGCACTCTAGAACTTAGGCACTGTTCGCGCAGCTTACCGTCAGACATAGCGATACTACGAACCAATACACATGAGTTGACATACTTAAATATTTCAACGCCTACCAACTTATCTGATTTCCAGCTTATTGATTGTTATGCCACCAAATATAGTTATAGAAGAGTGAGATTTTTTTAAGCGCACATCACAGAGGTTAATAAATAACTTTAGATTTCTATATTCAACAATATATTTCGTTATTCCCAAAGATAGAGGCAATAAGTCTTTCTGGTGATAGATATTCAAATTACAGATAACAAACTAGATTTATGATGCGGGTAATAAATACTGACTCGAATAAATGCTTTTATACCAACTAAAAGGAGTGCTCAAATATGTCCTACGTAAATAGACCAATAGATGATGTGATTACGGAACCAGCTGTAGTTGGTGCTCGTGTCGCAGATTACCATGACCGCGTCCGTTGGGGTCCTATCTTATCAGGTTTAGTAATAGCATTAGCAACTCAACTGATTTTGAGTGCGTTATTTGCAGCGATTGGTGCAGATAACATTGCTGGTTCCGGCGCACCTCGCACTAATGCAGCCGGCGTTGCTAGTAATGTCGGTATCGGGTCTATAATCGCTTTATTAATTTCCTTGTTTACTGGTGGTTGGTTTACAGCTCGCGCTTGTGGACCAATGAATCGCAGCACAGCCTTACTCAATGGCGCGATTCTCTGGGCAACAACTCTGGCTCTTAGTTCTTTGCTATTGGCAAGCGGTGTTAGCGGTGCTTTTGGTGTTGCAGCTTCCAACGCTGGGGCAGTGGTAAGTCAAGTACAACAACAAGGTGGCATAAATATTCCACAGAATACACCGAATGTATCTGCTCAACAAGCGCGTGATGTTGCAACTGCAACTGCTAGAGGTTTGTGGTGGTTCGTTTTTGGTTCCTTACTAGGTTTGCTCGCTTCACTCATCGGCGCTGCTGCTGGTGCTCGCAAACCTCGGACTTACAACTAAAAAACGCTCCTTGTTTGTCAGGGCGTAAAATTCCCCGCCCGTAATATAGAGATGCTTAATGAGTGCGTCTCTATAATTTTTTGTTTATGATTAATTTTTAATTAAGTTACATGGAAACAACCGCAGTTAATGCGTATCTTGATGGCAATTTTGCGCCAGTACAAACAGAAATCACTGCCGACTCCTTACAAATTATCGGTCAGCTACCCCCTGATTTATCGGGGATGTTCGTGCGTAATGGTCCTAATCCGCAGTGGTCACCCATCGGTCAGTATCACTGGTTTGACGGTGATGGGATGTTACACGGTGTGCGAATTGACAATGGAAAAGCCACTTATCGCAACCGCTATGTGCAGACTAAGGGGTATCAAATCGAGAAACAAGTAGGTAAGGCAGTTTGGAGTGGACTACTTGAACCACCGCAGATGGATAATCCCTACGGTCCTGGTAAGAACACAGCAAATACAGCTTTGGTATGTCACGCCGGTCAGCTATTAGCTACGTGGGAAGGTGGTGCGCCTCATGCGATTAAGGTGCCGGAGTTAGAGACAATTGGTGAGTACACTTACGGTGGCAAGTTAGTTTCTGCCTTTACAGCTCATCCAAAAGTTGACCCAGTAACTCTGGAAATGATGTTCTTTGGTTACTCTCTGTTTACCCCGCCTTATTTGCAATATAGTGTGGTCTCGCCTACGGGTGAACTACTGCAAACAGTACCGATTGACTTGCCTATTGGCGTGATGATGCATGATTTTGCCATCACAGAAGACTATACAATTTTTATGGATCTGCCTCTAACATTTAGTAGAGAAAGAATGCAACGGGGAGAACCTGTAATGATGTTTGAGCGCGATCGCTCTAGTCGTTTTGGGATTATGAAGCGTCATGGCGATAATCAAACTATCCGTTGGTTTGAAACTCCCGCCTGTTACATTTTTCATACCTTCAACGCTTACCAAGAGGGTATGGAAGTGATCCTCATCGCCTGTCGCATGAGTTCTACCAATGTTTTGGCGCAAGATAGCCTAGGTGAGGAAGGTGATATCCCTCGTCTGCATCGTTGGCGGTTCAATCTTAGTACAGGAAATGTCACTGAAGAAATGCTGGACGATGTACCTGTTGAATTCCCACGAGTTAATGAACACTTATTGGGGCGAAAAACCCGCTATGGTTACGCCGCAAAAATGGCAAAGAGTTCGGTGCCGCTAATTGATGGTTTAATTAAATATGATTTTATTAGCGGTAAGTCTGAAACTCATGAATTTGGCATGGGACGCTATGGCGGTGAGGCGGTGTTTGCTCCCCGTCCTGGTGCAACGGATGAAGATGACGGTTGGTTGATGACTTTTGTTTATGATGCGGGGGAGGAAACTTCGGAATTAGTGATTGTGAATGCTCAAGACCTGAGTAATACACCTGTGGCGCGGGTGCTAATTCCTCAACGAGTGCCTTATGGGTTTCATGGCACTTGGATTTCTATGTAATAGACATAATAAAGAGCCACGTATCCAAACCTCTCCCCGACGCGGAGAGAGGCTTTAAACCCCACTTCCCTCATAGGGAAGTGGGGAAGGGGGGTTAGGTCTTTTAAATCTTTTCTGGAGATGTTTAGTGACTATTAAATCACGCTCTAGCGTTAGCAACTACCACTAACGGTAATGCGTGAGTATATAATCCTTGTTGCGATCGCGCTCTTTTCAACATGATCCGCTTTTATTTAGAAGTTAAATAATCTTGTAAATCTTGAGTGCGTTGTTTGGTTAATTTTTCTAGGCAGCCGTTGCGGAAGATTTCGTGACCTGTCCCTCCACGAGATTGATAGACTTCAAAATCGCAGTTATTATCGCGAAATTTAATCCATGCTTGTTGTCCGGTAACCAATAATTGTCTGGGTTCGCCTTTTGTTGTGAAAAGGACTTTTTTATACACCTGATTTAATTGTCTGTCTGCAGCTTGGTAAGAAAGTTGGGAACAGTACTTCATTTCGACTGTGTTGTTGGCTTTAGCACAGTCTACTTTTGGGGCTGCTGGGAGGGCAAATGAGGGAGCCGCCATTAAAGGCATAGCAAAGCCACACAGAAGCAATGCTCTAGATATTTTGTAAAACATGATACTTTGAAAGCAGTATTATTTACTAGAAATATCTCTGCTATTTTTATTTTTGTCAAGCTGTATCGACTTGCTAATATTTTCATAGTAGAGGCACATGACTGCACCTCTACCGTGATATACTTCTAAGCGCTAAAGTACTTAGCTACTGGGTGATGCACAATCAACGCTGTTGTAGACTGTTCAGGGTAAAGTTGTTCGCTTTCGTCCATGTGTAGATGAATGCGATCGCTCCCCAACAATTCCAGCAACTTATACTGGTCGTGGATATTCGGACAAGCCGGATAGCCGAAACTATACCGCGAACCACGATAGCGTTGAGCCAGGACATCTCGCAAGTTATTTGGTTCTTCCTCAATAAAACCTAACTCTCGCCGTATCCGTGCATGCGTCCACTCTGATAACGCTTCTGCTATCTGAACTGCCATACCGTGAAAATACAGATATTCTGTATACTCGTTGGCATCATATAGCTTCTTCGCGTATTCAGTAGCAATATCGCCAACTGTCACCGCTTGCATTGGCAACACATCAATTACTCCCGATGTTTGCGGCGCAAAGAAATCGGCAATGCATAGTCGCCGTAAAGATCTTTGACGCGGAAACTCAAAAGCACCGACACTGTGTTGTTCTCCTGGCGAGTGGGGATCGTAAATATTCAGAGTATTACCTTCCGACTGACAAGGAAAATACCCATACACCACTTGCGGTTGCAGTAAATTCTCCTCAACAATTCGCCGTTTCCAACTTTCTAAAATTGGATACACCTTCTTCGCCAAGAAAGCTTGATGTTCTTCTTTGGATTGATCCTTCGGTTTGCGGAATTGCCATTGTCCAACAATTAAAGCTTGCAAATCCAAATACCCAAACAATTCCTCAATCGGAATATCCGCCGCCTGTAAAATCTTCGTTCCCCAAAAAGGTGGCGTTGGGTATTCAATATCTATCGCCACCGCCTCAGATCTTCGCGTATCTACTTCCATCGGCGTGGCTTCGGCATTACCCTCCACCTCTGTATTTTCGACTACAACCTCAGGCAATTCTGCCACATCTTGCAAAAATCCCTGAGAATCATCCCACTGACCTTCAGCTTTCGCTGGCATCAGTTTATCCATAAAGTGCAAGTCAGAAAAAGCATCTTTGCCATAAACTACCTTGCCTTTGTAGCTCTTTTGACAATCTTCATAGACAAATTTAGGAGTCAACGCTGCACCGCCGAGAATTACCGGGACAGTAATCCCCTTTTCATTAAAGATTTCCAAGTTCTCTTTCATGAAGGCGGTGGACTTCACCAGCAAACCACTCATGGCAATACAATCAGGCTGATGCTTCTCGTAAGCAGCAAGAATGTTTTCTACCGACTGCTTAATCCCGATATTAACCACCTTATAGCCGTTATTTGACAGGATGATATCTACCAAGTTTTTGCCAATGTCATGAACATCGCCTTTCACAGTCGCAATCAAAAACGTACCTTTGCCATTGTTTCCCGCCTCAGCCTTCTCCATAAACGGTTCTAAATAAGCAACAGCAGCTTTCATCGTTTCCGCTGACTGCAACACAAATGGTAATTGCATTTGTCCAGAACCGAATAACTCCCCGACGACTTTCATCCCATCAAGTAAAAGAGTGTTAATGATTTCTAACGCCGGATATTGCTGTAAAGCTTTAGTCAGTTGCTCCTCTAAACCAATGCGTTCACCGTCGATGATATGCTGTTTAAGGCGTTGTTCCACAGGTAGATTTTCATCCTCTGTGCGATCGCGCTTAGTTGTCGCCCCTTCAAACAAAGTCGTTAACTCTGTCAACGGGTCATAAACGCAGATATTACCCTCAAATTTCCGTTCATCGTAAATCAGTTGCAGACAGACTTCTCGCTGGCGGTCATCAATCCGCGACAGTGGGAGAATCTTATTCGCACTCACAATCGCCGCATCCATTCCCGCTTGCGTCGCCTCGTGTAAAAACATCGAGTTCAGCACAATTCGCGCCGCCGGATTCAAGCCAAAGGAAACATTAGACACGCCTAAAATGACATGACATCCAGGTAATTCTTGACGAATGCGGCGAATTGATTCGACTGTCGCTTTCGCATTGGCGCGGTCTTCTTCAATCCCCGTCGATATTGGTAATGCTAGGGAGTCAAAGAAAATTTCTGTCGCCGGTATCCCATATTCTACTGCTTGACGGTAGGCACGTTGGGCGATCGCAAACTTTTTCTCAGCAGTCCGCGCCATCCCATCTTCATCAATCGTCCCAATTACAACCCCCGCACCATAATTCTTTGCCAATTCCAGTACTTTGAGAAAACGCGGTTCTCCATCTTCATAGTTGGTAGAATTTAACAGGCACTTACCACCCGCTACCTTCAAACCCGCCTCCATCTTTTCCCATTCCGTGGAATCCAACATCAACGGTAATGTAACATTATTTACAATGCGTGAAGCTAATTCGTGCATATCGCGCACGCCATCGCGTCCCACATAATCCACATTCACATCCAGAATATGTGCGCCTTCTTTAACCTGCGATCGCGCCATTGATACCAACCCATCCCAATCTTCCGCATTCAGTAAATCGCGGCACTTTTTGGAACCACTAGCATTCAACCGTTCACCGACAATCAAAAACGAATTATCTTGATCATAAGGCTGAACGCTGTAAATAGAAGCTGCGGCAGGCTCTAAACTTGGATGTCTAACTTTTGGCTTCAGTGTTTGTACCATTTCCGCCATTTGCTGAATATGATCTGGTCGTGTCCCACAGCAACCCCCAATCACTTGGACACCCAAATCTTCCACAAAATGCATCAACGACATCCGTAATTCCACTGGAGTCAAACGGTAATGTGCTTGACCGCCGACATTTTCTGGCAAACCAGCATTGGGAATACAAGAAACCACAAACGGCGAATGTTCAGCCAAATACTTAATATGTGGCTTCATTAGGTCTGGCCCAGTCGCACAGTTCAGACCGAGAATATCAATCGGATACGGTGCCAAAATCGTCAGCACAGCATTAATTTCTGTCCCGACCAACATTGTCCCCATTGATTCCATCGTCACAGAAACCATCAGCGGTCGCCGTTCCCCTTTTTCCACAAAGACTTCTTCAATCGCATTCAACGCCGCTTTAATTTGCAGCACATCCTGACAAGTCTCCACCAAAAACAAATCCACCCCACCATCAAACAAGCCTAGCGCCTGTTCAGCAAAAGACGCTTTCATGGTATCAAAATCAATATGTCCCAAAGTCGGCAATTTAGTTGTCGGTCCCATTGAACCTGCAACAAACCGAGGTTTATCCGGAGTCGAGAATTCAGCCGCGACCTGCTTAGCGAGTTCAGCAGCGGCTTTCGTCAGGTAATAAGCCTGATCCTCAAGGTCGTATTCCGCCAAAACAATCGAAGCACTACCAAAAGTATCAGTTTCAATCACATCCGCACCAGCAGCGAGAAAGTCGCGGTGAACCTTAGCGACAGCTTCCGGTTTGGTATGGACAAGATATTCGTTGCAGCCTTCGTACTGTGGTCCCCCAAAATCCTCAGCGGTGAGGTCTTGGGTTTGGAGACTGGTTCCCATTGCGCCATCAAAGACGAGTACGGGACGGTCTGGACTGTGCAAGCGTTCTAGGAAAGAATTAGTCATGTGTTCCCATCGTAAATTTAGATCAGTCTCTGGAATACTCGACTTGTATTTACTATTTTCCAAAATTTTCCGCCTTTCGACAGAATTTCGTCAAACTAGCAAAATGTAAAGATTGTGTAAAACGTATAGTACACATTTCCGAGAGTCGCCAAATACTGTGACATACTGCTGCCATCGAAAACTAGGCATACTTTATACATCATATCCAGTGTATTCAAATAATTCTCTAAGTGGATAAATAGTCTAAGCAATTTTGCTAACGGTTTAAAAGTGTGATGGTATACTTTTTGTTACAAAGTATCGATATAAATATTAATTTAAGCTGTTTTTACAAGCAATAAAAAAATGAGGCTAAAAATCCGGATAAATAAAGCGCTGTTAAATTTTTTACTGTTAGTCTCTTTGATTGTGGGATTACTTACAGGCACAGCAATACTCTTCCACAATAGCATCACCTCCCCCCTAGTTGCCGTCAGTAGTCCTACTCCAACTGCGATCGCCAGTCCGGTCGCGAATGAATTTCAATATATGCTCACTTCTCAGGTCAATAATACCCAGACAAGAGGTAATCGACCTAGATATGAAGTGCAAGCAGTCGATCCCAGCAATTATGGTGAACGATACACCAGGGATGTAAATGGTGTACCTTTACACAATCGCTCAATTATTGTCCTTCATGAAACCTCTTTTTCCGCCGCCAGCGCCATCAATCTCTTTCAAACCCCGCATACTGACGAAAAAGTTCAAGCCAGTTACCACTCCTTGATCAAGCTAGATGGCACAATTGTTTATCTTGTCCCCCCAGAAAAGCGAGCTTTTGGTGCTGGTAACTCAGTCTTTGAAACTAATCAAGGTATCGAAACTGTCAAAACTAATCAGCATTTACCCCCATCGGTAAATAATTTTGCTTATCACGTTTCCTTAGAAACACCACCTCAAGCTGAAGAAAGCCGAACAACTCACGAAGGCTACACAGAAGCACAATACAACTCTCTCGCCTGGTTACTCTCTCAAAGTACTGTCCCCGACGAGCGGATCACAACTCACCGCGCCGTTGATCGCTCCGGTCTCAGAATCGATCCCCGAAGTTTCGATTTCCAAAAATTCTTCAACTTACTCCATACTTATCGTCAACGCATGTAATAAATGAGTCAAAACTTAGAGGTGTTAGCCTGCCAACCTGAACCAGTCGACCCCAATGCCTTTAATTCAAATGCAGTCATACCATATGGCTGTAATACCCAGCATATTCATCGTGCGATGAATGACTTTGTTGATTTTCTCGGCTTTATCAATCCACAATTACATACTAAAGGGTTAGAACGCTTTGAATCAATACTAATGCCAGCTAACTTCAGTAGTCTAGTTGGCGAATTTATAATTACAGCTATACCTAAATACTGTTCAGGTCTGGTTAAAAATCAATATCATAATGGACATCCCGACTTAATTCCATCTGGCTTATTTGCAAACAATGCTACTCAGTATGCTAGCCAAGGCATCGAAATCAAAGCTTCTCGCTATCTAAAGGGATGGCAAGGACATAATCCCGAAGAAACTTGGCTGATGGTAATTGTGTTTGATAGCAACCGTCCTAGTGATGTAGTCAAAGGGGTTCAGCCAAAGCCCTTTAGATTCCTTCTAATTGCTGGGGCAAATATCACAAAAGAGGACTGGTCTTTTTCTGGTCGTTCGACAAATAGCCGCCGCACAATTACTGCGAGTGTCACAAATTCTGGTTACCAAAAAATGATGGCTAACTGGATTTATCGAATACCTAACTTACCATAACTTCAATTGCTGATTTTCAATATTTGCAGTAGATATTTTTACATTTTCATTCTCCATAGGTATTTTTACACTAGTTAATATGTCCAATGCTGCCAACTTAGGAATTGCTGTACGGCTCATCTCGTAGTACTCTATATGGCGTTCAATTCCAATACAGCTAACACCTACGGCTTCGGCTGCAGCTACTGTAGAGCCTGAACCCATAAAAGGATCAATGATTGTTCCTTCACCAAGAGGAAGAGCTGCGTGAACAATTTGGCGCAAAAAAGACTGGGGTTTGATACTAGGGTGGTTAGCTATCTTCCGTTCTAGCTGAGGCGTCCGTTCACTATATATAACATCATTGAATGGGTTTCCATCCAAACTTCTTCTTAATCCTCCGGTTTGGAATTCTCGCAAACAATCGCTGACTTTCATTCCCGATGGCATCGGCTTGCGGAAAATACCCCACGGTTCGTAACATCCTCTAGGCATTGAGGAGACATTAGGAAACTCATCTTCAGCATTTTTTGGGCGGTCTCCACCACGCAAAGTTCTGACAAGCCGAATTAATTCGCCCCGAAACTCTAAGCCACCCTCAATTAAAGCACTAAAAACCAATTGAGAGAGAAAAGCATTACTTGCAACAAACAAATGACCACCAGGACGCAGCGCACAAGCTGTTAACCTAGCCCACTCAACAAAAAAAGATTTTAAAACTACTCTTTCTTTTTGAGTAAGTGCGGTAAATCTTGGTAAAGGCGATCGTTGATGCCCATCAAATGCAGGTGGAATCCGCCAAATACCCCCGTTACCGCTTTCCCTTTTCGCAATTTGCTCGCTTTCATACTCTTTTACACCATAAGGTGGATCTGTCACAACTGCATGCACACTATTTTCTGGCACTCGCTTCAGCCACTCTAAACAGTCTGCCTGTATAATTATAGAGCTACCAATGTGTTCTGATGGGTAATCTAACGCCCACGGGGTGATAACTTCTTGTTGCACTTCAGATTCAACCTACAACCGCTGTTTACCTTAATTCAATAATTAAATTTTACTTCTTTCAGTAAAAATGCTATTGCTATACCTAGCTATTTTTAAGTTAGCATAAAAGGGCGAATGTTTCAGATTTTCATAGGCTGGTAATGATAAATACTTGGGGTACTTATCTAATGTATTAACTAATTCCTTGAATTAAGCTTCAAAATGTAAACTGAGTAATGCACAACGTGCATAAAATTGCAATTAACTACATTAGTCTTTTGTTCATTCTTGTCAACCATCAAACCTAAATTTTTACGTATTCTGGATGCTTCCCGTCGAGCAATTCTCCAATAGTTAAAATTTGCATTTGCGGATATTCGTTCCCATCTCCAGTTTTATAAAATCCGCATGATGCAGCTTCTTTGAGCATCAGTTTGGTTGGTGATGCCAAAGTTATCAATAAACCCATCTCTGCTTTGTTTCCTTTGACAGTTGCAATTAAGTCTTTAAGCATAGTCAGTGATACAGTATTTTCACTTTTGACATTGACAATAACTTTTGTATTAATAGGGGCACCTTTTTCTGGAAAGCAAATTTGTCCGTCAATACCACTATCCGCACCATTTTTTTTGTCTTGATATGGTTGGGCATTAACTAATGAGCAAGCCCATAATTGGAATTGATATTTATCGCGGCTGGCTAAGTCATTCGCTCCTTGTAAGTCTTTTGGTGTTCCGTGTACCTGGTATTTAATATCTGGAAATGCATCTTTAAGACGATTTTCAATAATTCCTATCGCTAAATGAGTTATATCAATTCCTACCCACTTACGACCTAATTTTTGAGCAGCATGTACGGCTGTTCCGCACCCACAAAATGGGTCTAAAATAACATCTCCTGGGTTACTACTTGCTTGAATCAAACGTTCTAGAAGTACAACAGGTTTTTGCGTAGGATATTTGAGCTTTTCTCTGGAAGCGGGTTGAAGACAAGGAATGCGCCATACAGAATCAATTTTTTTATCATTTACAATTCGGTATATGCAATTACCATTAGCGTCTTTTTTATTTTTTAGAACCCCGTTTACATTTTCTCTGACAAGCTGCTTGACTGGTTCTTCTCGTTTTTCTCGCAATGGGTGAAAAGTATAACTAGACGTTTTGCTGTAGAAAATAATTTGGTCATAATTTTTCGCAAATGACTTTTTGCCGGCGCTATATTTGTTATAGTAGTGCCAAATAATTTCGTTTCGGAAATTATTTCTGCCAAATACATTATCCAAAATGAGTTTCAAATAGTGACTAGCATTTTGGTCACAGTGTAAGTATAAACTACCAGTTGACTTTAAAACTCGATGTAGCTCCACTAGCCGAACACCCATCATTACCAAGTATGCCGATAAATCATTACGTCCAAACTGGCGAACCATTAAATCTAATAGTTCAGCTAAGTCACCATTTGTCAACTTTAATTCTTTTAAAAATCTATCTGACTCATGACTCCATTGCCATGTATCCTCAAAGGCTTGAATTTGAGCTTGAGAATCTTCGCCAGATAGAGATTTAAACAAAACATTATAATTTTTTCCAGAATTGAATGGCGGGTCTAAATAAATCAAGTCTATACTTTCATTAGAAATATTTCGCAAAACATCAAGGTTATCGCCGTAATGTAAATGATTCCTGAGGGGGTGACAACAATAGCTAGAATACCGACGTGATAAGCGATCTTGCCCTGAGACCTCGTTGATAATACTTCTGCTTATTGCGATTTAGTCTCATTAATTTATTGACTAAATTTATAC
>Ga0123337_10004532_pt1 | contig 14097 bp, 5 predicted proteins | sample frozenSSSSmetaG_FD_89792 | JGI IMG/M metagenome (GOLD analysis project Ga0123337, IMG submission 89792) | Glacier valley bacterial and archeal communities from Borup Fiord, Nunavut, Canada, to study Microbial Dark Matter (Phase II) -... | ecosystem: Environmental > Aquatic > Freshwater > Ice >... | reverse complement strand
GTCGTCGACGCTCGTTCGGTGGCACAGGGCGTCGTTCGCGCGAAGTTGACCGTGCCGGTTTCACCGGGGCCGCTCACGCTCGTCTATCCGCGCTGGATTCCGGGCGAACACGGCCCCAACGGCGCAATTAACGAACTTGCCGCACTGCGCATCTCGGCGAACGGCACGCCCGTTCCTTGGCAGCGCGATACGGTCGACTTGTATGCCTTCCACATCAACGTGCCCGCGGGAACGCTGCGCTTGGATGTCTCGCTCGACTATCTCCTGGCCGCTTCGCTCGCACCCGGCGGAAAAGAACGCACGACGACGAGCGCGATTGCCATGTTTAATTGGTATACGGTCATGCTCTCGCCGCAAGGCGGAGCGAACGCCGACGTGCGCGTGATCCCGAGTATCATTCTCCCGAACGGCTGGGACTATGCCACGGCGCTCGACGCGCGAGCGAAAACGGCCGCGCGGATCGACTTCCGTGAAGTGTCGTTCGAGACGCTCGCCGACTCGCCGCTGCTCACCGGCGCGCACATGAAAAAGATCGTGCTCGCATCGACGGGCGGGACGAACGAACTCGATCTTGCGGGCGAGACCGAGAACGCCATTGCGATCGCTCCCGAGACGATCGAGAAGTACAAGAATCTCGTTGCCGAAACCGACGCGCTCTTTGGGGCGCGGCACTGGCGCAACTATCACTTCCTCGTGGCGCTGACCGACCTCATCGACTTCAACGGTATCGAACACCACGAATCGAGCGACGATCGGGCATCCGAGTCGTACATGACGGATCTGGACGCCTTGCATTATGGTGCCGATCTTCTTCCGCACGAGTTCACGCATAGTTGGAACGGGAAATACCGCCGACCCGCCGATCTTGCCGTCGCGAACTTTCAAGATCCCGAGCAAACCGATCTGCTCTGGGTGTACGAGGGTCTGACGCAGTATCTCGGCGATGTCTTCACGCACCGTTCGGGACTGCGCGCAACCGCAGAATATCCCGAATCCTTAGCCCGCATCGTGGCGCAACTCGAAACGCAGACCGGTCGCCAAACGCGCCCGCTCGTCGACACCGCCGTCACTGCACCGTTTCTCTACAACGCGGCAAAGCAATTCGCGCACGAGCGCCGCGACGTTGCCTTTTACAGTGAGGGTGAATTGATCTGGCTCGAGGCAGATACGATCATCCGTCAGCAGAGCGCCGGGGCAAAATCGCTCGATGACTTCTGCAAAGCCTTTCATGGCGCGCCGGCAAGCGGGCCGCAAGTCAAAACCTACACGCGCGCCGATGTCATCGCCACGCTCAACTCCGTCGCACCTTACGATTGGGGAACGTTCTTTCGCGAACGCATCGATGCCGTCGCGGTCAAGCCGCCGCTGGGCGGAATCGAACGTGCCGGTTGGCATGTGACGTACAACGCTACGCCGGGCCGACTCGATCGCGAAGGCGAGCGATTCGATAAGACGATCGATGCAACCGAATCGATCGGTCTGCAAGTGAAGACGGAAACCGGCGATGTCGTTGATGTCATCGACGGCAGCCCCGCCTCACGTGCCGGCGTCGCCCCGTTCATGAAGATCGTTGCGGTCGACGGTCGGCGCTTTTCCGCCGATGGTTTTCACGCCGCGCTCAAAGCCGCCGTGACGGCGAAGACTCCCGTCGTCTTTATCGTCGATAACTTCGGCTCGTTCAGTACGATCGACGTCGACTATCACGGTGGCGAACGGTATGCGCATCTCGAGCGTACGGCCGGCAAACCCGACCTGCTTGCAGAGATCGCGAAGCCGCACCGCTAGCAAAGGGCTAGAGCCGCTCGATCGCATCGGCGAACGTCTGCGGATAAAGCAGACCGACGCCGTGGCCGACACCGGGCGCGATCGCCAGCCTCGCCCCCGGAACGGCTCGGCAGAATGCCGATTCCCCAAATCGAATCGGATAGTCGAGGGCGCCATTGACGAAAACCGTCGGCACGCGAATCGCTTGCGCCAATGCGAGAAAGTCACGCCCGAGCAGTGCGCGTAAGGTTTCGCCGCGCGTCGAGACGGCGAAACCGCGTGCGCCAATTGCAATTGCATCCGATCCGAGATCGAGTGACGCGGTCAGACGTACGAACGATCTCGCGAGCAGGCGATCGAGTCGCGCCGCACCCAGCAGATTCATCAGCCCATCGGCGCACAGGTCAGTCAACGCAGAAAGTCGACCCGCAACGCCGTTGAGGGGATACGTGCACCCGCCCACGACCAGACCCGCGATGGCATCTCCCGCCCGCGCTGCTACGGCGAGGGCAAGATAACCGCCCAGTGAATCGCCCACGAGAATCGGCGGTTTCTGGGCGCGCGCGATCGTCGCTGCGATTTCATCGAGTGCCGCATCGAAGCAGAACCGCTCGCCGCGTCGTCTGCCGTGGCCGGCGAGATCCGGCATGGCAACAGAAAAACGTGGCCCCAGCCGGCGAGCCAGCGGGAGCCACGTCGCACCATTTGCCACCGCACCATGAAGTGCGATGACGGGTCTTATTTCGTTACGTATGGGCCGCCCGCATTGATGACGTAGGCGTCGACTTGCGGCAAGAGCTGCTGCTGCAAGCCGAGGCGGAACTTCACGCGATCGGTCGCTTTCGCAACTTCTTTATACGCCTCCGGCGGAACGTTCTTTTTGGTGTACGCTTCGAGTTCTTCGACGGGCGCTGCATTCCAGAACGTCGTTTCCAAGCCGGTGAATCCGAGGATTCGCTCGAACACCGACCGCGTCTTGAAGAGCTCGGCATTGTGTTCTTTAAAGAATGCCCAAGCGAGTTTTTGATGGTCGGCGGCAACCTCTCCAACCATCCGAATCCGGAATTGCGAAATCTGCGGCGGAATTTCATCGCTCAACGAGACGGCGAGCGCCTTCGCCGCCAGCGACTCGTCTTTCGCCGCGGCAAGTGCAGCGAAATACCGTGATTTCTCATCGATCGAGGTTGCTGCGAGCGCCATCGCGTGGAGCTGATCCCATGTTGCCGCGTCGGCATTTGCACCGATGATTCCCAACAGCATGCCCTGATCGTCGGGCGAAACACTAGCCGGATTTTGCTTGAACGCAGCAAATCGCGTATTGGCCTCGGCGAGAATCCCCTTATCGCCCGCTCCCCCAAGCATGCCGATCGTCATTCGACGAAGTTGCTGCGTCGGCACGGAATCGGTCGTTTTCACCTCCCAGCCAAGTTTGTCGTAAAGCGGACGATAGACCGAGCGCAGATAGGTATCGAACGCGGCCGACCCCGGCTTCCCGCGTTCGTAGTCGGCAAGCATTCCGAGCGTACCCGAGATCTGCTGCCATTCGACCAGATTCAGATCGGGTCCGAGCGCTTTGACCAGACTCAAATACGCATTCGACGATTGACGTCCGGCTTGGACCAGCGCCCATGAATCGCCCAACATATCGATGCGGTCGTTGACGGCTTGCTCGGCGAAGTGCTGCTGCATGAACGCGGTCAAATCCGAACTATATTGAACGCGATAATAGCCGACGTTGTCGGAATTGACGACGAACGGTTCGTTACACGTTCCGGCCGGAGCTTGCGCAGTTTCCTTATCGAGCAGCGTGTACTGCGCGGCAAGGTTCGGCGCATCCGTGAGCTTGACACTCACGGGAATGTCCCAGAGATCGTGTCCGGCTTTCGGGTCCGTACCGCTGAGCAGAAACCGCTGTTGCGCGAAGGCAAGATAGCGACGACCCGACTGACACGATGCCGTGACGCTTACGACCGGGAAGCCCGGTTGTTCGGTCCATCCGGTGGCGATTTCGACAACCCGCTTGTGCGAGGAGGCGGCGAGTGAATTCCAAAGATCGGCTGTCGTGGTGTTGCTATACTTGTGCGCCTGCATATAGGACCGAATGCCGTCGCGGAACGGCGCCTCGCCTACATACGTCTCGAGCATGCGCAGAAACGATTGCCCTTTGAGATAGGTGATGCTATCGAACGAAGCTGCTGCTTCAGCTTCATTCGATATCGGCTGTTGGATCGGGTGCGTCGACAAGCGCGCGTCCGCACCCATCGCGGCTTCTTTTTCGTTGCTCGCTTCTTGCCAGACGTTCCAATCGGGATTGAAATGATCGGTCGCCTTCGTGCCCATCCATGAGGCAAAGCCTTCGTTGAGCCAGATATTGTCCCACCACGCGGTCGTCACGAGATCGCCGAACCATTGATGGGCCATCTCGTGAGCGATTACGGAGAAGACGCCTTGCTTCGCGCCGCTGGTCGAGGTCTTGGGATCGAAGAGCAGGGCGCGTTCGTTGAACGTGATGCCGCCCCAGTTTTCCATCGCGCCGCCAAACCCACCGGGAATCGCGATGAGGTCGAGCTTCGGCAGCGGAAATTTGATGCCGAAATAGTCATCATAGAAGGCGAGTAGCTTCTCGGCCGACTCGAGTGCGTAGCGACCGGATTCTTCGCGCCCCTTCGGCGTGACCACGCGAATTTTTACTCCGTCGGATTGGCCTTCGATCGCGCCGAAATCACCGGCCGAGAGGACGACCAAGTACGATGACATCTTCGGCGTGCGTGCGAAGCGCACGGTTTTCAAATCGTTTGCCGCCGGCTTCTCGCTCACGATCGGCATATTCGAAACGGCCATCCATGCCTTCGGGACGGCCGCTTCCAACTGGTATGTGGCGCGGAACGACGGCTCGTCCCAGCTCGGAAACATGCGCCGCGCGTCGGTTGCCTCGAACTGCGTCGAGATCATCACGTGTTCGCCCGCCGCGTCGCGGTAGGGCTGGTAAAAAAGACCCTCAGGCCCCGCGGGCATGACGCCCGTGTACGCAAAACGCAGCGCATGGTTCCCGACGCCGAGCGGTTTTGCAAATGTCAACGTCGTCGTTTGTGCGGCGTTGTCCGTGGCAATCGCGCTTGCCGCAATACCGTCCGCGCTCGCGGCGGACACGCGCAGGTCGAGTGTGTTCACGGCCACCCGCGCCGTTGCTTTGCGAACGTTGACGCGAACCGTCTCCATTCCGCTGAACGCGTGTTTAGGAACGTCGGTCACCAAGTGAATGTCATACGCGCTCGGCACGACCGTCTTCGGCAATTTGCCCGGGGTGGCATCGAAGGAAAACGGCTTCTCGGCGGAAGCGGGGGCAACCAGCATCGCGGCGAGGGCTGCACCGGCAGCGAGTCGTGCAAGAGAAAGACGCATGCGACCTCAGGGAAGAGCAAGAGTGATCAGGGGGAGTACGACGGAGCGAAGCGTTTTGCTGCCCACGAACGGCAGAAAAGAAAAGGCCGCACCCTTGGTCAGAGGGCGCGGCACTGCGGGGGAAGACGGGAAGCGACGCCTATGCGGTGTTCGCTTGTTGGATGTCGCGCGAGCGGCGACCGCGGTTCTCGACCATGTCGACCATCTCATCGACGATCGCGGGATCCCACTGCGTGCCGCGACCATCTTTGAGGATCTCGATCGCTCTGCGGGGCGTGATCGCATCGCGGTACGGACGCTTGGAAATCATGGCGTGAAAAGCATCGACGACGGAGACGACGCGCGATTCGAACGGGATTTGCGTGCCGGCGAGACGGTCGGGGTAACCCGCGCCATCCCAGCGCTCGTGATGCGCACGGACCAGCGGCGCGAGGTGCGCCAAGGCTGGCAAGCCGAGCAAGATCTTTTCGCCTTGCGCCGAGTGCAGTCGCATGACCGACCACTCGTCTTCGTCCAATTGCGATTCTTTTAAGAGCACGCGGTCGGGCGTTGCAATCTTGCCGACATCGTGAAGCACCGCCGCCGAGACGATGACATCTGCTTGCGCTGCAGGCAGACGCATCGCCCCAGTCAGGCGGCGCGCCCACTCCCCAGTAGCGCGCGAATGGCAGCACGTTGCTCCGTCGCGCGCATCGAGTGCGGCGAGGAGAGCGGCCATTGCATCGGATGACGCGAGCAGTTCCGAGGGAGCTTTTCCGAGCGTCGCGAGCATCGTCGCCGCTTCGGTCTGGATACGATCGAAGAATGTGAGGACCGCACGTCGATCGGTGGCGAAGGGATCCGCTTCGAGCGAGATCGCAAAGCACGTCGCCGCGAGTATCTCGAGGATTGTGGACCGGCCTGTTTCCGTGGCTTGGGCGCGCACCCAGCGGTGGATCGCGGTCAGGCTGCCCGTCGCGAGGGCTTGGGCGATATCCGCGACCAGCGGGTCGACGGTTTCTTCGACGTTGGGAATCCGCTCGAGCACCTCAGCGTTGAGGTTTTCGATCGAACGGAGGACAAGTCGCTCGCGAGCTACTTCGAGCGAGGCACCGAAGGCTGCGAGTTCCGTCATCGTCCTACATTCCGATCGGAGGATTGCAGCAAACGATGAGGGCGGCGGCGAGACAGAGGGCGATAAGCATCAAAAAACCCTTTTCGGCAATAGGCGCGAGGTGATGTGCCTATCTTAATCCGGTGATCTGCGCTTGAACCTAGTCAAATATGACTAGATGGTTTTTCTGCAATCAGTCCCCGCCTCCGTGCCACGACAAGAGCCTCGTCACGGCCGCTCGTTCCCAATTTTGAGATCACGGATCGAATATGATTTTGGACGGTATGCACGCTGCGGCCGGTGGACTCGGCAATGGCTTTCGGCCGCAGACCGCGATCCAAAAGTGAGAGTACAGCTGACTCGGTCGGGGTCAACAGTTCAATTTCACCCGCCATGGTCTCCGATGAACAGGGCAGCAGACGGATCACTGCGGCATACCCCCCGAAGCCGGCCTCGGTAAGCGAACGTAGGTGGGATTCCAACTCAAGTACGTTTCCAGATACTGCAGAGTCGGCAAGCAGCAGCGCAATTCGCCACAAAATGGCTGCGGCTTCGTTAAGGGGCGGACTGCCGCGTAAGGCCTTTTTTGCAATCGTCGTGCGGCCAAGCAGCACGTTCGCAATTGCAGCGAAGCAACCGGCGAACTCCGAGTATCGGTCGACCACGGGGGAGCCTCCCCCAAGAAAATCGCCGACGAAAGCGATCGATTCGAGGGCTTGATCGCGTTGCCCGAGCGATGCCAACAAAAGTGCCATGAGCGATCGCCGGAAAGCGACTTGCGCGGTATCGGTGATGCCCTTCAGACTGTTTCCCAGAGAAAGGATAGCACGGTCAAACGATCCATTCCAGGCCGCTTGAAGTGCCAGCACTTCGAGAATCTTAAAGGGATCATTCAGGGATTCGCGCCCGAATACATCGACAATCGTACGCAATGCCGATTCGACCCGTTCGACACTACCACGCTGTGATTCGATATCAAGAATCGAAGTCAACGCTCGATAGTGTGCAAAACGATCGGCAGATCGCGTAGCAGCCGCCGCCATTTGATGCGCAAACCACAGTGCCTGCGTATTATCGCCGCGCATCGTGCTAACGGCATAAAGCGAACTGAAACAACGCGACGCCACGCTGAAATTGCCAAGTTCGCTTGCCAACGCGGCGCCTTCTGCTGCGAACCTTTCTACGCGATCGTAATCAGGAAGGTAGAAACACGCGATACTCAAGCGTCCGAGAGTCAGCGCGCGTCGATCATCGTCAACGTCTTCGATCAGATCGAGGCACTTCTGGATCATGAGTTCGGCGTCAGCTGGCCGTCGAGCAAGCCCGTATGACATGGCAAGTGCCCCGCCGACATCGACGCGCACGTCTGAATCCGCATGATCGATCAACGATGGATCTTCGAGCAACGCAATCGCATCAGTCCGCCCATTCGCCACGAGCAACGCGTTAAGAGCCAGGGCAAACCGAGCCCGCGTAATAGAATCAATCGAGAACGAAAGCGCCTTTCGATAGAGTCGTTCTGCCTCAGCAACACGGCGGCGGTCAGCTTGGAACGTTGCACGCAATCCCATAATGATTGGGCTTTGCGAACGCAGGGCGTGCGGAAGAACCGCTACTGCCGACTCTAATGCTTCACTTCCGCCGCTCTTGAGAATTTCGAATCCGGCTGACTCAATGATTCGAACCGCATTTGTCCAATCTTCGGCGCGCCGGTAGAGCATCAACGCTTCTTCATAGCGACTCGACAGCTCAAGTGCCTGGGCAACTCGCTTAAGGCGCGATCTTAAGATGGTTACGCCCAACATGCGAGATTCATAGTCGAGGAAGTCGCGAAAGAGGTCGTGAATTCGATATTGGCCATTGCGATCGACCGAAATAAATGCGACGGTGTGTCGCAATTCTTCTAAGATCGCCTCCGCTCGATCGTGTCCCATATATTGAAGAATGTTGACATCAAGGCGCGGAAGAAGCGCTGCGTCGCGTAAAAATTCTTGCGCTTCATCCGTCATTGCGACGTACACTTGCTCAGCGAGATAGCGGTAAATCATCTCACGTGTTGTGGCCGCTATGTTTTTTAGGTCATTCGATCGCGTCGAAGATCGCAATGCAAAGATAATTGCGGTCGGCCAACCGTTCGTAAGGTCCAAGAGCGCCGAAAGTTCGTCGTCACGTACCGCAAGGCGCAAGGCGCGCGCTGAGGCACGTATTTCATCGACATCGAATGAGAGGTCGTGTTCATCGACCGCCATTCCGCTCGCTCCGTACGCAAGCCACGACGCCACGGGAAGATCGAGAGTCGAACGTGTGGAGATCAACCAAGAAATTCGCGATTTTGTTTTTTCGACTAGGGTCGCGAGGAAACGCGACGCCTCTGAATCCGCACCGGATTTATGAAAGTCGTCAATAACGACGGTACCACCATAACTTTTGAGGTGCGTGTAGAGCCAAAGAGCCAGGTCCCTGCCCGGCGTCTTTGCATCAAGGACGCTTTTGAGTGCATCGGCAATCGACGTCGCCGCCGTCGGTGCAACTTCCGCCATTGCGACGACGAGTCCGCGGACGAAGCCCGACAAATTCGCTCCGCTCTCATCGACGTCGTATCGAATGTAAGAAGAGCGCAGCAACTGAAGATACTCATTTAATGCGACGCTCTTACCATAACCGGCTGGCGCCACGATGAGTGCGACGCGTTCGGCACATGCTTCCGCCAACCGAGCTTGAACTCGGGGGCGGGGAATCGACTGAAATGCACCGCCACGGTCGATTGAACCGTCGGCAAGCACCTCACGAATCATCGTGCCTCCGCAGAACCTCGAGCAAGCCCTACCCTACCTGCTCGGCTAATGTCGTCGTATCTTAGCGTACCACGTTGGGGAGGAGCTATCCCGCACCTATGGATAGCGCTCACCACCTTTTCCGCCAGATGAAAAATCAAGCGCTTTTACGATTTGCAACAGAGAGTCGGCTTAGCCGGTTTCTCCTTACATCTACTGCCTACGGTTGAGTTCACGTATCGCAGCGTCCAGCTGCCGATCGTGGTCGCCTTCGCCGAGCACGCGGTCGACGGTGATGTCGACGGGACGCGGGTGACGCTCCATCGTCGTCCCATCGAGTGTTTGGACGCGGTAGGAGGGTAGCCGCAAGAACGAGCCGTCGATCAGCGGCGTGCCCGAGGTAAAGATAATCCAGCCGGCCGTCGGCGTTCCGACGATCTTCCCAAGATGAGAGCGGCGGTAGCCCTCGCTGAGGTTCTCGGCATCGGAGAGCGAATGTTCGTTCGTGATGAGCACGGTCGGCAGATCGAGCGCGCGTTGGCCGAGAGACGGCCGCTCGGGCCCAGACCGATTCAGGCGCGAGCTAAAATTGATGTAGTCGCGTCGACTGAGCACGTCGATCACGTAGGGATCGACGAAGCCGCCCGTATTATTGCGAACGTCGATGACGACGCCGGATTTCGTTTGATTGTCCGTGTCGAGATCGACGTAGAGCTGCGCGAGCGATCCCGAACCCATGTCCGCAATGTGGACGTACCCGAGCCGGCCGCCCGAGGCTTTGGCGACGTATGCACGCCTGCCCGCGACCCACGCCCGATACCGAAGCTGTTTTGCGGAAGCGCGATCGGTGGGCTGCACGGCGATGTCGCGCTTGCGTGCGCGATCGCCTTGCGGAGCGATCGAGAGCACCGTGCGTTTACCGACGTGATTGGCGAGCAGCTCGTCGACGTTCGTGTGTTCGGCGATCGTCGTTCCGTCGACGGCAAGGATCTCATCGCCGACGCGAATGCCGCCCGCGAGTGCTAGCGGACCGAGCGGAATGACTTCGCTCAGCACCAACTTGTGCGCGTTTGCATACGCGGTTGGCTCGAACGCCCCAGCGAGATCCGCAACCTCGGGTAAGGGAACGCCGACGGGCGCGCCGACACCCAGATGCGATGCGTTGAGTTCGCCGACCATCAGCGAAAGGATGCGGCGCAACTCGGCTCCCGTTTGCGCTCCCTCGACGCGCGGTGCGTACCGGGTACGAACGGCCCGCCAGTCGGTGCCATGGAATTGTGCATCGTAGAACCATTCATCGAGCGAACGCCACGCCTGCTCGAACACCTCGCGCTTCTCGCTTGCAAAATTGACGTCGAGTTCGGCGCTAACGGGAACGGGACGCACAGCGCCTTGGCCGCTTGCTGCAACGGTGAAAACGCGGCCGTTCTCTTGATAGTAAATTGCGCTGCCATCCGATGACCACTGCGCGTTCGTTTTCTGCCCCAGCGTTGCGGTGAGCTGATGGGCGATCGGCTGTTCTTTTGCCAACTCGTCGATCGAATAGGTATAGAGATTCGCTTGCCCGGCAGCCGCCGCGTTGAGCAGCAGCGTCTTCCCATCGGGGCTGACGCGCGCGGCGCGAACGTCGAGTCCGGTCGGCAAGAGCGTGAGCCGATCGCGAATTCCCTCGAAGACGATCTGCGTTTCTTTTTTTACGGTCGGCGAACTCGATGGCGTCGGGCTCGGCGCGGTGGTCGCTCGCGGTGCGCTCGGCGCGCTCTTGGCGGGCAATTCCGTAAAGAGATCGCGAAACTGATCCTCGCGGAACTTCGGCGCGCGCGGAATGAGATCGATCTGCGCGATTGCGCCGTCTTCCGTGCGCTGAGAGGTCGCGTAGTAGAGACGCGTGCCGTCCGGCGACCACGTCACGCTGCCCGCATTCGAATTGGCAAGGAAACTGATCGGGCGTTCCGATCCGCCCGTCGTGCGGACGACGCGGACCGTGGCAAAACCCTTGGCGCCCGCCTCCGTGACGGCGATCCAGGCGCCGTCGTTTGAAAACGCGACGTCATCGACATCGCCGAATGGCGCACGCGAGAGTTCGCCGCGCACGAGCAGGCGCGTCGATTTTGCCGCGAGGTCGAGAATGCGCAACTCCGTTCCATTGCGAAAAAAGACGATCGTCTTCCCATCGGGTGAATAGCGCGGATAGTCGTCGCTTGCCGCTTCGTCCGTCAGGCGGGTTTCGGTCTGCGTTCCGAAATCATACGTATAGAGATTGCGCGAGCCGCTGCGATCGGATACGTAGACCAAGCGTCGACTATCGGGCGCCCACTGAACCATTGCTTCGTTGCCGGTCGTCGTCGTGACGCGCGCCGCATCGCTTGCATCTTTACTCGATCCGGCAAACACCTGACCGTGCGCGACGAAGGCGAGCTTCTTGCCATCGGGCGAGAGCACGGCGCCGCTGACGCGTGCGAGGGTGAGATGCTCGATGCCCGCGCGCGGCGGTGCGCCGCGCAAGACGATCGGAACGGCCGATGCATTTCCGGCGAGGTCCGTTTTCCAAATCCCAAAATCGCGCTCGAAGACGATCGTCTTTCCATCGCCGCTCATCGCCGGGTACAGGAGTCGACCATCGGTGAAATGCGTGATCGCACGCGCCTTCCCACCGACGCTCTTCAGCCAAAGATTCGGCGTTCCGGTGCGGTCGGACACATACGCGATCGACGCGCCGTCGGGCGTCCACATCGGCCATTCGTCTTTTGCGCCGCCGTCGCTAAAGCGATCGATCCGTTCGCCGCGTTTGATCGCAATCGTGCTCTCGTCGATATGCGCGCGACCGTGTCGCCACCACTGCAGAAAGCCGCCGGTCTTGTAGGCGACCGCCGAACCATCGGGCGAGGGAACGCCTTGCGATGAATTGACGTAGCGCTCGCTCACGACGTTCATCGGCGTTCCGCCCGCAATCGCGACGCGCTTCACATTGCCCATGTACGCGATGTTCCCGCCGCTCGTCGTAAAATACACATCGCGTGAATCGTGCGACCAGCCATCGAGCGTATTCGCATCCCCCGCGCCATCGAAGGTGAGCCGCTTTGCCTCGCCGCCGTCGAGCGTTAAGACGGTGACCTCGCTTCCGGTTCCCGGACGCTGCGAACTATACGCGAGATGCTTTCCATCGGGTGCATACAGCGGACGCGAGGCATTGCCGCCGTCGGCGACGAGAAGACGCGCCGTGCCGCCACCACTTGCGACCGTCCAGATATCGCCGCCCGAGACGAAAGCGATCTCGCTTCCGTCGGGTGAAATGCCGGGCTCGGCAAAGCTGCGAAGCGCCGCGGGTGCCTCATCGGCTCGCACCGGAACGATTAGCGACGCAAGGGGAAGAACGGCCGCAAGAAGCGCGGCAATACGGCGGCGAAACATCATGGCGCCGTGCGTTCGCCGTCCGAGGAACGCCGACCGCCTCGAGGTTACCGAACGCCGACGGCGTCGTCCGTTTCGACCGCTTCCATCGCCGCTTCCCACGCGTGAAGCGCTTCGCTTGCAGCCGTTTCGATCGCCGCTAATTTATTGCGCAATTTCGCAACGGAAACCGGATCGTCGTAGAGGTCGGGTGCGGCGAAGAGCGCGGTGAGTTCGCCGCGTTTCTGGTCGATTTCCGCCACCCGTTTTTCGGCCGCTTCCAATTCGCGTTTGCGCCGCTGGATGTCTTTGGGCGATGCGATCGGAGCTTCGATGAATGCCACGGGCTTCGGTTTTGGTTGCGGGGACTTGCCCGTCGCGGCGTGACCGAGCGCCGCCGCCTCGAAGGCATCGTAGCCGCCTTGGATCGGCGTTGCGAGACCGTCTCGAATCCAGAGCGTCGTCTCCGCCAGCCGCTTGAGCAGGTAGCGATCGTGCGAGACGACGAGCAGCGCACCGTCGTATTCGGCCAGAATCGATTCGAGCGCTTCGCGACTTGGAATGTCCAAATCGTTCGTCGGTTCATCCAGGAGAAGACAATCCGCGTGCTGCGCCATCAGTCGCGCGAGCATGATGCGTCGACGCTCGCCGCCGGAGAATGCCTCGACGGGTTTGTCGGCGGCATCTCCGCCAAGCCGCATGCGACCGAGCAAACCACGCGCTTCTTCTTCGGTGATCTTGGCAGCATCGAGAACCGCATCGACCGCGCGCATACCGGCGGGCAATTCATCCGCCGAGTCTTGCGCGAAATAGGCGGTCTTCAAGCCGGGGCCAAAGCGAATCGTCCCATCGTCGGCTGCGATCTCGCCCGAGAGGATCTTGAGCAAGGTCGATTTTCCCGCGCCGTTCGGTCCGACGATCGCGACGCGCTCGCCACGCTTGATGTCGAAGGTCAAGTTCTTGAAGAGCGGCTCGCTATACGCTTTCGTGAGGCCTTTGACTTCGAGTGCGAAACCGCTGGTCGCGCGACGCGTTGCAACGAGCGTCATGCCGATCGACGCGCGGTCCGTATCCGGCGGCGGCGCATCGGGCATCTTGCTCATCTTCTTCTCGCGACTGCGCACGTGCGAATAGTTGTGCGAGCCGTGCGTCTTGAGTTCGTCGATCACGGCCTGTTCGCGCGCGCGCTCGGCGAGCGCCACTTCGTACACGCGTCGCTGTTCGTCGCGACGCAACGTTCGCTGTTCGAGAAAATCCGTATACGCTTTGCCCTGCTTCACATCGTAGGCGACGAGTTCGCCGCCCGAGAGATCCCACACGACCGTCGCGACGCGTTCGAGAAAGTACCGGTCGTGCGAGACGACCAACGTCGCGCGCGGATCGGCGATAATAAAGTCTTCGAGCCAACGCACCGTCTCGATATCGAGATGGTTGGTCGGTTCGTCGAGGATCATCCAATCCGGGCGCTCGAGGAGCACCCGCGCGAGCATCGCCCGGGTCCGCTGTCCGCCGGAAAACCCGCTCGTCGGCCGATCGAGATCCGATTCATCAAAATCGAATGCGGCGATCGTCGCTCGCATTTGCTTTTCGAGTCCCTCACCGCCGTGTCGATCGAATGCTTCGCGCGCATCGCCATAGCGATCGAGCAGCGTTGCCTCGGCTTCGTGATCGCCG
>Ga0123337_10004531_pt1 | contig 14099 bp, 11 predicted proteins | sample frozenSSSSmetaG_FD_89792 | JGI IMG/M metagenome (GOLD analysis project Ga0123337, IMG submission 89792) | Glacier valley bacterial and archeal communities from Borup Fiord, Nunavut, Canada, to study Microbial Dark Matter (Phase II) -... | ecosystem: Environmental > Aquatic > Freshwater > Ice >... | reverse complement strand
GTGGCGGCGACGGTGGGTTTCCAGAGCGAGCCTTGGAAGAGGAGGCCGTGCTTGGTGCGTTTTTGGGCGGCGCCGGCGACTTTGGCTCCGGTCGTTTCGTGGAGGACGTCGTAGAGTTCGGGGCGGATGAAGCAGACGGTGGGTCCGGGGGGTGGGGCTGAAGGTAGGAGCCCATTTATGGGCGATTCGGGAGACGAAGAGGGGACAGTCGATCCATCGCCCATAAATGGGCTCCTACATTCGGAGTCGCAGCGTTCTTTTAGGATGACGGGCTGGGCTTGGGCGCGCAGGGATTCGACGAGGGCGGCGTGGACGAGGCGGTAGCTTTCGGTGGCGCGGGCGTCGTAGAGCGCGTGTCCGCGGGGGACGACGAGCGTGTAGGTCCAGTCTTCGCGGTGATCCACCACGCCGCCGCCGGTGGGACGGCGGCAGAGGTCGAGGCGTTCACCGGGGGCTAGGGCGGCGAGTTGTTCGCGGACGTAGGCGATTTTCTGGCTGTAACCGAAAGTAAAGGCAGGCGCGCGCCAGTCGTAGTGGCGGAAGCGGGCGTGGGTTTGCGCCGCTTCGGGGTAGCGTTGGAGCAAGAGGAAATCCACCGCCATGTTCTCGGCGGCGCCGCCGGTGCGATGGGGGAGGAGGTCGAGGATCATGGTTTGGAGGTATCGTTCTCGTTCTTCGTTCTCTTACTCGTTCTCGATGGTTTGAGGGGGCGATCTTGGAGAACGAGAACGAGTAAGAGAACGAAGAACGATTTTTCAGGCTTGGTGATACCAAGCCTGAAAGGGCACGGGGATGATGAGTTGGTCGAGCTGGGCTTCGAAGGTCTCGATGGGCGTCTTCACTTTTCCGGCGAGGGGCTTGAGGTCGAGGGTGAGAATGGCCTGGCGCTTCGATGCGGCGCGCGGGTCGGCGGCGCGGGTCACGGCTTCGATGGGCGCGGCGGTTTCGGAGAGTTTGAAATGGGCGCGGATGCGGCGGGCGAGTTCGTAACGGGACAGGGCGTCGGCGCCGGCCCAGTGATAGATGCCGCGGGCGTCGTTGCGCTCGAGGAGTTCGAGCATGAGGTCGGCGAGATTTCCGGCGGTGCAGGGCTGGCGGATTTCGTCGGAGAAGACGCGCGGGGTTTTGCCGGCGGACCAGTCGGCGAAGAGGCGTTCGTGGAGGCTGCGTTTGCCGGACAGGCTGTTGCCGGTGAGGAGCGGGGCGCGGAGGGTGATGGCGAAATCAGGAGCGGCGGCGTGGACGAGGCGTTCGCTTTCGAGCTTCTGGCGTCCGTAGAGGTTGATGGGTTTCGTGGCGCTCTGGAGCGAGTAGGGCGAGGCGCTGGTGCCGTCGAAGACCTGCTCGGAGGAGAGGTGGATGAACTTCGCGCTGAGGTGATGGGCGAGGCGGGCGAGGGTGGCGGGGAGGGCGACGTTGAGGGCCTGGGCGCGGGCGGGGTCGGCGTCGCATTGGGCGGGCTCGGCGACGGCGGCGCAGTTGACGATGGCGTCGGGGAAGGCGTCGAGGATGGCGCTGGTGAGCGCGGCGTCATCGGTGAGGTCGAGGGCGCGTTTCACGTTCACGCCGGGAAGCGGGCCGGCGAAGGAGCCGACGAGACCGGTGACGTGGTGGCCGCGACGGGCGGCGGCCTGGGCGAAGGCGCTGCCGACGAGACCGGAGGCGCCGGTGAGGAAAAATTTCATGAGGCGGAAGGTGGCAGGAGCTCGGGGGTGATGTGCCAGCAGATGCGCCAGCGAGGGCGGCCGGTGCGCTTGTGGGAATCGCCGCTGGATTCGAGGGTGATGATGGCGCCCTTCTTGAGCTTGAAGGCGGAGGGCTTGGGTTTGCCGCGCACGAGGAGAGTGGCGAGCGCGCTGAGGTGCGGCTCGTGGCCGACGATGGCGAGGTGGGTGCCGGGAGGAAGCGTTTCGAGGCGTTCGGCGATCTCGGCGGGGTCGTCCTCGGGGAGAAGCCCGGAGGTTTCGAGCATCATGCGGTTGGGATTGAGGGCGCGGGAGAGAATGGTCGCGGTCTCGCGGGAGCGTTTGAGCGGGCTGTGCCAGAATTGCGAGGGATCGAGGGCGCGGTTGGCGCGGAGCCAGGCGGCGAGGAGGGCGGTGTCGGCGCGGCCCTGAGGGCTGAGCGGTCGGGAGGGATTTTCCTCTTCAGTGACGGCGTGGGCGTGGCGGATCAGGTAGAGGCGCATGTCGGACGGTCAGCGCGCCGGAGCGGCGATGTGGCCGGGCGCGGAGGGCACGCCCTTGCCGTCGAGGAGGGAGCGGACGGCGCGGAGGAGCGTGCTCAATGCGTAGGGCTTGGTGAGCGCGCCTTGGGATTCGGCGGCAAAACCGGCCACAGGAGATATCTCGGAGCTACTGGTGTGGAGCAGGCGCAGGCCGGCGTGAGTGGCGTGAAGTTCGCGGATGAATTTTTCGCCGGCGGGTCCCGAGCGGCCGGAGTCAATGATGAGGAGATCGACCGGTTTGCGGTGCCGGCGGACGAGCAGGCGGGCCTTGGCGGCGGTGTCGGCGGCGAGAACACGGTAGCCGTCGGAAGTGAGGATGCCGGCGATCATCTTGGAGACGACCTGGTCTTCCTCGACGAGCACGACGGCCTCGCGGCCGCGGGTGGAGGGCAGAGCGACGGGCGTGGCCGGCTGGGCGCTGACGGCTTCCTCCACGGCGGGGAGATAGATCTCAAACGTGGAGCCGGCGCCCGGCGCGCTTTGCACGAAGATGTGGCCACCGCTCTGCTGCACGATGCCGTAGACGAGCGAGAGACCGAGGCCGGTGCCCTTGCCTTGTTCCTTGGTGGTGAAAAACGGTTCGAAGAGATGGGCCTTGGCCTCGGCGTCGATGCCGGTGCCGTTGTCGCTGACGGAGAGCAGCACGTAGCGGCCGGAGGGCATGTCGGTGGCGCGGCGGTTGCGGACGGCCTTGATTTCGCGGAAATCGGTGCGGATGGCGACGCGTCCGCCGGGTGAAAGGGCGTCGCGGGCGTTGATGGTGAGATTGAGCAGCACCTGCTGGATCTGCATCGGGTCAACGCGCACATGGTCGGGCGAGGCCTGCGGCGAGAGGGTGAGGCTCTTGTCGGGTTGAAGCAGTTTCGCGAGGATGTCGGCGTTTTCCTGCACGAGCTGGTTGAGACTGACGACCTTGGGGTCGAGGGCCTGGCGGCGGCTGAAGGCGAGGAGCTGGCGCACGAGGCCGGCGGCGTGGAGGCCGGCGCGGTGGATCTCGCCGATCTCGCGCGCGGCATGACGGACGACGGCGGGCTTGCTGCGGAGGATTTCGCAGTAACCGTTGATGACGGAGAGAAGGTTGTTGAAATCGTGGGCGACGCCGCCGGCGAGGCGACCGACCGCATCGAGGCGTTGCGCGTGGATGAGATCCTCCTGCAGGCGACGCTTGGCCGTCATGTCGCGGTAGGTGATCGAAATATGGGTGACGCGCCCGCGGGCATCGGCCACCGGGCTGAAAATCCACGTCGTGTAGAGACGGCGTCCGGGGCCGCAGGTGAGATAGCCTTCGCCGCTGAGCGCGAGACCCGGCGCGAGGCGGGCCAGCCATTTTTTCAGGTCAGGAAAATGGTCGCGGTCGGCGTGGAGTTCGCCGTGCGCGAGGCGATGCAGCTCGTGCATCGGGCGGTTGGTCATCGCGCAGAGGCTCTGGTTGGCGAAGCGGATGCGGAGGCCGTCGCGTGTCCAATGGCGGTCGGCGATGAGCACGCCCTCGCCGAGCGTGCCGAGGGCGCTGGCCAGCAGGGTGGCGGAGGGACGGGGCAGACGCGGAACGCGCGCCTTGGCGGCTGGACGTTTCTTTTTCAAGACAGAGGTGGAGGGGTCAGGGCGCGAGGCGCTCGATGATCCAGTCGCCGGATTTTTCTCGGCGATAGCGGAGGCGGTCGTGCAGGCGGCTGCGGCGGCCCTGCCAGAATTCGACGGTCTCGGGGTTCACGCGGTAGCCGCCCCAGTTGGGCGGGGTGGGGACTTCGACGCCCGCGTATTTTTTGTCGAGGGCCTTCATGGCGTCCTCAAGCACGGCGCGGCCGTTGATGATGGCGCTCTGCTGCGAGACCCACGCACCGAGCTGGCTGGCGCGCGGACGGGTGTGGAAGTAGGCGTCGCTTTCCTCGCGGGTGAGACGGGTGATCGCGCCCTCGATGATGACCTGACGTTCCAGCGCGACCCACGGAAACAGCAGGGAGACGCGGGGGTTTTCGGAGAGATCGCGACCCTTGCGGCTCTCGTAGTTGGAGTAGAAAACGAAGCCGCGTCCGTCGAGGCCCTTGAGCAGAACAGTGCGCGAGGCCGGACGGCCCTCGCGCGTGGCGGTGGAGAGCGTCATGGCGTTGGGCTCGGTGATCTTGGCGGCCTCGGCCTCCTGAAACCATTTGTCAAACTGGCGGAAGGGGTCGCGCGCCAAATCCTTTTCGAGGAGTCCGGCCAGGCTGTATTCTTTGCGGAGATCTGCGAGGGACATGAAGTGTGAAGCCAACGTGTGCCCGCGAGAGCGGACTGTCAAAAATCATCGTGTAAACGTGCGTATATCCGCCGCCCACACCGGAAACTCCGCCGTGAGGGTCGCACGGTCGCCGAGGGTGAATTCACGCTCGTCCCAGCCTGGCGACATCGTGCAGCCGAGCAGCGCCCATGTTCCGCCCTCGGCCAGCCGCGCGCCCTGCCAGGTGTCGCCGGGCACGACGAGCTGCGGCGTCTGGCCGGCGACGAAGTCGCTCCCTAGTCGTATTTTCCGGCCCTCGCCGGTGGCGGGATCGAGGATCAGGTGTTCAACGGCGTCACCCCCGTAGAAATGCCAGACCTCTTCGTTGCGTAGTTGGTGCAACGCTGAAAACTCCTCGGGCGTGATCAAAAAATAAATCGCCGTGCCCATGGGCCGACCGCTGGGCAGGCGGGTGGCGCTTGCATACGTCTGGCGGAAGAAACCGCCTTCGCGGGGCAGCGGTTCGAGTCGCAGGGAGGCGATGAGATCGGCGGCGGTCATGCGGATGACAGGAAGTGATAAGAGTAGGATGAACCGCAAGGCGGGTTTATACCCCGCCTCGCCTAATTCCACCGACCTTAACTTTGTCACGTATTACGTGACAAAGTTACTTTGGTTAAAACTAAGTTTGTAACGTAATACGTGACAAATGATGCAGTGGGATTGGGTTCTGGGGTAGGAGTGGGAAGGGGAGTGGTTTATCGCCTCGCGCGGCGGGGGAATCCGGCTACGTTTCGCCGCGATGTCACCCGCCGCCTACATCGACGCCCACGCGCCTGTTCTGATCTCCATTCTTCAGAGGCTGGTGCGCACCGACACCGTCAATCCGCCGGGCAACAACTACGCCGCGATCACCGCACTCCTCTCGGACGAACTCGCGCAGGCCGGACTTCAGGCGAAACGCTTCACCGTTCCGACGGCCCTGCTCAAGAAAACACTGCCGTCCGCGCAGCATGGGTTTCCGCGCTACAACGTCCTCGGCAAGCTCGCAGTGCGCGGCGCGAAGAAGACGATTCACTTCAACGCCCACTACGACGTCGTGCCGGTTTCCGGCGCGTGGCGACATGGCTCCCCTTTCGGTGGCACGGTTGACGGCGGCTGGATTTACGGACGCGGCACTGCCGACATGAAGGGGTCCCACGCTTCGCTGCTGATGGCATTGCGCGCGCTGCGGGCGACGGGCACGGCTCCGAAGATGAACGTCGAGGTCTCGTTCACCGCCGACGAGGAAACCGACTCCGCGCTCGGTGCGGGCTGGCTCGTGAAACACGCGCCGATCAAGCCTGACTACGCGGTAGTCATGGAAGGCGGCGAGGGCAACGCCGTATGCTGCGGGCACAATGGCGTTGTCTGGCTCAACGTCACCGTGCACGGCCGCGCCGCCCACGGCAGCGTGCCGCACGAAGGCATCAATGCCCTCGAAAAAATGTCCGCCCTCGTGCTGGCGCTCGACGATTACAAGAAGGTGCTCGCGAAGCGCACGTTCACCGCACCCAACGGCAAGGTCATGCGGCCGACTCTGAACATCGGCGGCGTTTTCGCTTCGGGCGAAGGCGGCAAGATCAACACGGTGCCGGCGCTCGCGAGTTTTTCCATCGACCGCCGCGTGATCGCGGTCGAGACCGTGCCCGCGGCCGAACGCGAGTTGCGGGCGTTCCTCGCGGCGGCGGCGAAAAAAATCCCGCAGTGCCGCATCACGGTCGAAAAAGTTTCGCACAACCACCCGACGTTTAATCCGCCGACGCATCCGTTCTTCACCACGATGGCCGGATGCGTGACGCGTGTGCGTCGTGAGAAAACGGTCTTCCGCGTATCGAACGGGTTTAACGACATGTATTTTTTTGCCGGCGAGCGGAAGATTCCCACGCTCGGCTACGGTCCGGGCGGCGACGACTGCCACGCGGTGGACGAGCGCGCTTCGGTGAAGGAGCTGGTCGCCAGCGCGAAGATCTACGCCGAATTGCTCACGACGTTCGCGGGGTGAGCATCAGTTTCCGGCCTGCACCTGGTCATTGGCCTTGTCGATGAGGCGGGCACGCCCGGCCTCGCCGGTCGCCTGCATGGCGTCGATGAATCGGCGCACATCCGCCTCGGATGCTTTTGCGAGCCAGGCTTTCTGCATCGCCGGGGTAAAGGTGTAGCTCGCCGGGGCGTTGCCGTCGGCTCGCGTCCAGACATGTCCCCAGAGGTTGCGCGTGATCGATGAATAATAGACGGTCTCCTCGGTCACGGACACACCGTGGGCATCACACCAGTTCGCGAGCGGGCTTGCGTGTTTCTCGCCGACGGGTGCGAACTTGAACAAAGCTTTGGTCGTGAAGATCGTGCCGGTGATCGTGGTCGCTCCCTCGGTCGTCTTGATGACGGGGAAACAAGTGGCCGTGCCTATGAGCCCGAGCGCCAGAATGATGATCCATCCAACTTTCATGAGCCCGTCAGCCTGCCCAGCCGCGGCGGATCATGGCAACAGCGATCGCGGCGAGGAGAAGCGCCACGATTTTCGAGATGGCGCGCAGGCCGGTCGTGCCGAGCCAGGCTCCAAGCTTCTCGGCGTTGAACAGCGCGGCGACGAGCAGGCCGAGGTTGGCGGCGAGCGCGAGGAGCGTCATGGCGAGGCCGACGGTGTCCACAAGCACGAGCAGCGTGGTGATCAACGCCGGACCCGCGATCAGCGGCATGCCGAGCGGCACCACGCCGAAATCGTCGTTGGCATCGGGGGATTCCTTCGAGGCTGGCAGCACGAGTTCGCGCGACGCCAGCACGAGGAGGATGAGTCCGCCCGCGACCTGGAAATCGCTGATGGTAATTCCGATGGCGGCGAAAATACTCCGGCCGAGAAACAGAAAGATCAGGGCCACGGCACCGCCGGTGAGAGTGGCCTGCCGGGCGACGCGGCGGCGCGCGGCGGGGGCAACGCCGGCGCTCATCGCCAGGAAAATCGCGGCGAGCCCGATGGGGTCGCTGGCGACGAAGAGCGGGATGAAGGCCTTGAGAAATTGTTCGGCCCAGAGCGGCATGGGGGAAGGTTGTCCCTTCGCTCCCGCTTTCGCAAGGCCGGCTCAGCCGATCATCTGAACGGGTGTCGTCGACCGTGCGGGAGCAGACGGCTTTGAGGCGGGCAGGAGGATCTCGAAGGTCGTGCCTTTGCCCACCGTTGAGTCCACGCGGATGGTGCCGCCGTGTTTTTTCACGATGGAGTAGGTGGTCGCGAGGCCGAGGCCGGTGCCGGTTTTCTTGGTGGTGAAAAAAGGGTCGAAGATATTTTCGAGGTGCTCGGGGCGGATGCCGGTGCCGGTGTCGGCCACGGTGACGCGCACCCAGCGGTGGTCCATGGGGGCGATGGACTGGCCGGAGGAGTGTTCGTGGTTTTTGGCGGTGATGGCGAGGGTGCCGCCGGAGGGCATGGCCTGGGCGGCGTTGACGGCGAGGTTTTGGAAAACTTGAAGGAGCTGGGCCTCGTCGGCCTCGACCGTCCACAGGTCGGCGGCGATGACGACGGTTTTTGCCAGTCCGGCGGCGCCTTGGGCGATGGCGGCGGCGTCATGCAGCAGCGGGGCGAGGAGGATGGTTTTTTTGACAGGGGCGCCGTCGCGGGCGAAGGTGACGAGCTGGCGGGTGAGGTCGTTGGCGCGCCAGGCGAGGCGGTCGATCTCGCCGAGGCGGGTGGCGGCCTCGGGTGGAAGCGCGGGCGTGCGTTGCGCGAGGGTGGTCTGGCCGATGAGGGCGGTGAGGATGTTTCCGAAATCGTGGGCGATGCCGCCGGCGAGCATGCCGAGGGATTCGAGCTTTCCAGCGCGCGCGGCCTCGTCGGCGCGTTTGCGTTCCCGGGTGACGTCGCGGAGGGCGAGCACGGCGCCGGCGACGCCGGAGGACGTGCGGATGATGACGGCGATCTCGGCGATGAAGCGTTCGCGACCGTCGGGGCCGAGCAGGCGGTAGGCGTCGATGGAGCGTTCGAGGTCGGGGTTTTTGAGGAGAACGAGGGCGGGGAGCGGGCGGGGTTCGCGGGTGCGTTCGTCGAGGGGTTTCAGGAGATCGGCGATGGGACATCCGGCGGCGCGCTGGCGGGTCCAGCCGAGGAGTTGCTCGGCGGCGGGGTTGATCAGGGATACGTGGCCGAAGGCGTCGATGGTGATGACGGCGTCGCCGATGCTTTGGAGGGTGAGCTCGAGGCGCTGGCTTTGCTCGGCGAGGAGACTGGCGGCGCGGCGGCGCTCGGTGATGTCGGTGAAGACGCCGAAGATTCCGACGGGGTGGTCGTGTTCATCGCGGATGATGTCGGCGCGGACGAAGGCGGGGATGGAGCGGCCGTCCTTGGTTTTGATGTCGGTCTCGCCGTTCCAAGAGCGGCCGGCACGGATGCTGGCGTGGATCTCGGCGGCGATGATTTTGTCGGCGAAGAGCGGGGCGGGTTCGGTGACGGCGTTGAGTGCTTCGACGGTGTAGCCGAAGAGGGCGAGGTGGGCGCGGTTGTGGTAGACGGAGTTGCCTTCGAAGTCGCCGATGCCGATGGCATCGGAGGAGCTTTCGACGGCCTGCCGGATGCGGTTGAGGGTGAGGCTGGTTTCGCGGAGGGCGCGCCGGTGCGTGCGCCGGCTTTGGTAAAGCAGGACGGCGAGGACCGCGACAAGCAGCCAGGAGACGATATCGAGGAGGACCAGCATGAGCCGAGACACGGGAACGGTGCTGGTTTTTCGCGGTGGCGCAAGGAGGCGGCGACGTTGGATAAAATCGTTCTCGTTCTCCGCGGCGGCATGGGCAACGCTGGCGCTTTCATGACCGCGCCGCTGCTTTACGAATCCCACTGTCATACGCCGCTCTGCGGGCACGCCTTCGGCGAGCCCGAGGACTACGCGGCGGTGGCGGAAAAGCGCGGGTTTAAGGGCATCATCTTCACGTGTCATTCGCCGCTGCCGGACGGGCTGGCGGCGAATGTGCGCATGAAGCCGGAAGAGTGGGACACCTACGTGGCGATGGTGGCGCGGGCGCGGCGCGAGTTCGCGGGGCGTGTGGATGTGCGGCTGGGGCTGGAGAGCGATTTTTATCCGGGGGTGGAGCCGTGGCTGGAGCAGTTGCACGAATGCGCGCCGCTGCACCACGTGCTCGGCTCGGTGCACATGCAGATGTCGTTTTACAAGGAACGGTTTTTCAAGGGGAACCAGTTCGCTTATCAGCGGCTTTATTTCGATCACCTTGCGCAGGCGGCGGAGACGGGGTTGTTCGACACGCTGGCGCATCCCGACCTCGTGAAGAACGAGGCGCCGGAGGAGTGGGATTTCACGCGCATCAAGCCCTACATCGTGCGCGCGCTGGACCGGATCGCGGCGACGGGCGTGGCGATGGAACTCAACACCAGCGGCGTGAACAAGACGCTGCCCGAGATGAATCCGGGCCCCGCGCAACTCGCGCTCATGCAGGAGCGGGGAATCCCCGTCGTGATCGGGGCCGACGCGCATATCGCGCAGCGCGTGGGGGACGGTTACGAAGCGGCGTTGAAGTTGTTGCAGGAGGCGGGCTACACGAAGGTGAGTTATTTCCTTGATCGTAAGCGGCACGAGGTGCCGATCGCGAAGGCGCTGGCGTCGCTGCGGTGAGGTGCGGGCACGCCGCCGGCTGGTTTCAGGCGCGGGGTGGTGAGGTCAACGAGCGATGGGTGCGGGCGAGGGCTTCCTTCAACTGGTCCACGCGCAGAGGCTTGCTGAGGAAGTCGTTCATGCCGGCGGCGTGGGCGAGTTCGCGGTCTTCTTTGAAGGCGCCGGCGGTGAGCGCGATGATCCAGGGGCGTTCCCGCCACTCGGGGCGCGCGCGGATGCGGCGGGTGGCGGTGAGGCCGTCCATGTTGGGCATCTGCACATCCATGAGGATCACGTCGAAGGCGCGGCGTTGGAGCGCACCGATCACCTCGACGCCGTCGGAGACGACCTCGATGTCGTAGCCGAGACGCTGGAGGGTGAGGCGGGCGACGCGCTGATTCACGCTGTTGTCCTCGGCCATGAGGATGGTGAGGGGCATGGTTTCGCCGAGGCGTTCCTGGGCGATGATGGGGATCGGCGTGGCATGCGCGGTGCTCGGGGCGGAGATAGTCACGGGAATCGTCAGGGTGAAAACCGAGCCGCGGCCGTGCTCGCTTTCGACTCCGATGGTGCCGCCCATGAGCTCGGACAGCCCCCGGCTGATCGCAAGGCCGAGGCCGGTGCCGCCGTGCGTGCGGGTGGTGGAGGCGTCCACCTGGTGGAAACGCTCGAAGAGGCCCTCCTGTTTGTCCTTGGGAATTCCCATGCCGGTGTCGCGCACGTGGAAGCTCACGGTGCAGCTTTGCGCCGTGACCTCGCGGGCGTCCACCGCGACGGTGATGGTGCCGCGCTCGGTGAACTTTACGGCGTTGCCGAGGAGGTTGACGAGGATCTGGCGGAGGCGGGTGGCGTCGCCGACGATGGAGCGCGGCACGTCCGGCCCGACCCGACGGTTTATTTCGAGGCCTTTTTCCAAGGCGTGCGCGCCGACGAGGTCGATGGCGTCCTCGATGCACAAGATGAGATCAAGCGGCTGGTGCTCGAGCTCGACGCGTCCGGCCTCGATCTTCGAGTAGTCGAGCGTGTCGTTGATGAGGGTGAGCAGGGTTTCGCCGGAGAGTTTTATCGTGCGCAGGTAGTCGCGCTGGTCGGGCATGAGCGGGGTGTCGGCGAGGATGTTGGTCATGCCGATGACGCCGTTGAGGGGTGTGCGGATCTCGTGGCTGATGTTGGCGAGGAAGGCGCCCTTGGCCTGGTTGGCGGACTCGGCGGCGCGGGCGAGGCGGTTGGTTTCCTCGATGGTGGCCTGGAGGGAGGCGTTGGCGGTGCGCAGGCTGTCCTCGGATTCGAGCAGGGCGATCATGCTCACGCGCTCGCGGGTGATGTCGTGGTTGATGCCGTAGGAATGGAGCGGGCGGCCGTCGCGGTCGCGGAGAACGCGGCCGCAGTTGCGCAGGTAGCGGCTTTCGCCGGAGAGGAGCATCACGCGATATTCGATGTCGAATTCGTTCAGGCCCCCGGCGATGTCGTGCTCAAGGCGTTCATGGATGAACAGGTCCTCGGGCATGATGCATTGGCGCCAGAAGTCGGGCCGGCCGGTGAACGTTGCGCGTTCGATCCCGTAGAGTGAAAGCATCGCGTCGTCCCAGATGAGTTCGCCGGTGGTGAAGTCGTGCTCCCAGATGCCGATGCTGGCGGCCTTGGCCGCGAGGCTGATGCGCTCGGCGAGGCGAAGCACCTCGAGCTCGGCGCGCTTGCGTTCGTCGATGTCCTGAATCGTGCCGGCCACGCGAATGACGCGGCCATTCTCGGTCTCGGCGTGGCCGATGCTGCGAACCCAGATGGCGCGCCCGTCGCCGCGCCGTATCTCCAGCTCCACGTCGTAGGGCACGCCCATTTCGAGGCATTGGGCGAAAGCGGCCTCGATGACGGGGCGGTGCGGCTCGATATACGCGTTGATGGCCTTGGTCACATCGACGATGAGCGCAAAAGGCAGGTCATGGATGCGAAAGGTCTCCGCGCTCCAGAGAAGAGTGCGGCTTCGAGGATCGTATTCCCAGCTGCCGATTCGGGCGATGTGCTGGGCTTCGCGGAGACTGGATTCGCTGCGGGCGAGGGCGGCCTCGTGTTCGATGCGCTCGGTCACATCGGTCTGGACCGCCATGTAGGCGATGACCTCGCCGGAGGTGTTGCGGATCGGCTGGCCGTCAATGCGCACCCAGTAGCACCGGCCGTCCTTCCGCTGGTTGAGAATGGTTGTGTTGAACGGCTTGCCGGCCTGCGCGGCGTCACCCATCTCGCGGGCTTTGGCCGGATCGCTGGCCGGGCATTGCAGGATGTGACCGGGCTTGCGCCCCAGGACCTCGGACAATTCGTAGCCGGTGAGGCGGGTGAAACTGGCGTTGACCCACAGGATGCGGGCCTGCGCATCGGTGATGACGACCGAGTTGGGCGTCAGCAGCGCAACCATGGCGAGCAGGTCGCTGGTTGCAATCGGGAGGTCTCCCAGCTTGGGAAACGGTGCATCAAAGAGGGACATGATCGGGCTGGGCTGATTTCCTGCCGCCTTTCCAAACTGGCCTCCATGGCGGCATGGGCGCAAGGAGCATATGGGTGGCGGGGATCGTTTGCGAAAAGAACTGTCCTTTGCGCGGCCAGACCGTATCTCGGCTGCATGGTTTCCGCACCGCTCAACCTCCACGACTTCACCCGCGCCGGGCTCACCGCGCAGGTCGAGGCCTGGGGCTTCAGCCCCGTGCACGGGGCGCGGCTGTGGAACTACCTGTATTATGAAAGCGCGGACAACCTCGCCGCGATGATGGAGTTGCCCGTGCGCCTGCGCGCGAGGTTGGAGACGGAAACGATGATCGGCCGCCTGCCCGTGGCGCGCGAGACACGTTCCTCCGATGGCTTCACGCGCAAATACCTGCTCGCGCTTGCCGATGGCCACCGCATCGAGACCGTGCTCATGCGTTACACGGGGCGCACGACCGCCTGCGTGAGCTCGCAAGTCGGCTGCGCGATGGGCTGCGTGTTTTGCGCCACGGGCCAGATGGGTTACACGCGGCATCTCACCGCCGGCGAGATCGTCGCGCAGGCGGTGCATGTGGACCGCGTGTTGCGCGCGACAGCTGCCGAGACGCCTGCGCTTTCCGAGGCCGCCCACGAGTCGCCACATCACCGTCATGAGCGCCTGCGCAACATCGTGCTCATGGGCATGGGCGAGCCGCTGCACAACTACGACGCGGTCATGAAGGCCATCGACATCCTGCGCGACTCATCAGGCATGGCGCTCGGCGCGAAAAAAATCTGCATCAGCACCGTCGGTGTCGTGCCCGGCATCATCCGCATGGCCGACGAAAACCGTCCCATGCACCTCGCGGTGTCGCTGCATGGCGCAACGCAGGCTGAGCGACTCGCGCTGGTGCCGGCCGCGCGCGCGTGGCCGCTAGACATGCTCATGGACGCATGTCGCTACTACACGACGAAGCGGGACCGCCGCATTTTTTTCGAGTGGACGCTCATCGAGGGGAAGAACGACGGTCCCGCACAGGCGCATGCGGTGGGCGCGCTCCTGCGCGGCATGCCGGCGCAGGTGAACCTGATCCCGCTCAATCCGACCGCCGGCTACGCTGGCGCGCCGAGCGAGAACGCCGCAGCCAAGAAGTTTCAGACCATCCTGGCCGAATACGATTTGCCCAGCACGGTGCGCCAGCGGCGCGGCATTGATATCGGCGCGGGCTGCGGGCAACTCGCGGTGGCGGAGTGAGAGATTGAAAAGGTGGACGGTGTTGGCTTCGTGCAGCCGGTCGTAGGAGCCCATTTATGGGCGATTTTGTGGGAGCGAGCTTGCTCGCGATGGGGCGATCCCCGCGAGCAAGCTCGCTCCCACATTCAAGCCATCGCCCATAAATGGGCTCCTACATGACTGAGCTTTCGCCGATTCTGCGCATTTAGGGGTGCGGTGGTGCCGGATCGGCCAGCGCACCGGGCGCGATGCCTTCGCGCACCATGAGGGTTGCGAGGACCTTGGGAACGTAGAGGCGCGTTTCGGTGGGAAGCGAATCGGCGATCTCGGCAAAGGTCGTGGAATTTTGTT
>Ga0123337_10004530_pt1 | contig 14100 bp, 14 predicted proteins | sample frozenSSSSmetaG_FD_89792 | JGI IMG/M metagenome (GOLD analysis project Ga0123337, IMG submission 89792) | Glacier valley bacterial and archeal communities from Borup Fiord, Nunavut, Canada, to study Microbial Dark Matter (Phase II) -... | ecosystem: Environmental > Aquatic > Freshwater > Ice >... | reverse complement strand
TAAAACGTGTTTACCACAATCCTAATTGTTGCACTTCACACGGTTGAGGCATTTCCGTAACACCTACGTCAACACGCGCTCCCTGCAATACATCGCACTCAATCGCTTGAGTGGATGGCGGTAGCCCCGCAAGGAACCTTGTCAGAATGTTGTGAGCAGAGTTTACGTCTCTGTCCATGACAAGGCCACATTCCACACAACAGTACGTGCGTTTCCAGAGTGGCATCGCCTGTAATTTGCCACATCCACTACACATCTTACTGGTGTTTCTCTCATCTAAGAATACGAGCTCTTTCCCGTACAGGTCACACTTGTACTGCAACATCTGCGTGAAGGTGTAGATACCCCACTCGTTATAGACCGCTCGATTGAGGTGCTTGTTTCGCTCTACGTGTTGCTTTGTAACCATTTGCCGACTCGAAAGGTCTCCCACAATCACAGTTCTCTCAACCAATGTGTGGGCAATCAAGTGTGAGGCTTTATGCAAACTATCCTTTCGCTTGTTGCGTTTCTTCTCACTGACGCGCTTGTACACCTTACTCAAGTGGATATACCGCCGTGACTTCTTCTTGCAACGGTCACGCTTGCTCCGTAGCTTGTCGAGTTGTTTGTTGTACCACTGATGGCCCTTAAAGCCTCCAACGGTATACACGCGTCCTTGCTCATTGACGCCTGTTGCAAGGGTCTTGATCCCCAAATCAAAGGCAAGGTAGCCGGCTTGCCCTTCTGCGTGTTCTGCTACTTCTTCTTGTGCCTTGTAGGTGAAAGACGCAGAGTAGTTGCCTCGTGCATCTCTGGATATCGCCACCTCTCCAAAGTCAGTCGGGGGTGTATCCGTCAGCTTTGCGACAATGTTTGGGAACCGCTTGTGTTTGCCACGTCCTCCCGTTGGCAAGGTGAGTGTGTTCCCTTTTATCTCTAAGTACATCCCAGGATAGCAGAGCGTAAAAAAGCTATGACGTGGGCGGACACGCGGGAAACCAGGGGTCTCACCTGCTTTCCCGCGACGAAAGAATGCTTTCATTGCCACATCAACGCGATAGTAGACCTCTGCAAGCAGCTTTCCGTACACATCGTCAAGCTCAGGGTCATGAATGCGACTCGCTACAAGCGTTTTCTTGCACTGGTTGAAGTTCCACTTCTCACCAGCACGAAGACGCATGACCCACCAGTTGTAGAGACCTCGACACTTGCCTTGCATGAACTCAAGCGTTGCGGCATCCTGCTCGGACACCTCTAACTTAATCTTTGTGCAAAGCAGCATCAGGGCTATCTCCTTTGGTTTGTACTCGTTTCAATTCTACATCGACTAAGCGGTCTAAGACATCCAACATCGACTCATCGGTGAGAGCTGCAATCACTTTGAGTTTCCTTCGTGTGCCTTCCCTTGCCCGTAAAACTGGGGTTGATACTTTCTTTTCCATGTATACATTGTAACAGAATGTTTTATATGTCGTCAAGCACAAAGGACGTGTGTTTCTTGCACACGTTTACACACGATTAAGCGTTCTTTCAATCACTGTTGTACTTCTCCTTTGCAGATTGCAGTTCAAACCGAACCGGACCAAATAGGAAAGCGTGTCGTAGCCACAGTATCCGCTGTAGACGCGCTGATTGTCAAGCGGAACATGGCAGGATGGGGGGAGACCACGAGAGTCTCCCCCCATCCTGCTATGCCAAAGACCTTATTTCGCCCGTGCCATGCGGAGCAGTTGGCGCAGGCCAGGCCGTTGTCCATAGAGCAGGATGCCAAAGCGGTAGATGCGCGCGGCGAGCAGCGCACACGCGAAGATGGCGACAATCATAATCACAACGCTTAACGGAACCTCCCACCACTCCACCGTACCCGCGCCGATACGCATGAGCATAATGGTGGGGGTCCAGAAGGGGATAAATGACATGACGCGTATCCATGTCGCGTTCGGCGTCGAGATGCTGATGAAGCTGGCAATGTAGCCCACCATGAAAAGCATTGTCAGGGGTTGCACGGCGTTTTGCACCTCGTCCTGACGTTTTACCAGCGCACCCAGCGCGGCGAAAAGCGTTGCGTAGAGCGAGAAGCCGAGGATAAAGTACAAGAGGAGCGTGAGCAGCAGGGTGACGGAGACGCTCGCAATGTCAACACTCAGGCCGCCACTTGGGTGTCCCAGCAGAGCCGTTAGCAAGGGGGCTTGCAGTAAGAACGCGCCGATACCCGCCAGCACAAAGCACGTCATCTGGGTAAGGCCAGCCGCCCCGATACCCACGATCTTGCCCACCAACAACTGGAATGGGGTCGCGGCATTCACCAGAATCTCCATGATACGGCTCCCCTTCTCCTCCGCGACGCCAACCGCGACGGTCATGCCGTAGACGAACACCGACATAAAGATCAAGATGACGCCGGCGAACGCGACAAAGTAGCCCGCCAACCGCGCCCCGTCCGAACGCGTATCCTGGTTCTGCGCCGTGTGTACGACGGTGAACGCGGGTTGCACAAACAAACTACTAGTCTGGGCGGCGGTTAAGCCCAGGCGTGACGACTTATCCAAGAAGTTCAATTGGCTCGCGATGGTCTGTATCTGGGCGGCGTCCGCGTCAATGGTGCTGCTCGTATTTGTGTAATAGGTGAAGCGGACGTTTTGATCGGTGCCACGATCCATCACCAGCAGAATGTCGAGCTTCGCGTTTTTGACTTGTTGCTGTAATGTGTTCGCATCCGTGCCTGCCGTCAGCGCGAAACGCGGTTTTCCAGAGGTGCTTTGACCTGTTGGGATACCCCCGCTCGCGCTTGACCCGTTCAGGTTCGTTTGGAGGTACTGGGTGAGCGCGTCGTTGCTCAAACCCGCGATAGGGCCGGCGTTGTTGACAACGGCTATCTTTGTCTGGCTATTCGAGTTCGCGGTAAAGTACGTGATAACGGTGGGGACAAACGCGCCAATAACGATGAGGATAAGAATTATGATACTACTGATGATAAAGCTACGCTGCATGACGCGATTTTTGTATTCGCGCCCAGTAATCAAGCCAATGTTACGGAGCGTGTTCTGATTGGCCGCGCTCCCTGAGCGCGCGATCACCGTGCTTTGCTGTGGCTGTTCTGGGGCCTCTGGCATGACGGTACTATTCTTGAGCATCCTTGCGTTCCTCTCTGCTTTGCTTGCTGGGTACTTATTCTTATGCTGAAACAGTGGTCGAGACATGCAACGTATTCGAGGTGGCTGGCGCGTCTGGCTGTGCGATCTTCCCAACGGCCTCGATGAAGATATCGGTAAGGGAAGGCTCGACCAGTTCAAACAGGCTGATACGGGCGTTGTGCTGTAGCGCCGCCTCAACGATGCGATTGGGGTTGAAGCCGACCTCCATGTGCATCTCGATGTAGTCCTGGCGGCGTTTGTCAACGCGCACACCTTGCAAGGTGTCGAGCCAGAGTGCCTCCAGGTCGTCGTCGAGCTTGAGCCGAATCACATTGCGCCCGTGCTGGCGTTTGATCTCCTGCACATTGCCCTGTACGACGCTTTGCCCCTTGTTGATAATTACAACATCCTGGCATAGCTCTTCGACCTGCTCCAACTGGTGCGTGGAGAAGATGATGGTTTTGCCGCGCCTGTGCATCTCTAAAAACGCCTCTTTGAGAACGTTCGCGTTGACCGGATCGAGTCCGCTAAACGGCTCATCCATTACGAGGATTTCGGGGTCGTGCAGGATGGTAGCGAGGAATTGTACTTTTTGTTGGTTGCCTTTTGAAAGCTCTTCGATCTTCTTTTTCCGGTTCGCGTTGATCTGGAAACGCTCAAGCCATTCGTCAAGCGCGGTCTTGGCCGCCTGCTTCGACAGCCCATTTAACTGCGCCAAAAAGAGTAGTTGCTCGTCAACACGCATCTTGGGATAGAGGCCGCGCTCCTCTGGCAAATAGCCAAGCATGTTGCGGGGAATCTCGTTGACGTTTTTGCCATCCCATGTGATCTGTCCACTGTCGGGGCGCAGGATATCGAGAATCATACGCATCGTGGTAGTCTTGCCCGCGCCATTCGCGCCCAGGAAACCAAAGATAGACCCTTCTTTGACCTGCATCGAAAGGTCATCGACGGCGCGAAATTGGGCAAATGATTTGCTGATATGCTCAACGATAAGTCCCATATGTGTCGCTCCTCGTTTTGTTGTTAGGGGGATACAATTTCAGAGTAAACGGCTTACTGTACTCTATTATAACACTATAGACGTAGTAAGGAGCGTTAGACCGTAAGCGTTCCCCCCGTCATCAGCACACCTAGTTGTTCCTCTGTCGCTTCTGGCCTCACGATGTCAACGATCTTTCCCTCGTACATGACGGCGATCCGATCCGAGAGGGAACGAATCTCTTCGAGTTCAGCCGAGACGAGGAGGACTGCCTTGCCAGCGTCGCGCTGCTCAATCAGGCGTCGGTGAATAAACTCGATGGCTCCTATGTCAACGCCGCGTGTGGGCTGGGCCGCGATGAGCGTCACAGGGTCGCTCGCGAACTCACGAGCGATGATAATTTTCTGTTGATTGCCGCCGGAAAGTGCACGGGCCGGCACTGCAATCGAGGGGGTGCGAATGTCGAACTCGCCCACGAGCCGCTTGGCCCAGCTCGTGATATGCGTGAGCAGCAGCACGAAGCCGCGCCACGAAAACTGGTACGAGCGTTGCCGCCCTAAGATGGTGTTATCCTCAATCGACTCCGCCAACACGAGACCGCTCCCGCGTCTGTCCTCTGGAATGTGCGACATGCCAGCCAGCCGTACCTCGCGGGCATCCATCGCGGTGATGTTGCTGGCCTTGCTCACGCGACCCGCTCCGGCTGGCGTAATCGTGATCTTGCCCGCGGTGGATTTTCTCATTCCGCTCAACACCTCCACCAATTCGGTCTGGCCGTTGCCCACGACACCCGCGATACCGAGAATTTCGCCGGCGTGTACGTCGAGGCTGACACCGTGCAATACCTCTAGCCCACGATCATCGAGCGCGTGGAGGTTCTCGACGTGTAGCACGACAGGGCCGGGCTTGCTCTCCGTTTTGTTGACGCGCAACAAGACTTCGCGCCCAACCATCATACGCGCAATCGCGGTCTGGTTGGTCTCGCGTGTAATCAGCGTTCCAACGTTTTTGCCGCGCCGCAGCACCGTGATGTTATCGGTAAGTTCCAGCACCTCGCGCAGTTTGTGGGTGATAAAAATAATGGTTTTGCCTTGCGCGACCAGGCCGCGTAGGACCGAGAAGAGTTCAAACGTTTCTTGCGGCGTCAATACGCCCGTTGGCTCATCCATAATGAGGATATCGGCCCCGCGATACAGCACCTTGAGGATTTCGACGCGCTGCTGCAACCCGACTGACAGGCGTTCGATGCGCGTGTCCGGCTCGATAGGGAGGCCATATTGTTTACTTAGAGCCATGATGTCTGTGCGCGCCTGGCGAAAATTGAAGGGCGCGCGCAATCCCCCCGGCTCTCGTCCCAGCACAATATTTTCAGCGACGGTAAGCGGCGGAATCAGCATAAAGTGTTGATGCACCATGCCGATGCCGAGGCGGATCGCGGTGCGCGGCCCCGTTATGTGGACGGGTCGCCCATCAATCAAAATCTCGCCGCTATCGGGCCGAATCATCCCGTACAGAATGTTCATCAGCGTGGACTTGCCCGCGCCATTTTCGCCGACCAGCGCGTGTATCTCGCCCTTGCGAACCGCCAGGTTGACGTTGTCGCTGGCGACGACGCCGGGCCACGCCTTGCAGATGTTTCGCATTTCAATTGCGAGGGGAGGCGTGGGTTCCGTGACGGGCTTTACCAGTGTGCTTTCTTGCATCGTTTTGTTCCTTGCTATTCAGTACCGGGTTCGTAGGGGATGCCATCGGCGGCTGGCGCGGTGGTGCGTCCGACGAGACCAACCAGGGCAACCAGGGTGAGGATGTACGGGAGCGTACTGAGCAAGTTGGGGGAGATGCCCGTATCTTGTAAGCGGGGGCTGAGTGCCTCGCCCAAGCCAAAGATGAGACACGCGCCCGCCGTTCCCAATGGGTTGTACTTGCCAAAAATCATGGCGGCAAGGGCGATAAAACCAACGCCGGCGGTCATGTTTGTGTTGAAGATACCCGCGATGCCGAGCGATAAAAACGCACCCGCCAGGCCTGAAAGGAGGCCGCTACTAATCACGCACAGATAGCGCACAAGACGTACATTGACACCCGCCGTATCAGCGGCTTGCGGCTGCTCGCCTACCGCGCGGATTCGCAGGCCAATGTTGGTGCGAAAGAGCAGAAACTGCATTCCGAACAGAACGACGATTGCCACGTAGAAGATGATATTCTGTTGAAAAAGCACCGGCCCCAGGAAGGGGATGTTGGCGAGTGGCCCCAGCGCGATTGCCGGAATACGTAGTGCTTGCCCCAGCGCGGGAATGCCTTGCCCGCCCGTCTGGATTGGGAGCAGATAATCGGTGAGGCCAAGCGCGGCGATATTGATGGCGATGCCGCTCACAACCTGATTGGCTTTGAAGTTGATGGAGACAATGGCGTGTACAAGTGCCATCAAGCCACCCGCGATCATGGCCCCGATGATACCGCCAATCACGCTGTGCGTTGCAAGCGCGGTCATGACTCCGGCATACGCTCCGGTCAGGGTCATGCCCTCCATCGCGATATTGACGACGCCGCTTCTCTCCGAAATGACGCCGCCAAGTGCTGGCAAGAGCAACAATGCGCCAAATTGGAGGGTCGCGCTCCACAGGTCGGTAGAGGTGATGACGCGAAAAAAGACTTGTAAAAACACGGCTACTTCTCCTCATGCTTGCGTAGCGGTAGCTCTCGATACTCACTAAGCGGGTCGTGTTCGGTTTGTTCTATGCGTTCGATGACCGCAACAGAACTGTTTTGAGTCGCCTCGGCTTCACCCGCGCCGACACCCTCCGGTGCTGTGGTACTCGCACTCAGCGTCGCCGCGGTTGAGCCGACGACGTTGGGGACGAGCGCGGGGCGCCGACCTAGCCGCGCCCAACTGGGGAGGGCACGCTGAATGGTGGGGAGAAATTCGGCGGCGATGCTGAACAGCACAATAGCCTGGATAATATACGCGAGGTCCGCCGGAACGCCCGCGTCAACCTGCATAAACGTGCTACCCTGGCGCAGGCCGCCAAAGAGCAGCGAGCCAAAGAAGACGCCGATAGCGGTTGTGCGGCCAAGCAGGGCCACGCCGATAGCGTCAAAGCCTGTCGAGTCGATACTGAACGTACTCGCAATCAGATGATATGGGAATTGGCCCATGACGCCCAACGCACCTGCGAGGCCGGAGAACGCACCCGCCAATGCCATCACCGCGAAAAGGTTGCGCTTAACGGGGATACCCGCATACTTCGCGGCCTTTAGGTTTTGCCCAAGCACACGCACCTCGTACCCAAAGGCGGTACGCGACGTGATAAACCAGTACACGACCAGGGCGACCAATGCCACGAAAATACCCATATCGACGAAGTACGAACATGGAGACGTAATTTTCGGGAGAAAGGTTCCCAGCGTCTGATTATAGAAGACCGCGACGGTAGGAATTGTGCCATTGGGTGGGAGTGAAGGTGTGACGTTGGACTGCTTCGCATCCTTGAAGGGGCCGAGAATCAGGTAGTCCGTGAAATAGAAGGCGATCCAGTTGAGCATAATCGTGGTGACGACCTCGTGTGCGCCCCGCCACGCTTTGAGGATACCGACGATACCGCCCCAGACAGCACCCGCGACCATACTACCAAGCAGCATGAGCGGCACAAGGAGCCACGCGGGAAGGGTGGAGAGCGTCAAGGCGATAATCGCCGCCGTCGTCGCGCCCATTGCGAGCTGTCCCTCCGCGCCAATATTGAAGAGTCCGGCACGAAAGGCGATAGCCACCGAAAGGCCCGTAAGAATCAAGGGACCGACACGCACAAGGGTGTAAGAGAGTGTGCGTGTACTTCCAAACGAGCCGAGGTATAAGTCCTGAAACGCGGTGATGATGGCATTGAAGCGATCCACAAACGAGCCAGGGGCTGTGAGCATAATCACGATACCACCGGCAACCAATGCCAGAGCGACGGCGAAAAGAGGACGCCCAATCGAGTTTCCCGCCTTGCGTAACTGGGTAACGGTCCACGCGGCGAGCGGGCCTGACTTACTACGTTGTAGAGTTGGCGCAGCCATAAAAAAAGCAATCCTCCTGTGCGAAAAGCGATACGTGACCGCTCGACTGCTGAGATTAGCGGTGAGACACGTCTATCATAGCATTGAAGCCGCAAAGAAACAAGCCGATAAGTGGATAGTAAAAACTGGTTCGTTTGCAAGGTGTTGCATTGCGCGGTTCCTCTTGCTACAATAGCTTGTGAGGCTTACATTTCATCAAAATGGTACGGTACGGAGAGAGAAACAGCATGGCAACGACATCCACAGAGGCAGAGGTTTTTATTGGCCCAGGTTTGAGCCGTTTCAAACAGGTTGTAACAATCGCGGGCGTACTCGGTGTGACCGCGTTGGTCGCGTGGATTGCCATTCACCAGGGTGTTTCGGCTGTTGGCAGCACCATTGCCGCGATTGTCTTTATCTTCGGCTTTGTGTTGTATCTGCGTATCGTCGCACCCGTCCCCTTCACAATCAATCTTGAACCAGTAGCATTGACGAAGCGGAGTCGCAGCGGCGAAGAGGTTGTAATCGCATGGGCTGATTTGACGCGGGTCAAAGAAGAATTCTTCCCAAATGGAAAGCGCATTAGCGTGACCGTCTATCGCAAGGTGACGGATTCTAAGCAGAAAGCCAAAGCCTGGGCCGTTTATCGTGACGACGTTACCGACATCGACGGGCTGGCTGAGGCCCTCAAACATGCCCTACCGGAAACGTGTCAGTGGCAGAGCGAAACCGTCCACGAATAGCTTTCCCCCGAAACATGATACAATTTAAAGAAACACGCGAAGGAGATTGTTCAATGCCTATTGCTATTGTTGTACATGGGGGGGCAGGAACCATCACTGCTGACCGCTTCGCGAGCGCGCAGGCGGGTTGTCAGGAGGCGGCACTGATCGGCTGGCATATTTTGCAGGCGGGTGGAAGCGCGCTTGACGCTGTAGAAGCCACTATACGAGCGTTGGAAGATAATCCGAGCTACAACGCTGGCACGGGTTCTTGTCTTACCGCCACTGGAACCATCGAGATGGACGCGGGCTTGATGGTGGGTGGTACGCTCCAGGTTGGGGCCGTCGCCAGCGTCGAGCGTATCAAAAACCCAATTTCTCTAGCGCGGCACGTCCTGGAGAGTCCCCACGTCCTGCTCGTGGGCAGAGGCGCGACGCGCTTTGCGATAGACCAGGGGATTGCCCTCTGTCAAGAGCAGGAACTGCAAACGGCGCGCCAATATCAAAATTGGGTACAACTGCGCGAGGAAGAGCTGGCGATGGTTGGACAGGGCGAGCCAACCTTTCATAGGCGTGAGGTTGGAAGTATCGCCGCGCGTGAGCATGATACAGAAGAGACGCCCCATTTTCATGTTCCCCCGTCGCTGGAAAACGGTAAGCAACCAGAAGATAAGCACGGGACAGTTGGCGCGGTTGCGCTCGACGAGGCCGGCAACCTTGTCGCGGGTACTTCGACGGGCGGCATCCCCTACAAGCTGCCGGGGCGCGTTGGCGACTCCCCACTTGTCGGCTGTGGCTTCTATGCTGACGAAAACGCCGCGATTTCCTGCACCGGCAATGGTGAAGATTTCACCCGTCTGCTGATCGCGAAACGTGCCGCCGACAATGCCGCGCATGGTATGAGCGCGCGTGACGCCGCAGAAGCCACGATTGCCCTGTTGAGCGCGAAGGCTGCGGGAACGGGTGGACTAATCATTATTGATCGTAGTGGCAACGTTGGCTTCTCGTGGAATAGTCAGCATATGGCATATGCATACTTGATGCAGGACATGACCGAACCTATTAGCGGGGTTTGAGGTTGCGGTGGGTGAATTAAAAAACGGGGGAACAGCGTTCCCCCGTTTTTTAATTCACCATACAAGTATTTTATGAATTTTTGCTCTCTCTATGGTAAAATGTAACCAGTGCTATGTCTAGTACGTGTAATAAAGTAAGGAAACATTGTGCAAAAGAAATCAGGAAGAACGCGACTCTCGCAACAGGCCACTTTGCGGTCTGCGTCGAGTAGCGCGCATGTGACATCGGCAATAGGAATGGGCGAGACGGCTGGCCGTGTACGGGCCAGGCGTAGTTCACTCTTTACCCAAACGGTCATCTGGGTGACGGGCTTGATCTGTATGGCGTTTCTCCTGGGTGCGCTCGCCCAGGCATGGTCGAACAGTCAATTGGCGCAGCAGGTTTTGACGGCGCAGCACCAATTAGGCCATGTAAAGGACCATGACAAAGCGTTAAAGCAGGCGGCGACCCATTATCAGGACCCAGCGGTGGTTGAGAACGAGGCGCGCCAGCAGTTGGGCTACACCCGACCAGGAGAGCATCCGGTTGTCGTTGTTGGCAGCAACGATCCGCAGCAGCAGGCGGGTACGCAACGAGCAAGTACGCAGGTCAACCAAAACTTTTGGCAAGATTGGTGGGGCGCATTCTTTGGGAGCTAATGACAGCATAGGACTGGGCGGGTCGGGTACGAGTTGCGGAACATACCAGGAGTGGGATAGAGAGACAAAAGTTTACGATACTTGACAGGGTATATATGCTGAATGTATAACATCAATAGACAAAGTAAAAAAACATTTTACTAACATTGGAATGACATATGAAACAGAGACGCGCGCCTAAAGTATTTCCGCTTATGATTACAGAGTTCCAGCATGGCCTGGAACTTCTTGAATTAGAGCTTATACTGGCGCGTTTCGCAGGGTAGACGAGGTATACATTTTCCAGGCGGGACGTACAGTTGGATACCTGTAGGTTCTGCTTTTTTTTATTCATTATTATTCTTTCGACACTAGTAAAGTACGTTGATCAGTCAAACAGGGCTGATCTTATGAAGAGGAGTTTTGGTAATGCGTCCACTCATTGGAATACCCTGTCATGCAGGGGTACGCGCGGAGACAGAGCGACCCATCTATTACAACAATAGGACCTACATTCATGCAGTGGAGCGTGCTGGTGGCGTACCTATTCTCATCCCGATCTTTGATGATCTTGACGAGCTACACACGCTGCTCCCCCGCTTAGATGGCCTATTACTTTCAGGTGGGATCGACGTTGATCCAAGCAATTATGGTGAGGAGCCGCACCCGCTTCTCATGGATATAAACCCCCAACTCGACGATTTAGAGTTAGCAATGGCACGGTGGGCCTTTGAAAAGAACATTCCCACGCTTGGTATCTGTCGCGGGATGCAGATGCTAAACGTCGCGCTCGGCGGGACTCTGTATCAGGACCTGGGCGACCTGTATCCCGACAGTTTGCGTCACAAAAATTGGGATCTTCCACGTAACACGATTGTCCACATGGTTCATATCGATGCTGGTAGCCGTATGGAGCAAATTCTCGGCACACGCGAGATACGCGCTAACAGCTTGCACCATCAGGCCGTCAACGTCCCTGGTCGGGGTGTGCGCGTAACAGGCCGTGCTGAAGACGGCGTGGCGGAACTCATCGAGGTTCCCGGCCACCGCTTTATGCTGGGCGCCCAGTGTCACCCCGAAGAAATTTATACGGACGTGCCAGCATGGACGGGCCTCTTCACAACCTTTGTCGAAGCCTGCACAAAGCCAACCACCGTCCGCGTCACCGAGCCGCTCGCCCCAAAGGTGGAGCAGGTTCTGCCGATTAGGTATGGTGTGATTTAGACCACTGTGCAAAGAGACCGCGCTTCATAATTCTCAAAGTGATGAAGCGCGGTCTCTTTGCTTCCCCGATTCTATTCTTCACTTGTGCTCTCTGCTGAGACTCTCCCCAGTTCGTGAAGCCCGGTAGACGTTGGCGGGATAATCGTTCCGTCCGCAAGCGTTAGTCCATGTGTGAATGTGCGTACATCCAGATAGGCTCTCTCACGTCGCTTCTCAGCGGGAAGCGCGTTAATGGCCGCGTTAAGCTCCTCGTCGTTGTCTTTGGCATAGATGAGAAACCCTTCGGCTCCCTGCTCCATGTCGTTCTCATCGACAACCAGATAGATTACCAGGTGCAGCACCTTTGTTTCGGATACGCACGACGGCGAGACCGTGCCGTTCCCCGAACACGGCACGATCTCCTCTCCAGGCGTGGGTGAGGGCGCAGAATCGACGACGTTGTGGTAAATTTCCATCAAGGTACTGGTCGCTTCCCGTTCTCCAATAAGCGGCTTAAGTTTTTCTTGTAGCGTGTGCAGGTTGCGATAGCGCGCGTCGATGCTCTGGTGGGACGCCACCATCGCGGGTTCCTCAAACACGCGACGGATCGCTTGGCACTCCAGGTCGATCTGTTCGCGCAGACGCGCAACGTCGCTTTTATGGTTCATGACTTCCTCCATACAAATGGTGTAGAGAAGGCCCGTTGTTTTTTTATGCAGATGCCTTTGAGGTGTGCGATGTGTACCTCGCATCCAATTTTTTTCGCGAGGGCGTTGACAATCATCACAACCAGAAACAACTCGACGCGAAAGCCTGTCTCCAGACGCTTTACAAATGCGACATGGACACGGGCCTGTTGCGCGATGTCCTCCCGACTCAGACCATAGTATTCGCGCACCTGCCGAAACGTCGGGCGCGTATCACGAATGCGTGGAAGCGGCATGGTATCCTGTTCGTATATCATGGGTGTTTCTCCTATCTTTTATAGCTGAACATTGTAATAGTTCTTATTTAGAACTATAATATTCTCAAGCTTTTATGTACAGGACAAGTTATAGACAACGGCGTAAATATGGTAGTCTAAAGAAGGACAAGTCATGTCTCAAAGAAATAAATCACGTTTGTTACCACTTGCAGCGCATGTGTTGAAAGAGTACAGAGCAAAGCACAATATCACACAGGAAGTTTTAGCCAACGAACTTTTTGTAGATGTACGTACTGTGCGACGTTGGGAAAATGGGGATACGCCTTTAACCGATGTACGTGAATTGAAGCGACTCGCAATACTGTTGGGAATAGAACCTGAACGTTTAGGACTGCTTCCCGATTTAACGACACCCGAAGAGATTGATGAAGTCATAAACCGTGTATGGCAACTTATAAAACTGGCTCGCTATCACGATGCAAATATACTTGTGGAAAGACTTGTCCCTGCCGTCACTAACCTACTTCATACAGAAGACGAACAGCTTTTAAGAAGATTAGCGGCTACTTATCATGTGACAGGATATGTAAAAAGCCAAGTCACACGCGCAAATGAAACATTAATTCCCTTCTCGCACTATCAAGAAATGGAGCGTATAGCTCGTATCTTAGACGATCAAACGCTACTCAATGTCGCTTTAACCTATGAAGGTGATATGCTTCAACGCGGCGGTGATGTTGCGAAAGGGATAGAATATCTTGAAGCTGCGCGGAATACGACGCCATCGGCCGACATTTCAGCAAGGGGAAATGGTATTCAGTTGCTAGGTCGCGCTTATTTTAAGGCGGAGCGTCTCGGCGATTTTGAGCGTATTATGGGTGAGGCGGAAGACATAGGAGCTTTGCTAGACGCTACCGATGTCACCAGTGGCGCGAAAGGGCAATACAGTTTGGGTACTGTTTACGAGGAATATGGACGGAGTTATGGCTTGCTCGGACAGACGCAGAAAGCAATGGGTTATCTTGAAAAAGCGCATACGGTATTTACCATCGCAGGAAGTCAAAACCGTGATGTTTTGATCCAGACAGCAAAGGCGATGGCTTTGGTACACGGTGGAGAAATCAAAGAGGGAATAGAAGTCGCGGTAGATGCCGTGCGACTCTGTAGGATGCAAGGAAATACACGACTTATGGATCGTATCTATGGGGTACAGCAATATCTGGACAAAATTGTCCGCGAAATAGGGCAAGCTGGCGGTGTTCTCCGTGAAGTTCTCTATGGCCCTGTTGAATATTAATCATGGAATGAGGCCCTTTAGCCGAGAGACCCACGTTGGTATCTCGCCTCGAACGTGACCGTGCGGCACGAGGGCGTCATGGAATGAGGCCCGTACATCGTTCTGTTCTGGCAAAAAGCTCTTGGT
>Ga0123337_10004524_pt1 | contig 14112 bp, 8 predicted proteins | sample frozenSSSSmetaG_FD_89792 | JGI IMG/M metagenome (GOLD analysis project Ga0123337, IMG submission 89792) | Glacier valley bacterial and archeal communities from Borup Fiord, Nunavut, Canada, to study Microbial Dark Matter (Phase II) -... | ecosystem: Environmental > Aquatic > Freshwater > Ice >... | reverse complement strand
TAGTACTGTGGCGTCTGGACGTAAGCCAAACGCGGATTTTCATCAATCACCGGTAAAATATCGCGCAGGAAATTGTGCGCGGGCAGGGCATCGGCGTCGAAAACCGCGAGATACTGCGCGTCGGTTTGCGGCAGGAAATCGTTGATGGCTCCGGCTTTGTAGCCGCGCCGATTAGTGCGCTGCACGACTTCCAGGCCGTATTTTGCGCCGACTTCGCGCGCGCCGCGCCGGGACTCCTCATTGGTCGAATCGTCCAGCAACACGATTTGCTTGTTCGGGTAATCCATCGCCGCCAGCGCCGCCACGCTTTCTTCGAGCATTTCGGGCGATTCGTTAAAGGAAGCGATCACGCACAAAACTTTGGGCGCGAGCGTGGGCGTAAAAGTACGCCGCCGCGTTTCGTCATATCCCCCGGACGCTTTAATCACCTGGTTGGCGTAGCCCAAACCATGCACCAAAATAAAGCCGACGCCAAACAAAAGCATGAAAGTTCCCACGTAATCAATCGGGCGATAGCCGGGGTTCATCGCCGAAAGAATGGTAAACATGCCGTACAACAACATCAGGAAAATGCCGATCCACGCAAAAGCGACCACGCGTTTTTCCACGCCGCTGCTGGCTCGACGGGTGATTTCCGGGCGATTGGCGCGATGATCGGCCAGAAAATCGCCGCGCGTCGAAGTCGGCTCGGTGTTTTCCCGGCCCGATGTTTCACGAGTTGATGTTTCGGGCGCTACATTTTCAGCTGGCGCGCGTTCGGTTCGAGCGCGTTCGGTTGGGTCAGGGGTTTCAGGTCGCAAAGTGGGAATTTCCTTAATCGTAAATTGTGGCGAATTGTATGGTCATTCGCCGCAACGGAGAGATTGGCGAAGAAATAAAAACTAAGTGCAGTGAATTATGATGAAACGGCCTGGGCAAAATAACTATTGGCGAAATAGCTATTGATGCGATAACTGTTGGTGCAATAACCTTGATGCAATAACCTTGATGCAATACGCGGCGAAAAAGCCATTTTAAGGTCACTTCTTTTTCGAGTTTGCTATTTTACCATGAATTCTCGAGCGTCCTGAAAAACATTTTAGCCTATGCATTGAAGCAAAAATCCGACGCAAAAAATTTGATGCGAAATTAAAATCCGAATCCTTTTTTATGCCAACCCACTTTGCCGATTCCGCACCAAAAATTTCCTCCTTTGAAGTTTTGCCCGGCCTGGATGCTTTACAAGCCGGTTGCGCAAAGGAAGTTTTATCTTTTCTGCACGGTCGCAAAATCGGTTTGCTGACTAATCACACGGGCCGCGCAGGCGATGGCCGGAGTACTCTGAACGTGCTGCGCGAACTGGAATTAAACGTCGTCGCGCTGTTTTCGCCCGAACACGGTTTTTCCGGCACGCACGAAGGACACATCGCTTCCTCGTACTATGACACATTGCCGGTGCATTCTTTGTACGGTGAATCGCGTCGCCCCACGCGCGAAATGCTGGCGGGCATCGAAGTACTCGTGTGCGATTTGCAAGATGTCGGCGCGCGTTTTTACACCTACGCTTCGACAATTGCGCACTGCCTCGAAGAGTGCGCCAAAACCGGAATCGCGGTTGTGGTTTTAGATCGCCCCAATCCCATCGGCGGCGAGATAATCGAAGGCCCGCTAATCGAAAACTTTCCTGCTCCCGATTTGCGTTCGTTCATAGGTTATCTCAATATTCCAGTTCGCCACGGCATGACGCTTGGCGAACTGGCGCTTTTATATCAAAGCGACATGCTTCAAAGTGAGGCGAGCCTTGATGTGGAATTGCGCGTGGCCGGAGTACTCGGCTGGCGGCGCGCGATGCACTGGCCGCAAACCAAACTCGAATGGGTGACGCCTTCGCCGAATCTGCCGGATTATCGCAGCGCCGCGTGGTATCCGGGAACGTGTTTGCTGGAATTTTCCAAACTCAGCGTCGGACGAGGAACCCGCGCGCCGTTTCAAATCGTGGGCGCGCCCTGGATGGAAGCCGCCGGAGTACTCCGCGCCTTGAACGACGAGCCGATTTTCGCCGCCAGTTTCGCCGCCAAAGTTTTGGATTTCACGCCCACGCGCGGCGAGTACTCCTGCCAGGCGTGTCAGGGTTTGGAATTAAGCGCGCTCGATGCGGAAATTCCCGGCGCAGTTGTGCCGCTGGGGTTTTGTTTGCTGAGCGTTTTGCATCGCACGCAACCGGAGTATTTGGGCGAGGCGAAATTGCAACTCAGCCTGCCGCTGTTGGGCGCGCCCGGAGTACTCCGGCTGCTGCAAAACGGGGAAATCGAAGCGGCTTTGGAAATCAGCGAAAAGGGCGCGGAATTTTTCAGAAATCGGCGCGAGGAATTCTTGATTTATTCGTAGCTTGCGGGATTTTCAGGAAGTAGCGCGATATAACGTCTAACAACCGAGTACTTTGAAAAAAGCATCCACGATGTCGGGATCGAACTGGTGGCCTTTTTGGGCTTTGATTTCGAGCAAAGCGTCCGGCAGCGGCCAGGCTTTTTTGTAGGGGCGTTCATGCGTGAGCGCATCGAAGACATCGACGACGGAAGTGATGCGGCCTTCGATGGGAATTTCGGTTTCCTTGATACCTTGCGGATAGCCGGTTCCGTCCCAGCGCTCGTGATGGGTGCGCGCGATGCGCTCGGCCATTTGCACCATTTCCGAGCGGCCACCCGAAAGCAAATTGCCGCCGATATCGGAATGCGTTTTGATGATGGTGAATTCTTCCGGCGTGAGTTTTCCGGGCTTGAGCAGAATTTGATCGGGAATGCCGATTTTGCCGACATCATGGAGGGGCGCGGCGTGGCGAATCAAATCGGTTCGACTGGCTGAAAAGTGTAATTGCTGCGCGACTTGCTCGCAGAGTACTCCCACGCGCTGAGTGTGCTGTCCGGTGTCGTCGTCGCGAAATTCAGCGGCGCGCGCTAATCGTTCCAAAACTTCCAACTGCGATTCTTCCACTTCCTGGGTGCGCAAAGAGACTCTTTGTTCGAGCGTGAGATTGTGCAAATGCAATTGCTGATGCAAAAAATGCAGCGCCAGCAAGTTGTGCAAGCGCAGAAGTACATCGGTGTGATCGAACGGCTTGGTCAGAAAATCGTGCGCGCCCTGCCGCAAAGCGCGTTGTCGAGTATCCGTGCCGGCGTCGGCGGTGAGAACCAGAATCGGTAAGAACGGCCCACCGCTTTTCAATTCCTGCAATCGCTCCATGACTTGAAAACCGTTCATGTACGGCATCATCAAGTCCAGCAAAACCAGATCGGGCGACCACTCGTTGCACAATCCCTCGACCTGGCGCGGATCGGAAGTACTCCGCAAGTTGGTGTAACCAGCGTCGCTGAGTATGGATTCGAGCAGCAGAATATTCACCGGCTCATCGTCCACAATGAGCAAGCGCGCATGCGCGTATTCTACTGACGAATTCTTCAAAGAGTGGTCGTGATTGCTTCCCATCGTCATTTTCCTGTCGAAATTTGCCAACATGGTGCAAAAAAGTGGTGATGGTCAATTGAGTCGTTTCACGAAATTATCCGGCCAAGTTTTCACTTGCTGAATGACAAATTGCTGCTTCGTATCACGTTCTGTTCCCACTTTGTGAAAACGTTCAAGAAACAGTTAATCAGGCTCCTACATTATAATCGCCAGCGACGGGCATTTATGAAGTATTTTATAGTTTTGAACTTTGATTTTTCACAATATTATTAAATACAGACAAGAACAGTTCGATATCAAGCGGTTTTGTCAGGTAGCTAAATGCGCCTTGATCGTAAAGTTGCTTTTGGCGGCTGGGCGTAGCGTCGGCGCTGACGATGACCACGGGAATATCGCGCGTTCGCACTTCGGCTTTCAAACTGGCCAGCACTTCGTCGCCGCCTATATCGGGAAGATGCAGATCGAGCAAAATCAAATTAGGCTGATGTTCGCGCGCCATTTCCAATCCCAGGCGACCTTGAATGGTTGTCATTAAGCGCACATTTTGCATGTCGCTGAAAACGTTTTCGATCAGCTTGACATTGGTCAGATTATCTTCGATGTACAAAACCGTCAGTTTTTCCTGCGGCGGCAGGATAAGCACTTTTTCAAAAACTTCGCGCGGTGCGCTTGTTGGAGCGCTGGCGATGGGCAGCGTAATGGTAAAGACGGTTTCGTGATCGTGAGTACTCCGCGCTTCGATGGTGCCGCTCATCGCTTCCACCAATCGCTTGACGAGCGCCAATCCCAAGCCCGTACCTTCCGCTCCGCTTTCATCGGCATCGAGCCGCTCGAAGGGAACAAAAGCGCGCTCCAGATTTTCCGGCGCAATGCCATGTCCGGTGTTGGCGATGGACAAGCAAATTTGGTGGTCGGGCGTTTCCTCGCATGTCACGCGCACGTAACCGTTTTCCCTGTTGTATTTCACGGCGTTGGAAAGCAGATTAAGGAGTACTTGGTGCAATTTCTGGCGGTCGGCGAGCGTAAATAAATTGCCGAAATCCGGGTTTTTCAAAGTCTCATTGATGAGGTCGATATTATGGCGCGCTGCGAGGGGCGCAATCATGGAAAGCGCTTCTTGAATCACAGCATCGAGTTGCACCGGCTCGATGGAAAGCGTCATGTGTCCGGCTTCAACGCGCGCGATATCGAGTACTTCGTTGATTAACGCCAGCAAATGGCGGCCGGCGGTGACTATCAATCCCACGCGCTCGTGTTGTTTATCGGCCATCTTGTCGCGCTGCAAAAGCTGGCCGAAACCTAAAATGCTGTTGAGCGGTGTGCGCAATTCGTGACTCATGCGCGAAAGGAATTCACTTTTGGCGCTGTTGGCGTCTTCGGCGCTGTGTCGCGCCGATTGCGCTTCCAATGTGGCTTGCAACAGCGATTCCTCGGTTTTTTGCAGCTCGAGAGTTTCCATTTTCAGCGCGATCAAGTCGGCGAGCGAACCGGCATAAATCTGGTCTTCCAGAGTCCAGTCGCGCACGGTTTTTATGCGCGACAGGGAAAAAATGCCGATAATGATTCCATCTTTGATAATGGGCGCTAAAAGCAGGGACGCTATATCGAAAGGTTCAAGATACTGGCTGTAAAAACCCTGCACGCGCGGATCGGAAGCGGCATCGGTAATCGCCAGAGTACGCTCATCTTCGAGCGCTGAAAATGAGTTGGGCAGTTCGCTAATCCCGGCTTCGGCTCCGCCGCCGTGAGCTTGAGTTGCTTTGTCGAAAAAGTCCACGCAACGCAAAACATCGCGCGTTTCATTGTAAAGCCAGGTGCTGGCGCGCTCGATATCCATTGAACGCACGGCGGCTTCGTTGAAAGCGCCCAATACTTGGCGCGTGGCGGCTTGCGGCGGGAATTTCAAATGTGAAAGTTCGAGAATTTCTCGATTGATTTTGCGCAAACGATCTTCGCTTTCGCGCAGTTCGTTGGTGCGCAACTGCAGTTCAAGCGTGCGCTTGGCCACGCGCGCTTCAAGTTGGGCGTGCGCTTCTTCCAATGCGCTGCGCGCCAGGTCGCGCTCCCAGCGCGAACACAACATTTCCACGGAAGATTGCAGTAAAGAACGCTCTTCTTCCATGAACGGCCTGGCTTCGTCGTGGTCGGATTTATACACGACTTCCAGCCGGACTTTGCAGCCGTTGCTCAATTGCGCGCTGCTGCTGAGGGAGTACTTGTCATCGTGATAATGCGGCGTGGAGTACTCCTGCTCGCCCATTGTCAGGCGCGCGGCCATGCGTTCGGGAAATTCAAAAGCGAGCGAGATTTTCTCGACAATGGCTTGCAGGAGTACTTCGGGCGAGGTCGCTTCGTCTTGAAGAATGCGCGCCACGCCGTGCAGCGCCGTCATTTCATTAACTCGCTCGCTTTGGCTGCGCAGCAAATCGCGATTGTTTTGCTCGGTTTGCATGCGCGAAGTCACGTCGTGCATCAAACCGACAAAGTTAACGACGACGCCATCGTTGAAAATCGGCTGCATTCGCAACTCGTTCCAAAATGGCCTGCCGTTTTTGCAGTAGTTGAGGACCGGGCCTTGAAAAGATCGGGCATCCGCAATTGCCTCGCGAATTTTAGAAACGGTTTCCGGGCTGGTTTCGCGGCCTTGAAGAAAACGGCAGTTGTGGCCCACCGCTTCCATCATGCTGTAGCCGGTGATGGTGGTGAAAGCCGGATTCACGAAAATCACGGGATTATCGTGTTGCATCGGATCGCTGATAATAACACCGATGGGCAGGCTGGTAATCGCCGTCGCCAGGCGATTGTTTTCCCGCAAAACGTTGCGCCAGGCGATTTCGACGCGCTTGTGCTCCATCGAATAGCGAATCGAGCGCTCCAGCAAAGCCGCGTCGATATCGGTCTTGACGAGATAATCTGCGGCGCCGGCTCTGGCGGCAGCCACGTCAATGGCGTGATCTTCCTGTCCCGTCAGGAAAATGATGGGAGCGGCGCACTGATTGATGGCACTTTGCAAAAATTCCAGGCCGCTATGCTGGCCGAGCCGGTAATCCACCAGAATGACATCGTGATCGCCCTGCTGCGACTTGCGGTTGCCGTCGGCGTAGTTAGCGGCCCAATCCAACGTGACTTCATACCCTTCCATTTCATTGAAAAGAGCTTGCGTCAGCAGGTAATCATCGGGATCATCTTCAATTAATAGAACATGAATCTTTTTTTTGCTCATGTTTTTCCATTTAAGCGGGACAGTCTGAAATTTAAATTAAGGTGAAGCTGTGTCATTCTGAGCAAGCCTTAGTACTGCAATTGAAAATAACTCGTAAAAAAATTCACTAAAAAAATTCACTAATTAGAAGGCAACTGCACAATCTCAATCCAGTATTTGCCGAGCGTATTCATAACTTCGATTAGGCTGTCGAAAGCAATCGGCTTGACGATAAAAGAGCTGACGCCCAAATCGTAACTTTTCAAAACGTCTTCTTCGGAGCTGGAAGTCGTGAGAATAATCACCGGCGTGCGCTTCAAATCGGGGTCGGCTTTGATTTCGCGCAACGCTTCGCGCCCATCTTTGCGCGGCATATTCAAATCGAGCAGGATAACGCCAGGACGCGGCGAGCTGGCGGGATCGGAGTACTTTCCCTTGCGCTGCAGATAATCCATCAGCTCTTCGCCGTCGTGCACAAAGCGAATATCGTTGACGACGCGGCTTTCCGCCATCGCCATTTGAACCAGCAGGCAATCGTCGGGATCATCGTCGGCGATCAAAATAATCACCGGATCGCGGTTATCATTGTTGAGATTATCGTTGTTTCGCGGATCAGGCAAAACTCCGCCTCTTATTTGACGTGACGACTCAGAATTCCAATCCATGATTTCCCGCTACGGAAGCGATTTTCCTTGATTTACAGCTCGCTTTATTCGCTTAATGAATTGATGCAAGTTGTCACTATCGAACACGAAGTAGCAAGAGGCTGTGTCATTCCGAGCTTGCGAGGAATCTTGTCCCGCGCGAGAAACATGGAGCGCAACAAGATTCCTCGCAAGCTCGGAATGACACACTCAAATTTGGTCTTCGTCTCATCAGTGGCAACTTGCGTCAATTCGTCAATTGCCCGGTCCGGTTTTTTCTTTCCACAACGGCAAGTGAAAACGGAAAGCTGCGCCTTCTCCCGGAGTACTCTGCACGCTGATATTGCTGCCGTGTCGCTGAATAATTTTGCGGCAAATCGCCAGGCCGATGCCCGTGCCTTCATATTCCAGCCGTCCGTGCAACCGTTGAAACGCTTGAAAAATTCGGTCGCTGTATTTTTCGTCCAAGCCGATGCCGTTATCGGCCACGGCAATGCAGCATGATTTTGCATCTGCGAGCGCTGCGTCATCGCAGAAAATGCGCACCACGGGCCGCTCGTTTTCGCGGTGAAATTTCAGCCCATTGCTGATGAGATTTTGAAAAAGCTGATGCATTTGCGAGTGATCGGCTTTCACTAACGGCAAAACCCCAACTTCGACTCGTCCGCCGGTTTCGCGCAGGCGCACCTCGAGATCGGAAAGCACATCGCCAATCACTTCCGATAAATCCACCCGCACCAAAGGCTGCGCGTTGGTGGTAATGCGCGAGAACGCCAGCAAATCCTCGATCAAAGTCCGCATGCGCTGCGCCGAGTTTTGCATGCGTGCGATGTAATCGCGTCCTTCGTCATCCAGCGCGCCGGAGTACTTCGCTTGCAGCCTATCGCCAAACGCTTGAATTTTGCGCAAAGGTTCCTGCAAATCGTGCGAAGCGACGTGCGCAAATTCCTGCAATTCCCGATTGCTTTGCTCCAATCGCGCCGCGTGCGCCGCGAGAGTGTCTTCGACTTGCTTGTGAAAAGTGCGGTCGCGTGCGGTGGAATAAGTGGTTCGGTGGTCGCAGAGAATAACGGTTTTCCACAGCAGCAATTTATACGAACCGTCTTTGCAGCGATAGCGGTTTTCAAAAGTAATCGTCGATGCGCCCAGAGTGATTTTGTGGGCTTCGGCTTTGGTTTTTTCCACGTCGTCGGGATGAACGAATTCCATGTAAGGCTTGGATAAAAGCTCTTCTTTGCTGTATCCCAGCGTGTCCATCCAGGCTCCGTTTAACTCCTTAAAATAGCCGTCAAATCCGCCGATGCAAAACAAGTCGAGAGAAATATGAAAAAAACTTTCCCAGGTTTCTTCGCCTGCGATGCGATGCAGCAAATTATTGTCAATTTCAAAAATAGCCAGCGGAACGCCATCGCTATTTCTGGCAATTGAAAGTCGGCTTTCGACCACCAAACGCTCACCGCTGCGGCGAGTGTGAACGACGTGTCCGTCCCAGAATTCTTCCTGCGAAATCTTTTGCTCGATTTGCGGCCAGGGAACGGCGAACTCCGATTTCAATAAAGCCGTCGCATCTTTCCCGAGAATTTCCTCGCGAATCCAGCCGTATTTTCCCTCGGCGGCGCGATTCCAGAAAAGAATGCGCCCTTCCAAATCGCGCGCGAAAACGGCTTCATGCATCAAATCGAATAGACGGCAAGGCTCGCGCAACTCCAACGGCAAATCGAGAAAAGAATTCATATGGAAGCCAGCGACAGCCCGATTTCTGCAATGCCGAATTTTGCAAAATCGAGCGGTTTAGAATTGAACTTTGACCGGGCCGCGCGCCGCCGGATCGTCGATTTCAAAGTACTCCGCCTGCGTAAAGCCGAAGCTGCCCGCGATTAAAGAAGAGGGAAAAGTTTCGACTCCAGTGTTCAGTTCGCGCACATTGGCGTTGTAAAAGCGGCGCGATTGCGCGATTTGAGTTTCGGTTTGGTTCAATTGTTCCTGCAATTGCATGAAGTTTTCGTTGGCGCGCAATTGCGGATAAGCTTCGGACAAAGCGAAAATCTGGCGCAATGCGCCGGTCAAAACATTTTCCGAAGCGGCTTGTTCGGCGGGCGTTCCGGTGTTGGAAATCGCCGCGTTGCGCGCTTGAATCACGGCTTCGAGCGTGCCTTTTTCATGGCTGGCGTAACCTTTGACGCTTTCCACTAAATTGGGAATCAAGTCGTAGCGTCGGCGCAGTTCGGTATCGATGGCCGACCAGCTTTCGCGCACATTCTGGCGCAGGCGCACCAGGCGATTGTAAATGCCAATCACAAACGCCGCCAGCAAACCGATGATAACCAGCAACACAATCAAAATAACGCCAATAGAAACCATGTGAATTTCCTTGCAGATGTTTCCGGTGAGACATTCTTCCGGCAACAGTTGCCTTTTCCAAAGCCTGAGTCCTTCCGATGGACAACTCGCAAAAGGCAAGCGGAGTACTCTGGAGTACTTAGTATAAAGAGTAAATCTTCGTCGCGCGCAATTAGAAAGTTAATACCTTGAGCGGAGTACTCCGCCATTTAGCTTTGCGCGCGATGCCGAATGAACAATTTGCGCTTTGCATCGCGCCGCCAATTTTCCTGTTTCAGGAAATCTTCAAAACTGCGCATCGATTATTGCGACTTTTTCACGATGCTGCGGGTCGAACTTGACGCGCACATTTTGTCCGGTTTGCGGAACCGCAACGCGTGAAATCGAGGTTTCTATTTGCGCTTGAAACGGCTTTCCATCGGCGGGCGAAACCCAGAGCGTCAAGCGAACAACGTAACCTAAATCGGGATTTCCCAGCGACAATCCGGTGTCTTCGACTTGCAAAATCTGCGCGGTGGCTTCTTGTCCGCTTTGCATCAAGCGCTTTTGCGCGCCGCTTGGCCGTCCGTTGGAAAAACTGAACCAGACCGGCGGCGCACCAATTAAAGCCATCAATAATAAGAGCATCGCTACGCCGGTCAGCGGATACTTTGTGAGACCGGCTTCAAAGCTGTATTTCCAAACCAACGCCATGCCGCCGAACACGAGCAGCATATAGACGATATAGAAGCACGAAAAAACGAAAAATTTGCGGACGATAGGATACTCCTGTGATGCGGAACCAATTGTTTGCGAAAGCGACAACAGTATCTTCGGCTGTTTATGCGTCAGCCATTATAGCAGCAAGTTCAGATTGTTTTGAAAAGCCTGGGCTTGCCAAAATGCCGGTTAATCACCAATGCTTTTCGCATCGCAGCCGATAGGTTATAATGACGCTCTCAAATTCATTTTGAAAGCAGTTCCATACGGGATATGGCGCAGTTTGGTAGCGCGCTTGACTGGGGGTCAAGAGGTCGTCGGTTCAAATCCGGCTATCCCGATTATATTGACGTTATTTCCGTTTGGCCCTTGCCCCACAAGGCTTTGAAATACGAAGGCTGTTCTCTGACACCCATTTTGGAGAGCAAAAATGCCTCGAACACCGCTTAACTCCGTAAAAAACGCACCTGTTTCACCGCCGCTTAACTTTTCACAAAGTGCTCTCGGCGAGACACCGAGCCAGTCCCGAACTTCATCTCAGCGCTCATCGCGTCGCACCCAAAAGACTTCCTCTAAAACCGCCATCAGCGCGGATCAACTGGAGCGCCTGTCAGAAGATTATCTTTTGGATTGTGATTATCGGGGGCATTCGCCCAATACGGTCGCCACCCGCAAGGTCTTTATTCGCAACCTGATCTGGTTCTTACGCCACAAAGACTACGCTTTCTGCGGCACGTCGGAGATGCGCCAGTTTTTCTCGTATCTGCGACACGGCCATGAAGAGCCGGGCGGGCGCTGGGGCAATCCGCGCTGGAAGACTCCGGCTCGCCCGGTCACGATCAAGGATTACTTTGTGAATCTGCGCTGCCTCTTCAACTGGCTGGTTGAAGACGGTGCTTTAGAAGTTTCGCCCCTGGATGCGATTCCCAAGCCAACCGCGCCCGCCGAGCAGGTGCAGCCATTCACAGGGGAGCAAATCCAATCGCTCCTCAAAGCGGCGCGGCGCTCGACCCAGCCCCGACGCAACGAAGCAATCATTTTGTTTTTGTATGACACGGGCGTGCGCGCTTCGGAACTATGCGGGCTCAGGATGAAGGATATCGATCTGGAAAGCCGCCATGCCCGCGTTCTGGGCAAGGGCAACAAAGCGCGCGTCGTTTACTTTTCCCGCGAAACGGGGCGTGCCTTGTCGGCGTATCTGCGCAAATCCGGTCGAAAATTGGATGCGCCGGTTTTTCTGTCGCGTATCGGCAACCGAACCGGCCCTGAGAACAAAGCCGGGGAAGGCGACGGCCAGCCCATGACGCGCTCGGCGCTGTTGCATCTGATTTCCAATCTCGGGCATGCGGCGGGCATCAAGGCGATGAAAGTCAGCCCGCACGTCTTTCGCCATAGCGCCGCCATCCAGTTGCTGCGCAACGGGTGTGATGTTTACAGCTTGATGAGCCTTTTAGGACACACCAGCCTGACAATCTGCCAGAACTATCTAAAGCTGAGCCAGGCGGATCTGGAAAACCAGCACCGTCGTCACTCGCCGGTCGAATCGCTGGGAAAGCATGGCCGGTGAAACTCAACCACCCGACAAGCGAAACTTGCCGGCGACCACTTCTTGATTTTAGGACTGCCCGGAGGCGACACCTGTTTTGCCGAAATGAAGAATGGGGAGGGCATTTCTCGCACCCGAGGTTTAATGCACTAGGCGATCTGCCGGGCTGAAAGCGTGATGTTGCTCCTCGGCGTCGGTCAGGGCGATGGCGCAGTATTGCCGGGTTTGCTGCAAGTCAGTGTGGCCCAATAGGGCCTGCACGCTGAAGACGTTGGCACCGTTCCTCAGCATCTGCACGGCGAAGGTCACGCTCAAAGGCAACAAGGAAATCGGCGACAAGATGAATGTCATCGTCGGCAATCTTCTCAAAGCCAACAAACTCGAGGGCCAGATTAAGGTCGCCGACTTCAATGACGAAAACCTGCTTGGTAAAGGCAAGGAAATGGTAGACCGCCTTTCCAAATTGGTCGGCATCTTTGAAGGGCTCGACTTCCGGCGCAACCGCGTCGGCGGCGACGACCTGCTCGGCGATGCTTATGAGTATCTGATGCGCCACTTCGCCACCGAATCGGGTAAAAGCAAAGGCCAGTTCTACACGCCTGCCGAAGTTTCTCGCATCATGGCGAAAATCATCGGGCTGGGCCGGGCTAAAAGTCCCGACCAGACGATTTACGATATGGCCTGCGGCTCGGCGTCCCTCCTTCTCAAAGCCCATGACGAAGCCAAAGGCAGCACCGGCTTTGAGCTGGCGCTGTACGGGCAAGAGATGGACAACGCGACAGCCGGTCTCGCCAAGATGAACATGATTTTGCATGACTGCATCACCGCCGAAATCTGGCAGGACAACACGCTCTCGAATCCTTATTTCAAGGAAGGCAGTGGCGCGCTGATGCGCTTCGACTTCGCGGTGGCCAATCCACCCTTCTCAACCAAAGCGTGGAGTAACGGACTCAATCCTTACGCCGACGAATTTCATCGCTTTGAATACGGAATCCCGCCCGCCAAAAACGGCGACTATGCGTTTCTCTCGCACATGCTGACCTCGCTCAAAAGCACCGGCAAGGGCGGGATCATTCTGCCGCACGGAGTACTCTTCCGAGGCAACGCCGAAGGCGATATTCGCAAGAGCATTGTGCGACAGGGCTATATCAAAGGCATCATCGGCTTGCCCGCGAACCTCTTTTACGGCACGGGCATTCCAGCCTGCATCATCGTTCTTGACAAAGAAAACGCAGGGGCGCGCAAAGGTATTTTTATGATTGACGCGAGCAAGGCGTTTATCAAGGACGGCAACAAGAACCGGCTGCGCGCTCAAGACATCCACAAGATCGTGGACGTATTTACACGTCAAACCGAATTCCCGAAGTACTCGCGTCTGGTGCCGCTCGAAGAGATCGAGAAGAACAGCTACAACCTCAACATCCCGCGCTACATCGACAGCTCGGAAGCCGAAGATTTGCAGGACATTACCGCGCACTTGAAAGGCGGCATTCCCAACCGCGATATTGACGCGCTCGAAAGCTATTGGCAGGTACTGCCCGCCGTGCGCGATCTGCTGTTTGAAGTTGAGCGGCCCGGCTACAGCCGCCTCAAGGTGGACGCTTCTGAAATCCGCGCGGCGATTTTCGGACATCCCGAATTTATCGCTTTCAACAAAACCGTCAGCGACATTTTTGCGCAGTGGCAAGCGGTTCACACGCCGGACTTAAAAGGCATCGGAATCGGCGACCATCCTAAAGAACTCATCAGGAAGTTGTCCGAGGATTTGCTGGAGCGGTTCCGTAAAGCGCCGCTGCTGAGTGCTTACGACGTGTATCAGCATATGCTCGATTACTGGGATGGCGTGATGCAGGATGATGTTTATTTCGTGGCGCAAGACGGCTGGGTTGCGACTCAGGATGGCGCGCCGAACACTGATTTGATCCCTCAATCGCTCATGGTCGCGCGCTATTTCGCCTCGGAACGCGACGCAGTGGCGCAGCTTGAAACCGAGCGCGAGGCGATTGCGCGCAAGATGGAAGAGCTGGACGAAGAGTACGGCGGCGAAGAGGGACTTTTATCGGATGCCAAAAATGACAAGGGCAAAATCACCAAAGTGAGCGTGAAGGCGCGGCTCGCGGTGCTCAAAAAAGAAAACGATCCCGAAAGCAAACAAGAGCGTGCGCTGCTATCGGAGTACTCCGGCCTCATCGAAGACGAAGCGGTTGCCGCGAAGAAAGTCAAAGACGCGCAGAAAGTTT
>Ga0123337_10004523_pt1 | contig 14112 bp, 9 predicted proteins | sample frozenSSSSmetaG_FD_89792 | JGI IMG/M metagenome (GOLD analysis project Ga0123337, IMG submission 89792) | Glacier valley bacterial and archeal communities from Borup Fiord, Nunavut, Canada, to study Microbial Dark Matter (Phase II) -... | ecosystem: Environmental > Aquatic > Freshwater > Ice >... | reverse complement strand
GCTACTATCCTTTGCATCATAAGTTTTGTTATCCAAATAAATATTTTTTTCAAAGGTGGTACCAAAATAAATTGAGTTTTTATTATCCACTCCAAAACCCTGCGGGTAATTAAATCTAATGGAGTCTCCAGTTCTAAAAAGCCATAAAACATTGCACAAACTGTCCAATTTACAGAAAACATTTAACCCATCTTTTCTAAAAGATATTTGATCAAATATCTTCAAACTCCCGCCCAAAGAGCCACCCAGATAGACATTATTCCCAGATTGCATGCCGATTAAAAACTGTCCAGACATATCAAATTTTGGGGAATTCAAAATCAAATGACATTTTATGACATTGCCTTTAACCCTAAAGGCAAACGGTGTATAACCTGAAGAAAAGGACTTAATAGTTTTGTAATTTCTAAACTTTATGCTGTCTTTTAAGGATCCTGCGATGAAATAATTACTTTTACCTATCTGGCTAATGTGATTGATTGTAAACTCACTTTTTTCATCTTTACAAAAATTATAAACCCTTATATCATTTTTGTCATTTTCATTGATGGTTAACTTTAGAAGTTTAAAATTATTTGAAAACATTTGATTGTATGATTTGTTCTTGTAGGTTGATCCGACCTGCAAGAAAACAATAATTGAATCACCTTCTTTAAAAAGTTGGCGATTAGGAAAATAGGTGCCAGTTCCTAATTCATAATGCGTAATCATTGCACCACTCGTATCCACTTTGACCACAAATTGTTGATCATAAACCGAATCGTTATACAGTTTAATTGGTGCACTGCTTGACTTTGCAGCATTAAAATATAGGTGCTTATGTAATAATGATACCGCATCATTTGAGGACGCTCTAATTCCGGGAAATTTGCGCTGCCACAGAAAGTCTCCATTGCTATTGAATTTGATCAAGTAAGCATTAGATGTCTCACCATTTAACAATCGTATCCATGGTGTGTTGCTTAATATGCGAAAAGAATCTTTAGCGCTAGTGATATCTGCTATGAGATAAATTTGGTCATTGCTATCGCAGATGATTGACCGAATATTTCCCCCACTAGGTTCGCAAATCGCTTTTCCCCAAACTAAGTTCCCAGATGTGTCAAATTTTAATAGCCAATCTGTGTTTTTTTGGTTTTTAGAAAGCGTTTGATTCAATAGGTCTATACTGGCCAAATTATTTGTGACATGATCATCTGTGTTCACATATAAATAGATGAAATTTTTAGATCCGCTGGGAATAATTTTTCTCAATATATCACTTTGCTTGCCCCCATATATCTTATTCCATTCGAAATTTTGGGCATGTGACATTTGCAAAGAAAGCAAAATGACAATATGTAAGATAGGCTTCATCATCCATTAATAAAACTCCTTTCTCAAATGAAGAAGTTATTTTTGCTCTTATTATTTATTTACAATAGAATTTATAATGTTTTTAATTATTCCCAGCTACGACCAAGGTTTTTGGTTTCAAGTGCCTTCATCCCAACATCAGAGAATTATTTTGAACGCCTTATGGCATATACAAGTTCATCGAGATATGCCCCATGTTTAAATAGTGTTTTTTCAAATTTTCCCTCAAGTGTAAATCCGGCTTTTTCCAATACTTTTTGAGAAGCGATATTACTGCCGAAAGGCCGGGCAAATATCCGCTTGATATCCCAATGTTTAAAACCGTAGTCGATCATTTGTGGTATAGCGGCAGATATAATGCCTTGACCCCAATAAGGTTCAGCCAGCCAATATCCAAGCTCTGCATTTTTGCATTGAATATCCGTTTGAGGATGTATGCCAATGCCTCCTGCCGCTTCGCCGTCAATTTCAATCGCTAAAATATGTGGAGGATTGTATTTGCAGGCAAACTCAATAAACATCCTGGCGTTTTCTTCGGTATAAGGATGTGCAAACTGATTGGTCATATTGTCTGCAATCTTTTTATTGTTCGCAAATTTTACGAGACTTTTTAAATCGTCAGTATGCCAGGGTCTTAAAATAAAATCCATAACGAACAATTAAACCTGATGCTGGAATTCTTTCAGTATGCGATAGATAGTAGCAGGACTGATATCCAATATTTTGGCAATCTTTGGAATATCATCACTGTATTTCCTTAGCATGGCCGCAATAATCTTATAAGTGTATTCTCTGATGGTTAATTCTTCTGTCAGCAACTGATTCGTAAAGTTGGTGTGCTGGAACATGATGTTCTCATCCAGAATCTCATTGGTGTCAGATAATACCACTGCCACTTCAATAACAGATTTAAGTTCCCTCACATTCCCCGGAAAAGGGTAGGAGAGCAGTTTTTGACAGGCCTTTTCGCTCAAGGATTTAATGGGCATCTGGTTGGACTTGCAGAACTCATCAATATGGTGTTTAGCTATCAATAAAACGTCATGCTCTCTTTCTCTAAGCGGTGGCAAATGGATATTCAGACCCATGATTCTGAAAAACAAATCTTCGCGAAACAGCTTTTCTTCTACCAGTTTTTTCAGATTCTGGTGGGTAGCGATAATCAGCTTAACATCAATTTTGTTGGCTGTGTTGCTGCCAACCGGGGTGACTTCACGCTCTTGTAAAACACGCAATAATTTGGTCTGCATGGAAAGGTCCATCTCAGCTATTTCATCCAGAAAAATGGTACCCCCGTGTGCTTCTAAAAATTTGCCCTTGCGTTTTTCTATGGCACCTGTAAAAGCGCCTTTTTCATGTCCAAACAGCTCACTTTCAATTAATTCCTTAGGTATAGCCGACATGTTAACGGCTACAAATGGTTTGTTTTTCCGCTCAGAATTATAATGTATGGCTTTGGCAACCAGTTCTTTACCTGTTCCTGTTTCACCAGTAATTGACACATTGATATTAGAAGAACTGGCCTTTTTCAGTAAATTAAAAATATTTTTGATGGCCTGACTCTGCCCGATAATCGTGTTCGAAAAATTGTATTTCTGTTCAACCTCATTCTGCAGATATTCAATCCGATCCTCAAGGCTGGACTTTTTGAGTACATTGTTCACGTTGTTAAATATCCGGCTATGCATATCCGGACTCTTTACAAGGTAATCATAAGCACCGTGTTTTAACAGTTCAACGGCGACTTCTATATCACTTTGGTCAGAAATAATAATCACCTCAATATTGGGATTGTACTCCTTTATTTTTTTAAGCAGAACAGCTCCGTCCAAATCCGGGAGCTTGTAATCCAGGGTCACTACCTGCGGGTTTTCGTGCAATGCTTTGAGAAAATCATTGCCATTAAAGAAATTTTTGACCTCGATATCGGGATTCTGAGATAAACAATGTACCAATAATTTATTGTACCATTCATTGTCTTCAACTATGAATGCCTTGTAGGGTTGTGAAGTTGACATTTCTAAATATGATCTAAAAGGCAAAAATAATCAACCTTATTGATTTTCAACATATTCTTGTAATAAATGTTCAAGCTTTTTGAATTTCTCTTTGAATTTGTCGAAGAGATAAACAATACTGTCCTTGTCTGCTATGGTATCTTTGTCGGTTTCATATTCCATTTGTTTAATGATGTCATAGGTCTCTTTGGCAAAGATAAATTTGAGGGGAGAAGCAATACGGTGCGAAATCAGATGTACTTTTTCCCATTCTCCTTGTTCTATATAGGTTTCCAGTTCCTGAATGCCTTTTTGGGTCGAATCTATCAGCGTAATAATCATATCACGGATAAAATTCATGTCGTTGCCTGCCTGCCTTTGCAATTCCGACAAATCAAAATGCTCTACACGTCGGATAGGCTGTTCGGGATAATCATCCATTTTTAACAATTTGCCATCAGCACCCTTGCCGAAAAACATAAACAGCAGGTTGAGAAGCTCGGGCTCTTTAAAAGGCTTTTCTAAGAAAGAATTGACACGGACGGATTGCAGAAAGGTGAAGTTTTCAGCCGTAATGGCGGCGGAAACTGCAATAATTGGCGTTTCTGCAATGTCTTTATTTGTGTGTTTTCTGATGTGCCCGCTAGTTTCCAAACCATTCATTTCGGGCATCTTGAGATCCATCAGCACACAATCAAATTTTTTGTGCTCCATCAGTTCCAATACCTTGATGCCATTTTCCGCTTCCTCGGTAATAGCCCCGTGTTTTTGCAGGATATTGTTCAGCAGTACACGGTTAAAAGGCTCATCATCCGCAATTAAAATGCGTTTGTTTTTTAGGAAATATTTATTGTCGAGATATTGATTTTCAACAGTGATATCCGTATCGCTGCCAGCCTGGAAAGGGATTTTGATGCTCACATTGGTTCCCTCGTTGAGTTTACTGTCAATTTCTATGGTGCCGTGATACAGTTCCACCAGCATTTTGGTGATACTCAAGCCCAATCCGGTACTGCCGGATTTGGTCCATCTGGCGTTTTCTGCCATGTGGAATTCCTTGAAAATATTATCGAGTTCTGCTTTTTCAATTCCTATTCCCGAATCTTTCACCTGTATATCCACCAGATACCAGTTTTCACCGGTTTTTTTACTGTCGATATCTACCTGAATAGAACCATGATTGGTGTACTTGATAGCATTGCCCAATATATTAAGCAGAATCTGTTTCAGTCTGTAGGAGTCGCCGATAAGCACTTGAGGTATATTATCACTTATCCGACAGGATATATGAATGTTTTTTTCTGCCACCAGCGGTTCCAGCGATTCGATGGTGTGGTCCACAAGTGTACCCATCTCAAATCCTTTTTTTGCTAAAGTCAATTTGCCCGCATTCAGTTTTGAAAAATCCAGAATATCATTGATAATATTTAAGATGTATTGAATGGATTTCTGTATGATTTCAGTCTGTTTTTTTTGTTTATTATTGATATTAGACTGGTGAAGCTGGTCTACAAATCCGGAAATGGCATTTAATGGTGTGCGTATTTCATGACTCATATTAGCCATGAAACGTTCTTTGATAATGGTCATCTCCTCAGCTATTTCTTTGGAATCCGATAAACTTTTTCTTACCTCCGACATCTTTTTGAGATACCTGAAATAGAATATAACCGCAGAAATGAGAAACAAAATGGTGGCCGACCCAAGCAGCAGGATATATTGATTGGCTTCTTTAATTGATTTTTCAGATAGTTTTCTTTCCTGATCCAGTCGCTCTGTTTCAATGTTTTCTACCAGACCGCATAAGTTGTTAAAACTGACATTGATACTGTAGTCTTTTTTCAAAAAGGGGTTAATACTGGTGGTATCGGAAATGTTAAAGACATCCTGATTCTCAATATTGATGTCTAATTCAGGTTTCGAACTTGCACTTTTTTTCTCCTGCGTTTGTTTTTTAGGTTGTATAATCGGTCTGGGCCTTCTTCTGGCAGTTTCTGCACGGTCCATAGCACTGCGTATTGACTGCATATTGTTATAATCGTCGATCAGGCGGTCAATGGATGCATTTTGTTGAAACTGTGAGATGTATTTCAGGTTTTTGACTTTGCCATTGATCAGCATCTTTAAGGAGTCAATAAGTCTGGCTTCATCTCTGGAAATTTTTTTGGAAGCTCTTAATTGGGCAATCAATATTCTGGTTTTGGCAGCCGTGCTATCCATTTCGGTAATATAGAGCGATTTATGCGTAATCAGATACATTTCCATCATATTATCTAATTTATCATAGTTTAATCGTATATCTTTAATAGAGCCAAGTTCAAAGTCGTTTTTGATTCTGTTGCTGAGGTTGCTGAGTGAGTATGATATTTTATTGATACTGATGAGGCCGGTAATAAATATCAGAAGTATGGATACGGTGATAAGCACATAAACTGAAATTCCCCATTTTGTATTTTGATTGTAAAATGACCTCATATCCTCAAATTAGAGGTTCAAAAATAGACTTTTTTTTTGTGATAATCAGGGAGGAAGGTCTGCCGCCAGACCTCCGGCCTGATTAAATAGTATGAAAAAGTAACATTTTATGGTCTACAGTAATGATGCCATGCCATGCTACGACACATTTTTTATTTTTAAGTGAATGATTAATAGGATTTTAAATAAACCCAAGCCTGCCGTTGTGAGCTGGTGTATGTGAAATGTTTCTCAAAATGATAAAAAAAAGGTCAAATTGAGAGGAAACACTTGTTTTATCTATTCAAAGTTGCGAATATGAGCGCTTTGTATTAAGCCTCATTGGTATAATAAATCTTGTAAAACTTGCGCCCATCCTTTTCCACACCGTGTTCTATCAATTCTTTATTGCCGTGTATATAAATGTGAAAATTCTTGTCCAGTTTTAAGATGCTTTTAAAGACTTTGGCTTGTTTTTTTACTGCGGGTAATGAAATCTCGAAATGATCTTCCACCACGATATCATTTTCTTTTCTGTAGTTTTCGTCAAATTCCCTGAAGGATTTGATGACACTGTTATCTTGAAACACTTCCTGCTCAAATTCTTCTTTCTTAAAATCGTCATGGTTTTTAAAATAATCCATGGAGCGGTTCAGAAAATCAATCTTATCGGTTTTATTCACTTCAAAATCTTCGTCCAGCTGTTTGGTCACAAAAGTTTTGGCTATCTGTAAAAAATCGCTGGTCTGATGGTAATCATCATTACATGGGCGCAACATCAGAAACTGGTCTTTCCAGAACTGGGCCTCACCGGATTTATTGGCTCTGTCAATAATGCACACCTTATATCCTTTATCGATGTCACTGTCAATAATCAGGCAACCTTTGTCTAGCTTGTCAATATTAATGCCTTCTTCATAATTCAGTAGAAAATCTGTTTTGGAATGGTTCAGTTTCAGAAAAGCCTGTCTGTTTTCCGATTTAAAAATACCAATAGCATTCACTTCTTTGTATTCCACCCTCAGATTGGAAAAATGCACGACAAAAAGATCGCCGGCCTTAATTTGCGGATGATTGGAGGTTTCGTAAAGGTGTTTTGCTATGTTGATACTGTTGAGATGGAAATCGCTCAATCCGTCAAATATTTGCGTGGCATAATTATAGAGCGGGTTCAGTGTATGGTCCTGATTGGTAAAAGTGAAATTATAAAATTCTGAAGTTTTGAAAGGCGACAGGAAATATTTCTGCAGCAACTCGCGCATCACAGGATCTGAAGTGTCGAGCATTGACTTGGAAATCAGAATATCTTCACCGTTGTTTTTATTGCCCACCTGATGAGCTGATACCTTGTCTACAGAGGAATTCGAATAATCTATCATGCAAAGGCAAACTTAATTCTATTTGGCACCCGATAATAAACAAATGACGATAAATAATTAACATTCAAGCATCTTGTTATTTTGATATTTTCGTTTTTTCAGGGCGCCTTTCCCCGTCATCCGTTTCTAGCCCTGTTGCCGTTGCGGAGCGCAGTATAAAGGCGTATGGCGGGCTTATTGCCAATCGCCGCCATCTGCCTTACTGCGCTTGCCGCAGCCTGCATCAGGGGCTATACTCTGTTGCCGGGGGCGCAAATTCCGTCGGAAAGTTTTTGTGATGTACGGATAAAAATAAGCAGAAGACTTCGAACCTATAACTTCACATCAATAATCTTTACCTTATAGGTATAAGTTTTACCGGATGCCAATTTGATGCTCACGGTATATTCCGTATCCGCACTTAAAGCAGCGACATTGATCTCAGGTTCCCATACCAGTGTATTCAGGCCATAACCTACGGTGTATTCATCCTGTTTCAGGTTTACAGCTTGTCCGCCGGCATCCTTCATGCTCACAACTGCACCTTTGAGATTCTGCTCGATAGAAAAACTCCACTTTTTAAAGACCAGCATCTTTGGACAATCTTTGGCCGGAGGCCAGGCCACAAAATTAATTTTATAAGTATTGCTGTCTATCTCCTGACTTTTATCGATGGCTTTAATGGCACTGAAATTTCTGGAAGTGCCGATGCCCATATATAGGGCATACGGATACAATAACCATCTTCTGTTGCCCACACTGGCATTGTTTTGTCCCATTGCTGCTGTAATGGCAATACATGGATTGCCATCTTTGGAGAGTATGGAGTTTTTAAGCGCATCAGCTCCGGCAGGAATATAACAGCGCCACCCGTCATTGGGCTCATGACTCATCGTTTTATTGGCTTCGCACATCATGGCTGCGTATTGGCAGTATTCATTGTCCTGGATGGTGAGCACCACCTGTTCTGTTACACCGGCCATACGTCTGAAATAATTGATTCTGTTTTCTACTTTTTCAATGATATTCATCGGCATGACACCGGCTATACATGAATCTGCATTGCCATTCCAATTGTACTCCAAAACACCTTTTTCGTTTTTGCCTTTCATGTTCACTCTGCTGCCAAAATAATTGAGTCTAAAATCATTCTCAACCATTTTGCGCCACAAGTTATCAAGTGTTTTGTTTTCTTCAGGATATAATTTGACACTCTCATGCCAGATGCGTCTTGCCAGTCTGAAATCTCCAGAATCACTGGTTTCGCTGATCAGGCGTAAACGGTAGGCTTTAGCCTTGGCTTTAAATCCTAAATCCTTTGGGAAATCTTTGGCGCACGCATCGTTTAAACGTATCATAGGCAAAAGTTCATAATAACTCGGATTGGTTTTGTTTTTGCTTAAAGTATAGCTGCTTCTGTTACTTTTTAATACAGAAACACTTTTTGCCATGGGATTAGGCACCGCAGTTTTGGGTTCTAAAATTTTCTCAGCCCTGGTAAAAAGAATATCTGCCACCAGCGGTCTAGATTCTTTCATGATAAAATTTTCAATGAATGTATAAGTGGGTGCATTTGTCTGCTTTTCCACATACAAAAATTGATAATACGCTGTGGCATAGCAGGCTTCAGGTAAATCGATGTCAGCAAAATAATATTTCAGATTTTGTACAAAACTTGCACGGCCTTGTCCTGCAAAAATGTCGTATTTTTTGATGGTTTCGATGCCTTTCAGCTTGCTTTTGGCCTCTTTGGATTTTGCATAACGCCCAAGCAGACTGTCAAACTGGGACTGCTCATTGGCCACTGCCATACCGTTCAATAAAAAGATGTAGATGGAGTTTTCCCTGTGGTTCAGAAATGAATCGGTAGGGAAGTCGCTGAGCCCTTGTTGAACAAAATTCAGGTAATCATCGCTGGGCGGAATCTTATCCAGTGCAAAACGCATCAGAGTGTACGTATACTCAGTAAGAACAGGGTCATTTGGCAATATTTCACGACCGTTTTTAACCACAATATAAGCCGAGTCAAACTGCTGACGGTCGACATAATATTTACCCATTTTTCGGAATGGTTCTTTAAAATATCCAAAAACTTTAGAGTTGCTGTCCAATACGGCCTTATAAATCAGGTCGGCCGATTTTTTAAAATATGGCATGCTTTCGGTTTCCTGTCCCATCTGCCACAAACAATCTCCAGCCAGAGCCAATGACTGTGTATCAAGTCCGAAGGCTATACTTTTTTTGAACAAGGGCAGGGCACGCGCATATTTTTTGGTATTATACGCTTCGAGTGCTTCCAGATTATTTTGCCTGATTAAGACTGAAAAATAATCCATGTGTTTTTCCCTGAAGGTGGTTTTCGCACTTTCACTGGGGTTGGCATCAATCGCTTTTTCAGCGTATTTCATTGCGTCTTTTAAGGCAGAAGGGAATTTTTCCAGCAAGGTTTTGTCCTTGAAAATGCCGAACATAATCTGTGACTTAAGCAAAAGTACATTTGGGTTTTCTTTTGTTTCCTTGTCAAGCAGACATTTTTCTATCAGTTTATTGGCCCCTTTGAGATTGCCTTCTGCAAAGGTTTTTTTTGCCTTTTCATACGTTTTTAACTGGCTAAAACTGCTGATAGTGATACTGAGGAAAATAAATAAGACGGTTCTTTTCATGTGCTGGAATGATAACTGCAAATTACACCGTTTTATTGTTAAAACTTCCCACAAGTTGTTCAACACTCCAGGCTTCCGGTTTGCCCGCAAATTTTATTTTTGTCTTTGCCCAGGTGTCCTCAAATAGAGCTGAATGTCTGTAAACATTTAGATGGTCTTCGCTGTCCCAGATGCTATAGGTAAATAAAATATTGCGATGAAACACATCGCGCCATAATGCCAGTTCGCTGCAGCCTTCAAAATGCCGGATTTTGTCTTTTACTGTGTCAAATAATTGCAGGAAATTGTCGATTTCCTCGTGTTGAAAGGTCATTTTTACCATGCGTATAATCATGCAGTCTCTATAATTATTTTTGTATCGTCTTTTATGCGGAATAATTGTTTGGCGTTACCGAGATTAATCTGAAGTTTCAGGTAACCGGAATGACTGAAAGTCAATAAAGCATCTCCGGGGTTCACATCATTTACCGAATTGCTGATCTCGGAAAATACCTGTCCGGTGTAATGTTGTATCCTGATATTGTATTTTTTGCCTTGCACAAACTCATTAAATAACTCGCGCTTAAGGTTAAAATAACAATTGCCGTTTTTATCGGAAAAAAGCACCTCAGAAAGGATAAAATCCTGATGGATATTTAATTGTTTATTGTAGCTGATCTGCATCGAAGAGCCCGCCGTTTCCAATGTGTTTAAACGCCCTTCTAAAAACAGCTGCATGGCCTGTGTTTCCTGATTGTTTGGAATGCTGTACACTTGTTTAAAATCAGGCTGTTCAAACAGCATGGTCAGCAATCCATTGTCGGGCAGGATATAAAGGTTCAATAAATGTTGATAAACAATTAAGCGGGCGGGTTTGCCCACTCTGATGATGACTATATCTCTTTGATTATCTGAAAGTTGTAATTGCTTGCTAACAAAAGCGGCTTCAATGGTGTTGTTTAATCGTATATTGTGAGTAATATCAACAATATCAATATTGTTATGCTTGGATAAAATAGATTGCTTTAATAATCCGATTTTATATGAATCACTTTGAAAATCAGATATGAGAAAAACTATGGACAAAATTTTGTATTTTCGTTGGCAAAAATATTCACTATTTACCCATTTAAAAAATAAGTATATAAACATTGGCTGAAAAAAGTTATTTAATTGAAGAATTGCACCCGCTTGAAATCTACGGTGCAAATAATGTTTACCTCGATAAAATTAAACATATTTACCCCAAGTTGCGACTGATAGCAAGGGGAAACGAGATAAAAGCAATAGGGGAGGAAAATGAAGTCGATTTAGTGATGAAAAAAATTGACCAGTTTGTACACCTCATTTCCAAAGGCAGGGAATTAAACGATTCCTTATTAGGAGAAGTGTTTGGATCCGAGCTTATCAAGGTAGACGAGGCTGTTAATCCCCATATTGATAGTGATAACAACACGATTTTATTCGGGAACAACGGTAAACCTATCAAGGCGCGCACAGCCAATCAAATCAAACTGGTCAAAGAAATAGAAAAGAATGATATCGTATTTGCCCTTGGGCCTGCAGGAACAGGTAAAACCTATACAGCGGTGGCTGTAGCGGTAAGAGCGCTTAAAAACAAGGAAATTAAACGTATCATTCTTACCCGACCCGCTGTTGAAGCAGGAGAAAGTCTTGGTTTTCTTCCGGGTGACCTCAAAGAAAAAATTGATCCGTATCTGCGTCCGCTTTATGATGCGCTGGATGATATGATACCACCGGATAAACTCAAATTATACCTTGAAAACAGGACTATAGAAGTGGCTCCGCTCGCATTTATGCGCGGAAGAACGCTGGATAATTGTTTTGTGATTCTGGATGAAGCGCAGAATACCACCGACCTTCAGATAAAGATGTTCCTGACACGTATGGGGCCATCTGCCAAGCTGATTATTACCGGCGACCTTAGTCAGGTAGATTTGCCGGCCAAACAAACCTCAGGACTTTTAAAGGCCACGCGTATCCTTGAAAAAATCAAAGGTATCAGTATGGTGCTATTAACTGTTGATGATGTTGTCAGGCATAGACTGGTCAAAGACATTATCAAGGCATACGAATCTCCGGGTGCGGATAAACACTAGACGGATTAAGTCGACAGACTCCGTGTTGATGACAATAAAAACTATAAGCTGTGACTCTGCTGTATAGAGGTTTGTAAGTCCCTTATAATGGACGTTGTGAAAAAAAATCGTTTGAAAAAAACAAAAGAATCGTATTTTTGTGTTTTTATTCACTAAAAAAATGACTCAATCAAATACTGCAAAAATGGAAAAAGGATTAATGGCGACCAACTACTTCTTTAAAGATCAAACGAATTTTTATAGAGGTAAAGTGAGAGATGTGTATACGATAAAGAATGACTATGTATTAATGATTGCATGCGATAGAATATCTGCTTTTGATCATGTATTACCTAAAGCCATACCGCATAAAGGTGAGGTTTTGACCCAGCTTGCAGCTTATTTTCTTGATGCTACCAAAGATATTATTACCAATTGGAAAATGTCGGTTCCGGATCCTAATGTGACCATGGGTATCCGCTGCGAAGCTATTCCAATCGAAATTGTTGTGAGAGGATATCTTTGTGGTCATGCATGGAGAGTGTATAAAACAGGGGAGAGAATGATCTGTGGTGTGAAAATGCCCGATGGATTAAAAGAAAATGATAAGTTTCCCGATCCAATCGTTACACCGGCAACAAAAAGTACGGACGGTCATGACGAAGACGTCAGTATTGAAGATATTATCTCAAGAAAAATCTGCAGCAAAAAAACCATCGAAAATATGGTAGAAACTGCTTTGAAATTATACGAACGCGGTGTTGAAATGGCGGATGAAAGGGGATTAATTCTCGTGGATACAAAATATGAATTTGGACTTCATGATAAGAAGCTGGTTCTGATTGATGAAGTACATACACCGGATTCAAGCAGGTTTTTTTACCTTGATTCTTATGCCAAATTGCAGAAAGCAGGCAAACCACAAAAACAACTCTCTAAAGAGTTTGTAAGAGAGTGGTTGATGGAAAATGGTTTTCAAGGACTTGAAGGAGAGCTGATACCAGAGATGACAGATGAGTTTGTCACCAGTGTGACCGATCGTTATACCGAATTGTTCGAAGCGATGACCGGAAGAAAATTTGAAGGCAGAGATTACAATAATGTACTCGATACCATCGAAGACAATATCAACCAGCTCATCTCCTCAATCTAAACTTAGACTTATTCAATGAAAAATATATGTATTTGTCTCCTGACATTTAGCATCAGCGTATGCAGTTTTGCGCAGACTGTTAAGACCTATGCCGGCATGCAGTATAAAGGCAGTGGCAGTTATACCGGATATAGAAAAAACAATATAGATTCGGTCTTATTTTCAAATCCGATGGGTATAGAGGTGGACACGGCAGGACGATTATATGTTTCAAATGAACACAATATTTTCTGGATTTTGGGCAATACAGCCTATTTGGCGGCAGGTTATCAGCTTGACCCCAATGATCCTGGTGCAGCAGACAGTAAGGACTTTGCCGGTTCTGTAGCCCGTTTTTCAAGGCCTGCAGGACTAGCCATCAATCCGAATACCAACGAAATGATGGTGGCAGACCTTGACAACAATCAAATCAGAAAAGTCGAAAGATTTATAGGTATAGCCACTCAACAGGCGGTTACGACCTTTGCCGGAGTCAAGTTATTAAATGGTGCACATTTGGATGCCGCTAATTCATCGGCAAAATTTAATGCACCAGCAGGTATTGCTGTGGCGGCCAATGGTGATATGTATGTGGCGGATCGAAATAATCATTGCATACGCAAAATTTCAGGTGGCAATGTCACAACGATTGCAGGTTTGGCCGGAACTACCGGACACGTGAATGGAACAGGTGCAAATGCAAGATTCTACGCACCTTATAATGTGTTAATCGATGGAAATAATTTGCTGGTAGCAGATTATGGCAATAAAGCCGTGCGTAAAATCAATCTGAGCACTATGGCAGTCACGGATTATGTTACTGCAGGACTGGATGGTCCTAAAGATTTATGTAAAGTGGGTACTGCGTTGTACATCGCCGAACAATTATGTGTTAAAAGGTATGATAACAATGTCTTGAGTATTTATGCAGGAAGTACATCCCAGCAGGGATATGTGAATGCTGACGGTACATCTGCCAGGTTTGAAGATATTACTGGCATTGTATATCATACCAAAGATCAATTGTTATACGTAGTAGATATGGGAAATAATGTCATCAGAAGCATCAGTCCG
>Ga0123337_10004522_pt1 | contig 14112 bp, 11 predicted proteins | sample frozenSSSSmetaG_FD_89792 | JGI IMG/M metagenome (GOLD analysis project Ga0123337, IMG submission 89792) | Glacier valley bacterial and archeal communities from Borup Fiord, Nunavut, Canada, to study Microbial Dark Matter (Phase II) -... | ecosystem: Environmental > Aquatic > Freshwater > Ice >... | reverse complement strand
TAATAAATGTCATAATCTAAAAATATCTAAATATTATTAATTCCTAATAAATTTTTAAATAAATACTTACCCCTTCTGCAAACGAGTAATAAGACAAATCAACTATGCCCCAAATGATAAATTAGCTAAACTCAAACAAAATCAGTCTTTATTAAGACTAAAAAACCTTGCTAATCAGGCAATGAGAAGTTTTTCATCTTTAGCTAGTTCTGCTAACTCACTTGGACGAACTTTGATAAAAGTATCAGAAGTTACTATAAAGAATAATATAATAATTAACTCTGAGATTATTAATAACTTAGAAATTTTAAACCTAAGAACAGAGCAGCAACAGTTACTGTAACACAAATTTCTCCCTGAATAATTTTATCTAAAACTGATTCTACGGGAATTAATACAACTTCAATCTCTTCTGTAATATCTAGTTGTTGCTCTCCAACTTTACTCACATTCTCTGCTAAAAATAAATGTATTTGATTGGTATCTTTACTCGGCTTATCGTATAGAGTTGCGATTTTTCTAAATTCTTGGGGAATATAACCAGTCTCTTCTGTCAGTTCTCTAATTGCTGCTACTTCGGCACTCTCTTTTGTAGGATCAAAATTCCCTGCTGGCAATTCTAAGAAAAATTCACCTACGGCGTGTCTGTATTGCTGGACAAAAATTATCTCTTTGCTACTAGTTATAGGTAAAACCATCGCAACCTCTGGTTTAATAGTAACAAAATAATCATCGATAATTTGACCATTGGGCAGTTCTATTTCATCTTGCCTGACCTTACACCAGTAATGATCTAAAATCATTTTTGATTTTAAAGTTTTCCATTTTCTTAAGTTGATCATAAATTAAGTAACAAATTAAACTTGGTATAAAAAATTGAGGAATCAAGCAGTGAATGTAAAAAAGTATAACGGATACGTCCGATAATCTAAATTTTGAACTTACACTGGCTTTTGTCATAACATAATATGCAGAATAAGTATGCAAATAAATGTAAACTTATTTACAGTAAATAAGAGATTTCCCTTAACCATTAGTCGAGGTACAACGGCACAGACAACAAATATATGGGTGCGGATATTACATGATGGCATCGAAGGCTGGGGGGAAGCATCGCCATTTGGTGTGGGTAATCATCGGCAATCAACTGATACAATCAAAGATGCTTTAGAGCAAGTTGTGCCACTGTTGCAAACATTCAGCCCCTTACAACGACAACAAATTGAGCAAGTTTTAACACAAAACCAGATTCCTTCTGCTGCAAGAGCTGCCTTGGATATAGCAATGCACGACTGGTTGGGTAAGTGCGTCGGATTACCCTTGTGGCAAATTTGGGGACTCGATCGCAATCAAATAGTCCCGACTTCTGTCACAATTGGGATTAATTCGCCTGAAGCTGCCAGGGCGAGAGCGCGAGACTGGTTACAATTTACTGATGTCCGCCTTTTTAAAGTCAAGCTAGGTAGTCCAGATGGCATAGATGCAGATAAAAAAATGCTATTAGCAGTGCGAGAAGAAGCACCACTACCAGAATTATTTGTTGATGCCAATGGGGGTTGGAGTTTGTCAGATGCGATCGCCATGTGTAATTGGCTGGCTGATTTAGGTATAAAGTATGTAGAACAGCCATTGCCACGGGGGCAAGAAAAAAGTTTAGCAAAACTCAAAGAAGACTCTCCCATGCCCATCTTTGTCGATGAAAGCTGTTTCACAAGCTGCGATATTCCCCATTTGGCAAACTACGTGGATGGTATTAATATCAAACTGATGAAATCTGGGGGACTAACGGAGGCAATGCGAATGGTACATACAGCACGAGCATATCAGTTACAAGTAATGTTCGGTTGCTATTCTGACAGTTCGCTAGCTAATACAGCAGCATTACAGCTAGCACCACTAGCTGATTATTTAGATTTAGACAGTCACCTTAACTTAATTGATGATCCCTTTACGGGTGCGTTGCTAAAACAAGGGAGAGTTTTGCCAAACGATTTACCAGGTTTGGGGGTACAACAGAGTGCGTCTACCACTTAATCAACGAGTAGCTATCCTACTGCATGAAGGAACTACTGGGACTCAGGGCAAAACGGGGTTATCTATTTTACGCTACAGTGAAGCGCCAATCGTAGCCGTAATCGATCGCGAGTCTGCTGGCAAATCCCTACCAGAATTAACAGGTATCAAGCGTGATGTGCCAATTGTCGCATCGGTAGCGGCTGCTCTGGAGTACAAGCCGGAAGTTTTGGTAATTGGCATTGCCCCAGGAGGTGGCGCTATACCAGATGATTACTGGCATGAATTCAAAGATGCTTTAGAGGCTGGGATGTCTCTGATAAATGGTTTACACACACCATTGGCAAATATACCGGAGTTAAATGCACTGCTCAAACCAGGACAATTAATTTGGGATGTACGGAAAGAGCCGGCTAATATAAGTGTTGCTAGTGGGATAGCACGCACCCTTCCCTGTCGGCGGGTGTTGACAGTAGGAACCGATATGGCGATCGGTAAAATGTCAACTAGCCTAGAGTTACATTGGGCATCAAAATTACGGGGCTGGCGTTCTAAATTCCTCGCCACCGGTCAAACTGGGGTGATGTTAGAAGGGGACGGCGTGGCTTTAGATGCTGTGCGAGTAGACTTTGCTGCTGGTGCTGTGGAACAAATAGTCATGCGGTATGGCAAAAACTACGACATCTTGCATATTGAAGGACAAGGTTCACTGCTACACCCTGGTTCAACAGCAACTCTACCCTTAATCCGTGGTTCGCAACCAACCCAACTGGTGTTAGTACATCGCGCGGGACAAGTTCATGTACGTAATCATCCTCATGTACTAATTCCACCTCTACCAGAAGTAATTCGGCTTTATGAAACTGTGGCTAGTGCTGGTGGTGCCTTTGCAAGTGTTCCTGTAGTGGGTATAGCGCTTAACACAGCCCATCTAGATGAATCTGCGGCTGAAGAAAGCATCGCTCAAACAACAGCAGAAACTGGGCTACCTTGCACAGATGTCGTGCGCTTTGATGCCAATGTGTTATTGGATGCAGTGATGAATAATTAGGTTTTGGTTAATTTTAGGCGTAGGCGTAGCCCGTACTTCTCTACGAGAGGCTACGCGTAGCTTGCTTCCCGAAGGGTACGGCAAGCTACCTCGGCTGCGCTCGGCACAAGTCAGTAACCATTGTAGACATCACTTTCTTTTTAGATAGGTTGATGTGAATACTTTAATTCACACTCATTTTGACTTAGTATACCTACTTAATTATCGATACATTTCCTACAATCAAGGTACAATCAGATTTGGCAAAACCGCTCATGTTAAACTACAATCCGTTGCATTGTTTGCCATCTTCCGAAGAACTACCCGACTCAGATGATACCTCTGTGGATAATGAACTACAAAATTTAATTCCCGGCTTGCTGAAAACAATACTAGCTTTGGTTTGGTGCGATCGCTGGGATTGGTTCTTTGGTGTTGACATGGGTATTTATTATCACCCAGATAAATCAGCAATTGTCCCCGATGGGTTTCTCAGCTTAGGAGTTAAACGCTTCATTGATGAGGACTTACGCCTAAGTTATGTGTTGTGGGAAGAAAATAAACCGCCATTTTTAGCACTAGAAGTTGTTTCCCAAATATATCGGGAAGAATATACTACCAAGAAAGAATTTTATGCCAAAGAATTAAAAATTTTGTACTACGTTGTGTATAGCCCCCTTCGTCGTAAAAATCCTCCTTTGGAGGTGTATCATCTAGTTGATGGGGAATATATTTTAATGCCAGGAAATCCCGTTTGGCTACCAGAGATTGGTTTAGGGATTGGGCGAGAACGGGGAATTTATCAAGGTATCGTGCGAGAATGGCTTTACTGGTATGACGAGGAAAGGCAAAGATTGCTGATACCAGAAGAACGCATCAGGGAAGCGGAAGAGCGTGCAACTTTTGAAGAACAGCAACGTGTCGCAGCAGAACAACAGGTGAAAATCTTAACTCAAAGGTTGAAAGCGCTTGGTGTTGATCCAGAAAGTTTGTAATGGTAAGCGATGTCTACGAGGGGCTACGCCTACGCGTCTACGGCTGCTTATGTAAACATCTATTTTATAGATAATACCAATTCTATGTGAGGCTGCGCTTTATTCCCGTAGGGGCAATACCCTGCCGGAAGCTAAAGCTACATGAATTGCCCCTACGGTGTGTAGTTTTGCCTCAGTCCTATAGGCGCATCTTTTTTCTAGTAATGCTATAAAGTCAAATTTAATCAGCAAAATGGCATTTGACTTACTCAAAAGGTCTATTTGCTTTCTCATTTCGGTGTTTTCCGCAAGCAAAATGGCATTTGACTTACTTAAAATATCTATTTGCTTTCTCATTTCGGTGTTTTCCGCAAGCAAAAGGGCATTTGACTTACTCATTTTGGTGTTTAACTTACTCATTTCCGTGTTTTCTGCAAGCAATCAAGCATATTGCTATCTCAATATGCTTGATTGCTGACTCATTCCAGTAATTTACACGCTTGTGACAACTAATCCTTTTGAAATTACTCCATCCCCTACATTTAAACCACGTCTATCTTGAAATCTATAGTTCTTCGGTGATCAAAAGGATTTGCCCTCATCCCCCAGCCCCTTCTCCCAAATCTGGGAGAAGGGGAGCCAGAATTTCAAAGTCCCTCTTGCATATCTGGGAGAGGGATTTAGGATGAGGGCGAAAACTATGGTTCTCAACTTAGATGAAGTTTATTAAAAATATGGGGGATAATTTTTAGAGATTAAGATAAATAAAGTATGGTCTATTGGCTTGGTTGTCGTGAGGATATCTTGAACATGGTTAGTCAGTATAAAAATATCCTCATATTTTTGTTTAAGTATTGCTCAATGATTTTGAGCATATACGAAGCATTTCGAGAATTATAAACCCTGTAACTATTCAATTTAGGTATTTATATGTTTCTGGTAACTGGAGCAACGGGAGGAATTGGTCGCAGAGTTGTGCGACTCCTACGGCAACGAGAACAGTCTGTGCGGGCATTTGTCCGCCTTAGTTCGCGCTACAGCGAGTTAGAACATCGGGGTGCAGAAATTTTCATCGGTGACTTGCTAGAGGAAAAAGATATCCAGAAAGCTAGTCGGGGTGTCCAGTATATTATTAGCGCTCACGGTTCTGATAGCGATGCTCTATCTTTAGATTACCGCGCTAATATTGAACTCATTGACCAGGCAAAAGCCAATGGCGTAGAGCATTTTGTCTTCATTTCTGTACTGGGAGCCGATCGCGGATATGAAGACGCTCCTGTGTTCAAAGCCAAACGAGCAGTAGAGCGATATTTGCAATCTAGTGGCTTGAATTACACTATTTTACGCCCATCTGGATTAGCATCTAACTTGCTGCCATTAGTAGAACGGTTTCGGGAAACGGGATTGTATCTGCTGATTGGCGATCGCAAAAACCGTACCTCAATTGTCAGTACCGATGATTTGGCAAAGATAGTGGTGGATTCTGTGACAGTTAAAGGCGCTCGTAATCAGATTTTACCAGTGGGAGGGCCGGAGATTTTATTAAGAGAAGATATTCCCCGAATTTTTGGTCGGATCTTCACCAAAGAACCAGTAATAATTAACTCACCACTATTTGTCATTGATGGGTTACAGAGTGCATTAGGTTTATTTAATCCCCAAACCCAAAAAGCTTTAGGAACTTATCGCACATTGCTAGGAAATGAATTTTTCTGTACAAAAGATGAGATTGCCAATTTAGAGGGGATTTTTAACTTCCAGTTAGAGACATTAGAAAATTTTTTGCGGCGCTATTTAGCAGTTTGAATTAAACATAAGTCATTAGTCATTAGTGAATCATAAAGGACAAATGACAAAGGACAAAGGACAAAAATGAAATCTTCCCTAGCTGCAAATGCTGCTCAAGCACGTCAGACAAAAGAGCGATTCGCCCAACCAGAGGAACAACTCACTTATGAATTGGGTAAAGCGGTACAGGAATTGCCACCCCTGTACACGAGATTATTAGCGGGAACAATGAGCGTGATTGTATTTGGGGCGATCGCCTGGGCGCACTTCTCGCAAATAGACGAAGTAGCAACAGCACCAGGGGAATTAATTGCTTCCACACAAGTAAGACCGGTGACATCCTTGGGTGGAGGATCAATTGTCGCCGTGAAAGTGCAAGAAGGCGATCGCGTTACTAAAGGTCAAATTCTGATTCAAAAAGATCCAGACTTGCAGAAAACTGATGTTTCCCGCCTAGCCAAATCTACTAGATTAATTCAAGACGATTTACAACGTTTGGATGCAGAACGTACCGGAGGCAAAACGACTGGGACAAAAGTGCAAGATGAACTTTTAAGCTCTCGCCTGCAAGACTTCCAAGCGCGTCAAGCTGCGGCGGAAGCAGAAGCAAATCGCCAAATAGCACTCATTAATCAAGCCAAAGTCCGCTTGACTCGATTGCAAGACAACTCAGTTAATGCTAAAAGCAGCGTTGCGAATGCTAAAACCAACCTTGTCAACGCCAATAGCATCCGAATTAAAATTGAAAGTAATTTGGCCCTTGCACAAGAAAGGGAAAAGAGCCTACACACCCTAATTACTCATGGCGCTGTACCTCGTGTCGATTATTTGGATGCTCAAGAAAAATTAACTCGTGCAAAGACAGAAATCACTAGATCACAAGATGAAGTTACTAACGCCCAGAATAAAATCACAGAGGCTCAAGATAAAGTCACATCATTAGAAAAAGATATTGCTGGCCAAGTGCAGGAAATTCGCCAAGCAGAACAAGCTTACAAAGCTGCACTCAGTCAGTCCCAGCGTGTAGCATCAGAACGCCAAAGTGAAATTTTGACCCAGTTCAACAAGCGTAAAGAAGAATTGACAACTATTCAAGGTCAATTAGATCAGGCAAGAAAGCAGCAAGCTTTGGAAACCATTGAGGCTCCCGTTGCTGGTACGATTTACAGAGTAAAAGCCACCAAGGGGCCAGTACAATCGGGTGAAGAATTGGTGTCAATTTTGCCGGAAGGGGAAGAAATGCTTCTAGAAGTAAAAGTTCTCAACCGCGATATTGGGTTTATTCGTCAAGGAATGAAGGCAAAAGTGAAAATGGCAACTTTCCCCTTCCAGGAATTTGGCATTGTGGAGGGCGAAGTTATGCAAGTTAGTCCGAATGCAATTGTTGATAAAGAATTGGGCTTAGTTTTTCCGACAAGAATTAAGCTAAGTAGACACTCCGTGAACGTGCGCGGTCAAGAAGTCGAATTTACACCAGGGATGAGTGCTACAGGTGAAATTGTCACTCGTAAAAAGTCAATTTTGACTTTCATCACTGAGCCGGTGACACGGCGGTTCAGCGAGGCATTTTCCGTTAGGTAGGTTTGTAGCCTCTGCTGTTTTCATAGCTATTTCAAAGAGCGATTGCTGGGTTGGGCTACGCATGAGTAATCCTACAACCCACACCTAAAACGTAAGGGTTAAGCAATACTAAACCCCTACATTCATTCACGATATTTCTCGAATGCTCTTTGAGTTGCTAGCACACTATGCGATCGCATGAAATGTAGGGTTAGTGGTAATTTTTGTCAGTGCATCTGCAATAATTTTGGGATCAATGAACAGCGTTTCATGACCTCCTGGGCATTCAATTAGCTCATACGTGCCAAGGCTTTGTGCCATCTTGAGATAGGTTCCCGGTGGAAGTGAGCGATCATCTTTGCAGAACAACACTGTTTGAGGGATATTTAAGGCAAAGAAGTCATTGGTCTTGACCTTAGTATTGAAGAGAACGAATGGTTGTGCTACCAGACGACTCAGCAGTGCATTTTGTACTTCTGTTGAGTCATCTTTCATTAAAGCATTGCGAACTACATCTTCCAGAACAGGTACGCTTTTATGAGGAGAAGCCATCGCAGCATCAATCAAAATTTTGGCGACTTCGGGGAGAAGCATATCTAATTGCGAAGCACTATTTGGCAAGATAAAGGCATTGTGAAAGACGAGATGAGCAATCTTCTTGGCTGCTTTGGGTGCAACTGCTTGCAGAAGAAAACCCGCACTTGAATGACCGACGAGAATAACAGGTTCTTGTTGTTGCTCTAGCACAGCCGCGATCGCGTCTAGGTAGTCACCAAACGTTACCGATGCGAAGTCATCATCAGGATTGTTTCCAGGGAGCGTTGGAGCGACCGCTGTGTGACCTGCATTTTCGAGTTCTCGAATCACGCCGTCCCAACACCAACCCCCATCCCATGCACCATGAATGAGGACGAAATGTTGACTCATATATTTCTCCTGTTGTATAAATTTTGGATTGCCGTATAGACAATCACGGTCAAATCTTCATCAGCCAATCCGACTAGAGTGTGTTAAATCAGCTCACCTGTTGGAAAAGGAAATGCAATGCTTGGGAGTTAGGTCTGTATTCAATACTACTCGGTTAAGGATTGTTAGCAATAATTATAAAAATGTAGAGACGCGAAAATTCGTATCTCTACAAGGTTTTTAGGTTGCTTGATTTTCTTCATTGAGCAGTATTAGCTCTGTATTGGACTCAACTGCAAATCGCTATATAATTTTCAAGCGATACCAAAGTATTTTCTATACTGTTTTATTTGTTTTTGCATTCCCTCTAGTAATTTGCCAAAATCAGGATTATTCTCATCTTGATTGCTATCCACATTGATATTGCCCAGAATCTTCTCATAGTTTTGGAATTGCGACCATAATTCGGGATTGGCTAATCCCTTATTATCTTCGGCTGATGTCAGATATTTTGTCGTTTCTGTAATTGGCTGACTCATCAGAGAACCGACATTAGAATTATTAAAACTAGAAGTTGTCTGTGATGTGAGATAATTTGTAGTTTGTGCATTGATGTGTAGCAAGTTATCGTCAGACATCGCCTGCTTTGCCAGAGAACTGGTATTAGAAATATTCAAATTCGAGATTGTAGTTGGTGTATTATTTACTGCTGTGTCTGCAATCACCTGACTAGCCAGAGAATTGGCATTAGAAAGATTCAAACTAGAGGTTGTAGTTTGTGTACTATTTCCGGCGGTGTCTGCGAGAATCTCACGGACTTGGGCATCAGTCAGTTTGGAGTTAGCACTAAGCATCAGGGCAACTACACCAGCAACGTGGGGAGCAGCCATCGATGTACCGCTATAAGTAGCATACTGATTATTAGGAACTGAAGAGTAGACTTTGACTCCTGGGGCTGTGACGTAGGAAATTTGATTCGTTCCAGAGCGGTTAGAGAAGTCAGCTAAATTATTATTTCTATCTACGGCCCCAACAGCAATTCCCGACTTGGATGCATAACTGGCGGGATAGTCTGGTGATGAGCCACCATCATTACCTGCTGCCATGACGACAATCACTCCTTTGCTGCTAGCATAGTCAATGGCTGACTCTAAAGTAGGAATGGAATAAGCACCTCCTAAACTGAGGTTAATTACGTTAGCTCCATTGTTCACAGCGTAACGAATGCCCTTAGCGATGGAAGTGTAGGAACCGGAGCCAGACTCATCTAAAACTTTGACAGGCATAATCTTGGCATCATAAGCAATACCAGTGACACCGTAGTTATTATTCTCTCCTGCGATCGTCCCAGAAACATGAGTGCCATGACCGTTGTTGTCTAGGGTGTTGTTGTTCTTATCAGCAAAGTTCCAGCCGTAATTATCATCAACATAGCCATTGCCATCATCATCTATACCGTTACCTGGAATTTCCTTGCTATTTGTCCAGATATTATTTTTTAAATCCTCGTGATTGTAGTCAACTCCAGTATCTACAACAGCAACAACAACGCCTTTACCTGTGTATCCGTGTGCCCAAGCTTCCGGTGCTTTAACAAGGTCTGCTCCCCAATTATTGCCACCAAGATCAGGAACATCAGCAAAGGTATTCTGACCAGCAGCTCTAGCCACTGCTGCTGCTGCATTAATTAAGCCATAGCCATTGGTGGAGTTATAATTCCCAGTGCTTAAAGCATTAACAGTAGCGTTACTGCTAATGTGCGATCGCACATTAGCATCAGCTGAGTTATAGCTACTACGTCCGTTGAGGTTAAGGCTGTAGTCATCCTTCGGATTAAAGGTATCTAATGAAGAGATTGAAGTGATATTTAGCTGTTTACTTGACAACAGATTGTGATTAACATCATCATGGAGCATAAGTGTTTCTTTCTCAAAAATATCAATCTTTTTTTGACAGTTTGAAGCGTTAAAATCTTTAATAGAAAAAGATTTTAAGGTGTGAATTAGCTCCATTATCAATAATTACTATGGAATTTGATAAGAAAATGCTAATTCTATTACCAAAAAGCAGAATCAAAACTGGAAATTTTATTAACATATTCAGTGATAAAATAAATATTAAATTGGTAGTGGTGTCAGTATAAATTGGTGGGATAAAAAATTAGTTGCGTTATGCTTCTAAACTTATAAATTCCAAAGGTTTGGGAGGTTTTACTGTTACGAACAATACTTTTCAAACATCTTCTTAGATGTGTCACAGCAGTAGGGTGCGTTAAACTCCGTTAACACACCTATTTTTATACGTTAAAAAGTAATAATTCAGGTCGGTGGTAGTTGACAGAAGCAACATGATGGGAGAGTATCAGTTGTTAGCTCAACCTAATACTATAAAAACTTTACTGAGAGGAAATTATGGCAGGTAAATTTGATGGCAAAGTGTCACTTGTAACAGGTGGGACTTCAGGCATTGGTCGGGCTACTGCGATCGCCTTTGCTAACGAAGGCGCAAAGGTAGTCTTGACAGGTCGCCGAGAGGAAGAAGGACAAAAGGTCGTTGACGTTATTAAACAAACAGGCGGTGAAGCAACTTTTTTGAGAGCCGATGTCTTGCAGGAAGAGGATATTAAGGTAACTATTGAAAAGACAATTGAGACTTATGGAAGACTCGATTACGCTTTTAACAATGCAGGAATTGAGTCATCGGTAACTCCACTGCACGAGCAATCGCTTGATAAATTTGATCAACTGATGGCAATCAACGTTCGCGGCGTGTTTCTCTCAATGAAGTACGAGATCATTCAAATGCTTCAACAGGGAAGTGGCGTAATCGTCAACACCTCATCCATCGCCGGACTGATAGCTTTTCCGGGTCTTGCTCCGTACCATGCTAGTAAACATGCTGTCATGGGCTTAACCAAGTCTGCGGCGCTGGATTACGCTAAACAGGGCATTCGGATTAATGCCGTCAATCCTGGCTTCATTACTACTGCGATGATTGAGCGTTTCGCAGCGAACTTAGGAGAAGATGCTGATGCTGCCAAGCAACAACTAATAAATTCTGTTCCAATGGGACGCATGGGCAGTTCAGAAGAAATTGCATCTACAGTATTGTTCCTGTGTTCTGACGCAGCTGCTTACATAACGGGTCAGTCTTTGGTTGTGGATGGCGGTTTATTAGCGACCTGAGTCAATTACGCGCTTAACAACCTGAATCCTGGCGTTAAAAATAATTATTTCCAGTACATTTATCATCCTGTTAGAGGTTGTTTGAAAAGTCCTATTGTAGGTATCAAAACATTTTATATCCTCCTAAACCGCCCGATAAATTGGGGGACTTTGATTCTAGTCCCCCCCTTTTTAAGGGGAGTTAGGGGGGATCAATAAGTGCCTAAAATCACAGCCAAATACTTTTCAAACATCCTCTTAGATCACAAGTTTGCAACCAAATCAAATGGCGAATGAAGCATAACTCCATTCGCCAAAGACCATCCATCAAGTAGGCACAACCTAAAAGCTAGTTGAATCTATTAAACATTTGCTTGCTGGCGTTGATATAATGACCAATACAAACCCTTTTGTTGCAACAATTCTGAGTGAGTACCCCGTTCGGCAATCACACCTTGCTCCAATACCAAAATCAAATCAGCACGTTTGAGGGGGGCAAAGCGGTGAGCAATCAGAAACACAGTACGATTAGCGGAAATTTTTTGGAGGTTTTGCAGTACTTGCTGTTCAGTTTCACTATCTAAAGCGCTGGTAGCTTCATCCAAAACTAAAATCGGCGCTTGGGAAAGAAATAGCCTTGCTAGGGCAATACGTTGTCTCTGTCCGCCAGATAAAGCGGTACCGCGTTCACCAACATTCGTTTCGTAACCGTAGGGTAATTGACTGATAAAGTCGTGGGCTACTGCTAATCTTGCCGCCTCTACTACTTGCTCGGCGGTAATGTCGGGAGTACCGAGAGTGATATTTTCCAAAATGGAACCGTTGAATAAAAAGTCTTCTTGGAGAACTACACTAACTTGTTGCCGCAGTGAGGCTAAATCGGCACTTTTAATATCAAAACCATCAATCAGGATGCGTCCTGATTCAATTTGATAAAGGCGTTGCAATAGCTTAGACAGTGTACTTTTACCAGAACCGCTACGTCCAACAATGCCAACAAATTGCCCTGGTTCGACACTAAAAGAGATTCCCCGCAGAATTGCTTCAAAGTTCGGCCGGTAGCGGAAAAAGACTTGCTCAAAGGTGACTTGTCCTTTAAGCGCTGGTAAAACTAGGCCAGTTCCCAGTTCAGCTTCTGGGGAGACGTTGAGAATATCACCAATGCGATCTACAGAAAGTAGCACTTGTTGGAGGTTTTGCCACAACTGTACTAAGCGCAAAAGTGGGCCTGTGACTCTACCAGATAGCATTTGAAAGGCAACTAGCTGCCCGATTGTGAGTTTTTGGTCGATAACTAACTTGGCTCCAAACCAGAGAATCAGCATGGTGGACAAATTGGTGAGAAAGTCACCGATGTTGCTGCTGATATTGGAGGTGGTAGAGGCTTTAAAACCTGTGCGAATGAAGCGAGCAAATAAGCCTTCCCAGCGATCGCGGGCTACTGGTTCGGCTGCATGGGCTTTAACAGAGTGAATCCCGGTGATTGTCTCCACTAGAAACGATTGACTATCGGCACTCCGGTTAAAGGTTTCGTTGAGCCAGTTACGCAAAATTGGTGTTGCAACTATCGTCAAAGTGGCAAATAGCGGCAGTACTGCTAAAGCGACAAAGGTGAGTGGGACGTTATAATAAAACATCAATGCTAGGTACACCACAGCAAAGATGCTGTCTAGAATCACAGTTAAGGCTGTACCTGTGAGAAACTGACGAATTTGTTCGAGTTCCTGGACTCGTGCTATTGTGTCGCCGACGCGCCGCGACTCAAAATAAGCCAAAGGCAGACGCATCAGATGGCGAAATAGCTGTGCTGATAAACTCAAATCCAGACGACGAGCTGTATGAGTAAAGATGAATAAGCGCAGAATGCCAAGTATGGACTCAAATATGGCTACGAATAAAAGTGCGATCGCCATCACATCGAGAGTCGGCAAACTCCCCTGCACCATCACTTTATCAATGACGACTTGGGTAATTAGCGGTGTTGTTAACCCCAAAAGTTGTAAGGTAAAAGATGCTAACAATACTTCTGTTAGCAATCCCTTATACTTCAAAACTGCAGGGATGAACCAACTCAGGTTAAATTTTTCTTGCTGGGATATGATTTCTACTTGCCACAATCGTCCATCCCAAGACCCTTCAACTATCGACTGCGGCAAGCTTTCACAAGTCCGTTCGGGATTTAGAGGATTAGCGATAATTAAGCGATCGCCTTTAACTCCATAGGCTACCACCCAGGATGGACTCTGGGGTGAGTCAGAATTCCACAGCAATAACGCTGGAAATGACAGTTGTCGCAACTCACCCCAATTCACTTGTAACCGCCGCAACACTAACCCTAACTTTTCTGCTGCTTCCACAACCTGTTTTGGGCGTTGTCCTCTGAGTTGGCGCTGCACCCATTCCAGTTGCACAGAATTTTCTAACTGTTGCGCCACCATTGTTAAACAGGCTGCTGCGGTGTTCCAGCTGGCAACAAACGGATAATTTGAGATGATTATATTGGCGGTTGGGAGTCCTCTTTGGGGTTGGAGGCTGTGGGGGCTGGAAGTCCCCTCTGAGGCTGGCACTATTGAAGGAGTCGAAGAGAAGGAAAATGTTTCTTTGTCTCTCTCGATCCCCACTGGTAAGACTTGCCAGAACTCCTGAATTTGTGGGTGAGAAAATTCTGCCCACAGCG
>Ga0123337_10004520_pt1 | contig 14116 bp, 15 predicted proteins | sample frozenSSSSmetaG_FD_89792 | JGI IMG/M metagenome (GOLD analysis project Ga0123337, IMG submission 89792) | Glacier valley bacterial and archeal communities from Borup Fiord, Nunavut, Canada, to study Microbial Dark Matter (Phase II) -... | ecosystem: Environmental > Aquatic > Freshwater > Ice >... | reverse complement strand
TCTGCGCTTGTTTGAGGAGCCGTTCGATCTCGCGGGATGCACCGGCAGCAAGCGTGACGAGCGATGCGAAGATCAGTCCGACGACGACGAGCGTGAGCAGATAGACCTGATTACGTTCTCTGTCGTTTTGGCGGCGCATCTGATTGATCGAGTAGTCGATCGCAAAGACGTACGCAGCCTTGCCGCCGCTGACGAAGGGCGCGTACTGTGTGCGCGTGTCCGGTCCCGTTTGCACGATCTCGAATTCATCGAGCGTGAGCGCATGCATGACGTTTTTCGTATCCGGCGGTGCGATGCGCGGATAGATCGAGGCGCCGTCGGCTGAGTAGATGCGAACGCCCGAAACGAATTCGAATCGTTTTGCGCTCTCGACGGCTTGGCCGAGCGCGATGATGGCACCGGCGTCCGCCGGTGATTTTGCGAGTCGCACGAGCGGTTTGCCCGCCGTCGCGCTCACCTGACTCAAGACCGCCGCGGCCTCATCCGATTCGATCGCTTTTTGATGTGCGGATTCGAGCGTGAACGCCAAGATCACAGCCGCAATCACCGCGACGGCAAACGTCACGAGGGTGAAGCGAACGAGGAACGTCAGGCGAAAGCGCATGATCCGAAGAGTCGATTCCCTTTAGGTCGTGAAACCCGATTTATACGCGGGGCCCGTTCCCAGCGCTTGAGCGAGCAAGGCGACGTGCGTCGTTTCGACGCCGAGGATCGATGCGGCGGCTTGCCGGAACGCCGGGTCTTTGAGATCCGGGATCACCGAGAGATACGTGCTTGCGGCTTTGCGTTCGACGACCATCGCGAAGGCCAGAATGTCGTTCGTCGTCTTGAGTGCCGGATACGCGATTGTGGCGGTCTTCGTCGAGGGCGTATTTCCGGAGGCTTTGACCGCAGCGATCAACGCGTCGCGGTGTGCCGTGTGGTCGGCGGCAAAGCCGCTCGCGATCGCGAGAATTTCCTTCGGGAGAAGTCCGGTAGCGGCGGCATCCACGTAGGCTTTGATACCGGCGCGTTCGAGTTCGATCGCCGCGTTGAGCGTTGCGATGTCGCCCGGGTCGGCTTTTTCGGCCGCTGCGACAAACGTCGTCATCAGTGGCAACCCGACCAGTGCAATGGCGGACGTTGCGCCGAGCAGGGCAGAGCGAGAGAAAGTATTCACAAGCGTTGCTTCGGCAATTTGCACGATAAGAACGAGGGACCCATCGCTGGCCTACCGGTGCGACGGGTCCAAGACGGCACGAAACGCTGCCCGGGTCCCGTTCTTAGATAATCGAGATGGTCTCTTGCGGCCGCGGTTGTTTTGCGATGACGTCTTCGAGAGCGCCGGCGAGCAGATCGACGAGCGGCGAATCGATTTCTTCCACGCGGCCCGAATCCGCGAGCTCGACCATACGCGGGTCGATCGGCATGCGGGCGAGTACCGGCGCGCCGGCTAGCTCGGCTACTTGGTCGGCATACGAGGGGCCGAAAATGTCATACCGCGTGCCCGTATCCGGCGCGATGAAATATGACATGTTTTCCACCACGCCGATGATCGGTTTTTTCAGCTGGTGGATCAGGTTCGCGGCCTTGCGCACGATCATCGTGGCGAGTTTTTGCGGCATCGTGACGAGCACGATCCCATCGACCGAGAGCGACTGCAAGACGGTCAGCGGCGCATCCGATGTGCCCGGCGGCAAGTCGATCAGCAGATAGTCGTGATCCGACCAGAGCACCTGTTCGTAAAACTGGCGGATGACGCCCGAGAGAATCGGTCCGCGCCAGATCATCGCGGTGTCTTCCTGATCGGTGAGCAAGTTCGAGCTGACGACCTCGATTGCCGAACGCGTAACCGCCGGGACCATGAGGGGTTTGGGCGGCGAGCCGGCCGGGACGCTCGCGTCGTTTTCAATCCCAAGCGGCGTGCGCAGACCGAAGAGCCGGGGGATCGACGGCCCGGTGATGTCCGCATCGAGAATCCCGACGCTCAAGTTCCGGCGGCGCAGGCCGACGGCGAGAAGAGCGGTCGTGAGGGATTTGCCGACCCCGCCTTTGCCGGACATGATCGGGACGACGTGCTTGAAGCGGGCACGGCGAGCAAAATCGCCCGGAGCTCGGCGGGCCGGCGTTTTGTCGGGGTTGGCGATCGTGGGGACGCGACCGGCCAGCCGCGCTTGGCTGAGCGCTGCCAGGATCGGATCGATCCGCAGACCGTGGGCAGCCGCACCTTGGGCGATCGTCTCGTATTTGTTCACGCCGCAGCCCGCGCAGTGCAGTCCGAACGCTTCGAGGACTTGCTCGGCGAGGGGAAACGCGGAGACGAGCTCCCGGATATTGGTCTCGGAGTGGATTTCGATGGTCGGCATGATGCGGCGACTACAACCTTTCGGGGGCGATTACTCTATGATAGGGTCGGCGGGGTGCGTAAATCGCCTCCCAATCGCACAGTCTTAAGAAGAAAGCACGTTGATGGGCGCATTCGCTACGCTGACAATCCCGCTCAATCTCTCGGGGACGGGTGCTGAATTTCACGCCTGGGAGGCGGCAAACGCCGCTGCCGGGTCGCAGCACATCATCGCCGATCGGGACCGCAACGAGCTACGACTCGAGCATCAGTTCCCAGGAAACATAACCGCGCTCATGCGGCGGTTGGGTGCAAAATTCGCACTTCCGCGCACGATTACGGCGTCGATTCCCGTCCGCAGTCTCGGGATACCAGATCACCCCGCCGACGTCTCACATATGTTGGCTGCCATCAATTCCGAACCCGGAGTCTCCGGTGCTCGGATCGAAGGCGACCGGCTCGTCGCTGAAGTCCCGCCCGTCACTCGTGGTTTGTACGTGATCTTCAATCACTTGCTGCACGCCGGTCTGATCGCCCAGGACGTTCCAACACTCGTCGCCCTTCGAGGTCTCTAGACTGCTCGTAGCAACGCCGCCCCTCAAGAACACCGGGTCCTCCGATGAGACCCTGATCATCGGCGGAGGGCCGGCCGGCCTTGCTGCAGCCAAGTACCTCGCGGATGCGGGACGCAAAGCAACGGTCGTCGAGAAACGACCGATCCTCGGCGGAAAACTTTCGTCGTGGAAAGATCGCGACGGCGACATTCTCGAAACGGGTCTGCACTCGTTCTTCGGCGGCTACGATACCGTGCACGCGCTCCTGCGCGACGTCGGCATCTCCCACCACGTGCTGTGGCAGCCGCATACGCTCACCTACGCGATGCCGCCCGGTTGGAGCGACCGCTGGGAAGGCGGACCGATTTTCGAAGAGTTCCACTTCACCGATGCGCCCTCACCGTTCAACGGCATCGGCGCGGTGTTGAACGCACGCTACGTGTTCAACACGATGGAAAAGTTGCTCTTCGCCACGGGCACGCTGCCCGTGCTGGTCGGCGATCATAAATACGCCGAACGCCAAGACGACATCAGCTACAGCACCTGGCACCGCAAACGCGGGATGTCGGAGCACATGCTGCGCACGTTCTTCGCGCCGATGTCGCTCGCGCTCAACTTCACGCATATCGACGATATTTCGGCCGAAGCGATGCTGCGCGTGATGGCGTATTTCGCCAGTTCTAAAGATGCGAGTCGCGCGGGCTTCCTCGACGGACCGCCGGGCGACCGACTCATCGAGCCGATCGCGGCGTACCTCCGTAACCGCGGCGTCGCAATCGACACCGCCGTTCCGATCGCCGAGTTGCTCTTCGCGGGCGATCGCTGCATCGGCGCGCGTACGAGCGATGGGCGCACGTACGAAGCCGATAGCGTCATCCTTGCAACGCCCGTGCACAATGCGGCGAAACTCTTGCCGACCGAGATGCTGCGCGATCCGCTCGTGCACGGGGTCGGCAAGCTGACGTCCTCACCCGTGATCAACGCGCATATGTGGTTCGATAAACCCATCTCGCGCTATTCGAATCTGATTTTCGGATGCGGCTCGCTCATGCCCGTGCACGCCGACCTCGGCCAAGCGTCGCCAGGGTACGAGTGGCCCGGCAAGTCGTTCATCGAAATCTGCGTTGCGCCGGCCGACGATCTGATGAAGCTGGATGACGCGACGATTGTCGAACGCATCCTGACCGACATGCAGAAGTTCTATCCGCTAGCGCGCGAATCGTTTGTCAAGGCGAAGCTCGTGCGCGTCCCCAAGAGCGTCTATCGCGCGAGCCCCGGCGCCGAACGGCTGCGCCCCGGCGCACGCACGCCGGTGCGCAATCTGTTCCTCGCGGGCTGCTACACGAACCACCGCTTTCCGGCAAGTATCGAAGGTGCGATGCGCAGTGCGCGTCACGCCGCAGACGGCGTCTTGGAGTACGCTGGTGCGCGAGCTTAGCCTCGACGTCCGCCAGCAAGTCGAAATCGTCGAGACGACCAAGCTCGACGATTGCTATCGCGTGTGCCGCGACATCGCGAAAACGCACTCCAAGACCTTCTATCTCAGTTCGCTCTTTCTTGCGCCGGAAAAACGTCGCGCGATCTGGGCGGTGTACGCATTCTGCCGCACGAGCGACGACATCGTCGATCAGATGACGCCGCCCGCCGAGCGCCTCGCGGCAATCGACGCGTGGGAAGCGCAACTCTTGGCAAGCTACAGCGGCGATACGCGCGACCCGATCTACACGGCCTTTGCCGATGCCGCACAACGCTTCTCGATCCCGATCGGTCCCGCGCTCGCGCTGCTACGCGGCGCACGCAAAGACATCACGATCACGCGCTACGCAACCAATGAAGAACTGCGGGAATACTGCTACCTCGTCGCATCGACGGTGGGTCTGCTCACCTCGCCGATTTTCGGATATCTGACCGACGACGCACTCGAATACGGCGTAGCGCTCGGTCGCGCGATGCAGATGACCAATATCCTCCGCGACGTCGGCGAAGACGCCCGCATGGGTCGCATTTATTTGCCGCTCGAAGATCTGCACCGCTTCGGCTACAACGAATCGAGCATTTTTGAGAGCATGATCGACGAACCATTCGTCAACCTCATGCAATTTCAAATCGACCGCACGCGAAAAATGTACGCTGAGGCCGAACCCGGGATCGCCATGCTCGCACCGGAAAGCCGCTACACGGTGAAGCTTGCCTTGACACTCTATCGGCGGATCCTGAGTGCGATCGAGGCAAATGGCTACGACGTGTATTCAAAACGCGCCTACGTGCCGTTTCGCGCGAAGATGCTCAGCGCGATGACGGTCGCCTTCTCGCGCGTGTAGCCGAACCGGCAACGCACGCCGCCGGACGCAACCATCACTGCAGCACGCTTGTCGGACGCGTTATGAGTGCAACAATGCGAGCCGCAACCGTCCAAACGCCCGGTTCCATCGACATCGTCGATCGGCCGATTCCGGAGCCCGGCGCGGGCGAAGTCCGCATTCGCGTGCGCGCGTGCGGAATCTGTCATAGCGATATGTTCACCGTCCTCAATCATTGGCCGGGCATCTCCTACCCGCGCTCGCCCGGTCACGAAATCGCCGGCGAGATCGACGCACTCGGCGCGGGCGTCAATGCGTGGAAGACCGGCGCGCGCGTCGGCGTGGGCTGGCATGGCGGCCACGACGGCACCTGTCCCTCCTGCACGCATGGCGATTTCGTCACGTGTCGCAATCTCAAAGTTCCGGGGATCGCATTCGACGGCGGTTATTCGCAGTACGTGATCGTACCGGCAAACGTGCTCGCCGAAATTCCCGCGGGCATGTCATTCGAAGATGCCGCGCCGCTGATGTGCGCCGGTGTTACGACGTACAACGCACTACGTCACAGTGGTGCGATGCCGGGCGACGTCGTCGCAATTCTCGGCATCGGTGGGCTCGGCCATTTGGGCGTGCAATTTGCCGCAAAGATGGGTTTCCGCACGGTCGCAATCGCACGCGGTGCGGAAAAGGGCGTACTCGCGCGCAAACTCGGCGCGACCGAGTATATCGATAGCACGACAGAAGATGTCGCCGCGCGACTGACCGCAATGGGCGGCGCCAACCTCGTGCTTGCGACGGTCACCGAAAATTCGGCGATGGCCCCAACGATTGCGGGCCTTGCAATCGACGGCAAACTCCTAATCGTCGGCGCATCGATGGACCCGCTGCCGGTGCAAACATTGCTGCTCATCGGCGGACGTCGATCGGTTGCGGGTTGGCCGTCCGGTTCGAGCGCCGACTCGCAAGACACGATGGAGTTCGCCGCACTCACCGGCATTCGACCGATGATCGAAACGATGCCGCTGGAACGAGCCGCAGAAGCCTACGAAAAAATGATGAGCGGAAAAGCGCGCTTCCGCATGGTGCTCACGCTCGGCTAGACGCGCGTCCTCCGCGCAGGATCGTCGCACCGCCGACAAACGCAACGAAGAGCGAAACGAAAAACGAAGCGCCAAAAAACGAACCGGAATTTCGGTCACCGAATAGGCCGAGCACGGCAGCGATCATCGCCCACGTAAACGTCGAGCGAACGACCTCAGCGCGAGTCGGCACGGCAACACCGACAAACGTTGCGTATCCGATGAGGAGAGTAACGAGCGGAATGCCAATGCGCGCTGCGAGCGGACGATCCGGGCCGGCCGACACGGCATCGGCCAAGAGGAGGCCACCTAAAAAAAAGAGCGCCCGCGCCCGCTGCACGCGCAGCTCGATCACTTGCAAGACACGCTCACATCACGCGTGTCTTCTTTGAAAGACACCGAAGCCACGTGCCCCGTCGCGCAAGCGGCCGCCGCCGAAGCCACCCGGTCGTGTCCACCACTCGCACCGGCGGCTCGATCGATCAGCTTGGTAATCAAATCCGCCGCAATTCCAATCCCGACATCGCGCCCAAGATTCTTCGCATGCGAAACCAAAAACGCGCCGACTTTGCCAAGCAGCGGAGAAGCCGTACGCGCGAGAACATTGGCAGCCGTAGCGACCGCCGCACCGGAAGCGGCAGCAGCCGAAGAAACCGCCGCCGTACCAGGCGCACCCTCCGCAACCGCACCACCGACCGCAGCCGCATCGACCGCCACGTCCACAAACGGAACGAACTGCACCGCAAGAGCAGCGGCAGCAAGTGCCGCCGTAGCGAGCAAGCCGCGAGAATCGTGCCCGCGAGGCACCACCCGATCCTCACCAAGCGAAGCGCGAGCCGCAGGCGCGCCAGGTGGAAGCGGGCCCGGCCGAGGAACCGGAGCCGCCAAAACAACATCGGAACGCTGAACAGAAGCCACGTCAACCTCCAAACGAGTGTTGCTGCCCATTCACACCACAACCGTTAAAGGCAAGACCGACTGACGAACAATCGTGCCAAGACCGACCTGCGAGGCTTCGCAATGCGCTTGAGTCTACGCGTCGATGCGCGGTTCGACATGATTCTTGCGACGACGATGTACCCGGTGTGCGAACACCGTCGACGGAGTCGCGCTTGAACGTCGTCTGGCTCAAGCGCGATTTGCGTATCGACGATCACGAACCACTCGCACGCGCGGTGGCCGCGGGTCCGTGCGTGCTGCTGTTCATCCACGAACCCTCGATTCTTCGCGGCGAGGATGTCGATGCGATTCACGTGCACGGCCTCGATGCGGCGCTCGCCGCACTCGAGCGTGAGTTGCTGGTGCGTTACGGTGCGCATCTCACGTACCGGTTCGGCGAGGCCGTCGCGGTGCTGGAGGCGATCTTTGCGGAAACACCGTTCGAGGCGCTGTTCGGCCATGAGGAAACGGGGAACGCACAAACCTATGCGCGCGATCGGGCAGTAACGCGTTGGGCGCGCGAACGCGGCGTGCGCTGGCTCGAGTATCGCCAATTCGGCGTTGCACGACCGCTCCGCACGCGCGATACGTGGGCGCGGCAGTGGGAAGCCCAGATCGGGCGTGCGCCGCTCGCCTCACCCGAGCGCATCGTGCTCGCCGCCGTGCCGCCCGGAACGCGCCCGACGCCGCTCGCGCTCGGTTTCACGCTCGATCGCGAGCGGCGCATTCAACCCACGGGCCTCGCGCACGCGAAAGCCGATCTTGCGAGCTTCTTGGCCGAGCGCGCGACGACGTACCGGCGGGCCATGTCGAGTCCGCTCGCTGGTGAGTTTGCCTGCAGTCGCTTGAGCGTGCATCTTGCGACGGGCTCGATTTCGCTGCGTACCGTCCTTGCGGCGACCCGGGCGCGCCGCGCGGCACTTCCACCCGGGCCCCTTGTGCAATCACTGACCTCATTTGAGGCTCGGCTCCACTGGCACTGTCATTTCATTCAAAAGCTCGAAGACGAACCGGCAATCGAGTTTGCGAATATCAACCGCGCATTCGACGGCTTGCGCGAGCGCGAGTTCGACGACGCGCGATTCGCTGCATGGGCGGAGGGACGCACGGGATTTCCGATGATCGATGCGTGCATGCGTTCGCTGCGCGCGACCGGGTGGTTGAATTTTCGCATGCGCGCGATGCTCGTGTCGTTTTCGTCCTACCACTTGTGGCTGCATTGGCGCGAGCCCGCGCTTCATCTGGCACGATTGTTCGCCGATTACGAACCGGGCATCCACTACAGTCAAACGCAGATGCAATCGGGCGTGACCGGGATCAACACCTTACGCATCTACTCGCCGCGCAAACAGGCAGAAGACCACGATCCGGATGGGATATTTATTCGGCGCTGGATACCCGAACTGGCACGCGTGCCGAATGAATACCTCGCCGAACCGCATCTGCTGCCTGAATTGTTGCAAGTCGCCTACGGCGTGCGAATCGGTCACGACTATCCCGCGCCGATCGTGGAAACGAAAGTCGCGCTCGCTCACGCCCGCGCTCGTCTCAAGCTCTTCCGTGAACTGCCGGAGATGCGCGGGGCCTCAGCCGAGGTCTATCGCAAGCATGGAAGTCGGAAGCGGCAACGGGATCGAGCGTAATTTTTCATATTGCGGCTAGATCTCCCGTATCGCGAAATTTCCGGGAAAAATACTTGCGATAACAGTAGCAGTGGCTACACCGCCCGCTTACCTAACCCTGATAACGTAGGGGCAGAGCCGTCACTCGTGGGCGGCCTGCACGCACGTCTTAAGGAGGGGTTCTCGTGGCTACGATGGATCCGCATGCGGTTTATGAAGTCGGGAGCGATCAGGTCCCGGAAGTCTACCGCGATTTTTTCAACAACGCAGACTGGACCGCTCACCGTTTCACGGTGTATGGCAGCTGGGTGTTTTTCGTCGTCGCAGTCGTCGCTCACATTTTTGTGTGGGCCTGGCGTCCGTGGTAGCGGGAGGATAAGCATATGATCGCACGTCGAGCGTATAACTTCCGCGCAACCCTGGGGGCCTACGTGCTCTCCGGAGTCGTTGTCGCCTTTTTGATCCACTTCATAGTACTCTCGTCACCGAAATACAACTGGATTTTCCCGCAGAATGGGATGACGACCGCGGGATCGACTCAAGTCAATCCGGCTCCGGGAGCCAAGTAGCTCCCGATTCCATTCCCTCCGTGGTCTGAGCGTGGCGGAAACGTTCGTACGATCGTCGAGATGACGGCCGTACGGACGAGCCGCATGGAGAATCGCGATGCTTGAGTTCGAAGCCGTCTATCGTAAACCAGGAAACACGCTCTTCCGGCACCTGCTCGGAACCGATCCGTTCGATTGGTGGGCGGGTCGTTATTATGTCGGCCTCTGGGGCGTCGTCTCGATGCTCTTTACGCTTATCGGCGTCGCGGTGTTGTTCACCGCCGTCGGGCAGTACGGAGACTGGGATCTGTGGCGCGCGAACGTTCACGCACCGCTGCGCGAATACGGCCTCGGTTTTTCACCGTTCCTCGATGGAGGCGCGTGGGAAGTCGTGGTTATCTGCGCGACGGGCGCCTTCGTTTCGTGGCTCTTGCGCGAAGTCGATATCTGCCGAAAACTCGAGATGGGCTATCATGTCCCGTTGATGTTCGGCTTTGCGATCTCGGCATGGGTGACGCTGCAGATCATTCGCCCGCTCTGGATGGGCTGCTGGTGCGAAGGGTTCGATCTCTCGTTCACCGGCCACTTGACGTGGGTTTCGAACACGGGATTCCGCTACCAAAACTTTTATCTCAATCCGTTTCACGCGCTCGGCGTCACCGGGTTCTTTCTCACCGCGATGGTGCTCGCGATGCACGGCAGCGCGATCCTCGGCACGTACAATACGTCGAAGAATCCGGTTCAAGAAGAAGCCAACGTCGATAATTTCTGGCGCGACTACATCGGCTACTCGATCGGTGAGTACGGCATTCACTGGCTCGGCTTCTGGCTTGCGATTTTTACGCTCGTCGTTTCCGATCTCTGCATCCTCACCTCGGGCACGATCTTTTACGACTGGGTCGAGTTCTGGCAGTTCCAGCATCTCCCAGCGTTCTGGCTACACTAGGAGAGCGCGCGAATGGCAACCGTCATCAATCGCCCGATCGCGATGCCGCCGGTGCAGCATCCCGATCCGAGTCCCATGGACGATGCCGATCTTCTCGGCGTTCGCATCGGCGAACCGTTTCGCGTACCGTTTTTAAAACGGTTCGGCGTCGACACGCAACTCGGCACGCTGTGGCTCGGCACGTGGGGCGTGCTCTCGGTGATGCTCTTTCTCGCCGGCGTCGGAGTCCAAATTCTGGGCGGCTTGACTCTGGTGAACGGCGACCTTGGTGCCTATGCGCACTATCTGTTCAACATCCAGCTCTTACCGCCGGATGGTCTCGGCCCCGCAAAAAGTTTGGCCGAAGGCGGCTTTTGGCAGATCAACACCGCGCTCTTTGCGGGCTCGGTCCTCTGCTGGGCCGGCCGTTGCTACGAACGCCTCATGCGCTATCACTGGCGCCCGTATCTCTTCTTTGCGTACCTCTCGGCGATTTTGCTGAGCGCCACGATTTGGGTCTTCCGGCCGCTGCTCATGGGCACGTGGGCCGAAGCCCCCGCGATGGGTCTCAACGGCGACCTCGACTGGGCACAGAACTTCAGCGTTCTCTGGGGGAATCTCTATTACAACCCCTGGCACATGCTCGCGATCTTTTTCTTGTTCGGATCGACGATGCTTTGGGGCATGCACGGTGCGACGATCCTTGCGACGTCCGCTGAGGGCAGCCATCACGAAGTCGCCGAGATCAAAGATATGCATTCGGGATCGCATAAATCGATGCTCTTCTGGCGCTGGGTCATGGGTTTCAATGCCAACCCGAAAACGATTCACGATTGGATCTGGTGGTTCTCGGTCGGCGTCGTCGTGAGTTCGGCGATCGGCATCATCACGACCGGCACGTTCGTCAACGATTGGTATGTCTGGGGCGTCGATCACGGCATCGTCGCGCAATACGGCGACATGACGCGAGACGCGGTCAATCAACGTCCGGTCCCGCTCGATATCACCGTCAACATGAGCATGCCGCGGCCGTAGTCGGCGTCTTAGGAAGTAAGGTATGAATATAAAACGTCTGCTCGGTCCGCTCGTCATCGTCTGCACGCTCGCCCTCGCCGGCGTCGCGCAGCCGCTGCTCGATACGGCGCGCGCCGCAGGCCCCGAGAAGCCGGTCACCGGCAACAACAGTCCCCTCGGCGTCGGTCACTTCGATCGCAATCCCGCGGATGCCGAAAAGGGCTATGGCCCGGTCGATCAAGCCGCACCGATGGACTTTTCGACGCAAAACGCGAACGTTCCAAAAACCTACGTTCCCGGCAAGCTATACAACGTACAAGTTCTCAAACAGTACTCGTACGCAACGCTGCTCAACCAGATGAATTACTACACGCAGTCGCTCGGCGTGCAGTGCACGTATTGCCATAACGTTGCGAATTTTGCGTACGATACACCGACGAAAAAGATCTCTCGCACGATGCAGATCATGTCGAATCAAGTCGCATCCGGCTGGATCGATCCGGTGAAGAAAGACTATCCGAATTACAGCGTCAGCGGCGCAGTCGGTTGCGTGACGTGTCATCGCGGCGCACCGCGTATGGCGGTCAAGTGGAACATCGTCCCGGTCGCGTATCTCGACTACAAAGCAAAGACGACGAAGCAAGCCGGCTATGTCGTGAACTCGATGTATTCCGCTTCAAAATCCCTCGGCGTGAATTGCCTCTTCTGTCACAATACGGCCGACTTCGTTTCGTTACAATATTACCCGACCAACAAGATCGCGCACCGCATGTGGGCGATGGTCGACAAAATCAATCACCAATATTTGCCGGCAAACGTGAAAGCCGTCACCTGTTACACCTGCCATCAGGGAGCCAAATGGCCTCAGGCGCTCGTGACGGCGGGACTCGATCAAACGCCGGTGGAAGCGCATGCCTCTCACCCGGCGGTTCATGAGAATCCCGGTGCCCATCTCGCGTCTGGAGTAGCACACTGATTGGACGTCTTTTGGAGCCTTCCCAATGTTGGGGAACTCCGCGGCTTACACGAACCGCTCGCGGAGCTGTTCGTTAGCCAAGGTCAGTCGCGTCGTTTCGAAGCCGATGCGTCGATCTCGGACCCCGACACCCGACCCGCCCGCACGTTCACGTGTTCGTCGGGCACCCTCAAAGTCACCAAACTCCTAGCCAGCGGCCGCGAGATCCTCATAACGATCTTACAGGGCGGCTCCCTTTGGAGTGACCGCGCGATCCTGAACGGTTATTGGAAAGATGTCTTCATCGAGGCGATGGAGGCGGCTGAGATCGTCTCGGTCGACAACGACGCCTTCGAGAAGATGGTTCGGGCGCGGCCCGAGCTCGTCGCCGATTTCATGCTGAACATCTCGGGTCAAGTCAGCGATGCACTCACCCTGCTCGATGACTTTCGCGGCCGCGACGTCGCCTCACGCCTCGCTCGCGTGCTCGTGAAATTCTCCAAACAATACGGCGTTCCGACCGAAGCCGGCGTGCGGATCGACTTGCCCGTGACCCACCAGGATCTCGCCAATATGATCGGGACCGCACGCGAGACCGTCTCGCGCAACATGGCCCGCTTTCGCCAGCAAGGCCTCGTTCGCGATGGCCAACAGTCGCTGGAAATCACCAACCTGACCAGCCTCGAACAGCTGATCGCTTAAGCGGCGAGGAAAGACAATTCGACCAGAAAAAACGGCGCCGGACGGCGCCGTTTTTCGTTGCTTTCGGCCCTCGTGACGACTATCACCGTATGCGCATACGGGGGTCCCCTACGATGAGAGCGGAGGTTTCATGCCGCTCACGAGTCTCGAGGAAGTCCGTGCTCGTCGTAGCGCGAGCATTTGGACGAAGATCCATCCGCTTTTCGCGCTGGGACAACTCCTCGCGTTTTTTATCAGCGTCGGCCTCCTCGTCGCTTATTTCTTCGGGCGGGTCCCCTTCGGGCTCGTTCACGCTTGGGTCATGACGAAGATCGGCCTGATGGTCGGGGCCGTCATCACCGGCGCCCTCTGGGAGAAAGACGTCTTCGGACACTACTGGTTCGCGCCCGAGTTTTTCGTCGAGGATGTCATGACCGTCAACGTGTTCATCTTGCAAGTGGCCTACGTGCTGATGGCCTACACGCACCCGGAGAAGCTCAACATGATCCTCTGGGTCCTGGGCATCGCCTATTTTGTCTATATCGGCAACGTCGCGCAGTACATCGTACGCACGGCCAACATGCAGAAGAAGCCGAACCCCGCCGCCCTGCAGATCGCCGCATGAACGGCGGCAGCGCCGCGCGCGCCATCGTCTTTGCCGCGGCCGGTCGGCTCGATCTGCGCGCCGTGACCTTGCGAGACTGCGCCGCCGATGAAGTGATCGTCGAGACGCGGTTCTCCTCGATCTCGGCGGGCACCGAACGCGTGTTGCTCGATGGGAAACTTCCACCGATTCCGCACCTCGGCTATCCGCTGATTCCCGGTTACGAGGCAGCCGGCGTCGTCACGCATTGCGGCGATGCCGTGACCGAGGTCAAACTCGGCGATGAGGTCTTCGTTGGCGGCAGTATGTGCTATACGGACGTCGGCGCATTTTTCGGCGGCCAGTCCTCGCGGCTTATCAAGAAGGCCGCGCACGTCATTCCGCTGCACGGCATCCCGCTCGCGCACGCACCGCTCCTCGCCCTTGCCGCAACCTCGCTGCACGGCGTGCGGCGCGGCGGCGATCTTACCTGTAAGTCGGTCGCCGTCGTCGTCATGGGCGCGATCGGACAATTTGCGGCGCGCTTCGTTGCAACGATGGGGCCCGGCATGTTTTTCGAGTCCGATAAGAAT
>Ga0123337_10004518_pt1 | contig 14117 bp, 8 predicted proteins | sample frozenSSSSmetaG_FD_89792 | JGI IMG/M metagenome (GOLD analysis project Ga0123337, IMG submission 89792) | Glacier valley bacterial and archeal communities from Borup Fiord, Nunavut, Canada, to study Microbial Dark Matter (Phase II) -... | ecosystem: Environmental > Aquatic > Freshwater > Ice >... | reverse complement strand
GAGACTTTGGGTTCTAAAGTTCGGCAACCCAAACTCTTACCTAAAAAACAGTTAAGAGCTTTAATTGCTGGACTCTCTAAATCTAGTCCCAGCTTCAAAGCCGCAAATACTCATGACTCCCTGACAGAACTGCCATCTGTGCTACAAGAAGTAGCAAACGTCAAAGAGCAAACCAATTCTTCACTTTTGTTGCTCAATGAAGAGTTCACTTATAAACGCTTTCTAGAAGAAGTAAGTACAGAAAATTTTCCGATTATTCACTTAACAACTCATGCTCAATTCAGTTCGGTTCCTCAACTGACAATGTTTTTTAGCTGGGATAAACCAATCAACTTATTAGAGTTTGACAGTTTACTCAAACAAAAAAATCAAATCAATGAAGATACAATTGAGTTATTGGTTTTAAGTGCTTGCCAGACAGCTAAGGGAAATAAGCGTTCAGCATTAGGAATCGCTGGGATCGCAGCCCAAGCAGGAGCAAGGAGTACTGTAGCAACTTTATGGCGTGTAGATGACAACTCTACTGCTCTCCTGATGAAAGAATTTTACAAGGAATTGAAAGATGGTAAAACTAAAGCAGATGCACTACGTCTTGCACAATTGAGTTTGCTGTCAAATTCAGATTACTCCCACCCTTACTATTGGGCAGGTTTCCTGCTCATCGGTGGTTGGCTTTGAGATTTGAGCAATTTTAGCCGTGACTGCACCTGAGCTAATTCATTCGAGTTACTACTACTTTTCGCCAACCACTCTGCCTTCTTATATTCACGAAAAGCTTCATCTAGTAACCATGCATCTAAATAACGATCTCCTAGTACTCTAAACAGTGTCGGATTTTTACTACCTGCTGCCACTCTTGCTTTTAATGTATTAATTGTTTCATTTAGAAACCCTTTTGACATATATATAATGTCTAGGTCAATTAAAGCGGCTTCGTCGGCAGGCAAGCCTAATTTCTTAATTACATTCACCTCCTCTAAAACCTGTTTAACATCACTTTTTGGCAATACATGAACTACTAATGACCCAGGAGAATTAATCGGATAGTCACCTTTATTTGCAGTTACAGTAATTGTATATGCAGCGCCGTACTCCAATTCTTTTCGCTCTTTTGGATAGGGCAGTATAGTATCTTTTACTTCTGTTTCCCAACGAAATTTGTAACTAGTGACCTCTACTGTATAGCTGGTAGCATTCTTCACAGGACGCCAAGAAATTGTCGGTCGGGTATTCAAAAGTATATTTCCATAGGGAGTAATCAGCTTTAGTGAATCTTGCTCCTCACCTGGGCCTTTCATCTTTGGACAGCCATGCCGATTTAGAGGTGTACATTGCCGTCGTTCTGCTTGAACCTGTGGCGGCGTACATATACCTGAGACACCGAAAACAGCACTCTGCTGAAATTCTAAAACCTGACGACTGGAATAGCATATAGCTTTAACCGTACTTCCATTAGCTGGGTTAATCTTATCTCCTAGACAAATCTCGCTTCCGACTGCTAGATAGCGATCGCTATCACTGACAATTCGACCAACTTGATTAATACACACACGCTTTGCTACTACTTGGGGTTGAGCCAATACGCAAAGAGAGTTTGATAGAAGCATTATTGATGCAATTGTTACCAATGGAACTCTAGAGACTTTTTTCCCTATTTCGTTTGTTGAGTTGGGTGTGGCTGGATTGGGCATTGGAAAATCTTGTCTTATTCTCTGCAAGTTAGTAGCATAACGGGATTGGGTGATAAAAAAAAGCCTATGGTGAAGATCCCGGCACAATATCTCCCAATAACCGCTTTAATACTTGCTTCCTCCATTTCTGAACCTCTAACTGGTTAGACTCTGCAACCAAGCAGACTTCCCAGGATATCCTGGCATGATTAATTTCACCCTTCATTTCATGTACCTGTGCTAGCAGGCAGTAAGCATCTGTTCTTTTGGAGTCTAATTTAATCGCTTTTTCTAAATATTCCTTCGCCTCGCTATACTTCTTTTGCCCTAATTTCGCCCAGCCTAAATTCTTGTACAAAGTAGCTTGACTTTCAGGGTCTTTAGTTTTTTGTAAGCCTTCTAGAGCTAAAGCGACTGCTGCATTATAATCCCCAGTTATATTCTTTAATCTGGCTAGATTATTAAGAGGTTGTGGATCTCCGTTGCTATTTTTTATAGCTAATTTATATTGAATTTCCGCTAATTCGTATTCTGTTCTGTCATCATAAAAACTTCCCAATCCATAATGCCCTTCCCAGGTGTTAGGATTTAATTGAAATAGTCTTTTATAACTGGAGTTCACACACTCGTCATCAAGTAATTCTTGACATAATAAAGCCAAATTATTGTAAATCACTACATCTTTAGGATTAAACTTGATAGCTAGTTCATAGTATTTTTTAGCTACTTCCGGGGCGATTCCGCGACGTTCAGCCTGCTCGAAATAGAAGTTAGAGATTGAATAAGTTAAACTAGGATTGTATTTGACTGCTGCTTCAAAGTCTTTTTCAGCATCTCTAAGACGATTTTCTTTATGCAATTTTTCCCCTTGTTCTAGAAAAAAGTTTGCTACTAGAGGATTTAACTTATAATTCCAATAAACTGATTTCTGAAAATTGTTTTTGGCTTCATCAAACCTATTTTCTTTTTGAGCTTTTTTGCCTTCATTTAGATAATAACTTGCTACTACAGGTAGGGATGCATATATCAAACCAGCGATGCTTATTAAGCCTAATACAAACGCACTAACTTTAAATGGCTTTGATTTAATTACTCGATTAAGCTTTGATTGAAATGGTAAGCGCTCTAAGCGCTGCAAAATTACTCGCGTAGTTTGCGGACGCTGCCCTGGCAAGGGAGCCATTAATTCATCAAGAAAATCCGCAAAAGGCTTGTCAATCTGCCGTGCTTTATCCCTCCAAATTAGATTCCCTGTCTTTTTATCTGTTAGAAGATCCATCAATTGAATACCAGTAACTAGTTGCACAAAAGTCCGACCCAGAGCATAGAAGTCTGATTGAGGTACTGCTTGACCATTTACTTGTTCAAATGGAGAGTAACGAGGTGTACTGACAGATGTAATTTCGTATCGTCCTCCCCTACCTGTGCTAGATCCCCCACTTCCACTGACTTTTGCCAAGTAGGTATCAGTCACTCGCCGTGCTACACCAAAATCAATTAATGCAAGTTGTCCACTTGACTGAAGAATTATATTAGAAGGTTTAATATCTCTATGAAAAATTTCTGTACGGTGTACTTCATCAAGGATTTCAACTAACTGTCGAAGCCATTGTAATGCTACGGTTTGTGAAATTAGCCCATTAGATTCTAACCATTGTTCTAAGTTTTCTCCTTCAAATTTATCCATGATTAAACAATGCAATGTTAGAGAGCTATTGTTCGGAATAAAAGTGAAAAAGTCATCTATAGTACTTTTAGGAATGCATGGGTGTTCAATAAGCCGTAAGGTGAGGGATTCCCGCTCAATAAGATCAACTAACTTAGGTGTGTTCCATTTTAAAACTTTCATGACTCGCCGCTTAGGACCAGGATTCCATTGAGTACCGGCATCGTCCACTTCAAAAACTTCCATATAGCTAAATGGGTTTTCGGTAAGCTCCCTTAATGGCTTAACTAGACAAATGCGGTCGTTAATTAGCAATGAAGTTCCACAGAAGAGACAGTGATTAACGTCATCAGGATTTTGACGTTGTTTGCAAAGAGGGTTAATACAGTAACCCATATTTTAGTATATGTAACATACTTTTATGTATATAGTACTTACGCATTGACAAAAAATACCACCGATGCATATTAAACCGCACAAGTATTGGTAAGATTGTCCACAATGTACTCACGCACTACTATTGTGAATAGGTTTCTTTGCAATTCATACCAATTAGAAATTATGTTTTCAGAGCACATAAACTCCAATGATAACTGTCTTTACAATGTTGAACAAATCTTTTGCTTTATATCTCTCCCTTAGTAAAAAGCGGTTTACACTGTCGTGTGAAATATCTCCCATTATTTCTGCTAGTCTGCTACAACCTCCATGTTTTGGTTCTGCTAGCAGAAACAGAGTGTAATGTTCCAAATTGCATTGTGCTGTCGGGGGTTTGCTGATTTCTCTCAATTGCCCAATACCTACAAGTAGACGATGCCTATTTTGAACTGCATTATTTTACCACTTTGTCAATGCGTAAGTCTTAGTATAATATACAGTATTTTCCTCAAACTACCCCTTCGTGTCGTAAAAGATGGAACAATATGTAAATTGAGAATTTTAGGCAGCCTCATTTAAACATCAATGTATACTATAATTCATTAAGACCCTGCATACCTTAGAAAATAAAGTAATAAATATTACATTTATATTATAAGAATCATTAGAAGACTCACTGTTTAGCTGAAAATTCAGTAAGCCAATTTCAGTAAAGAACCTTAACTTTAGGTGCTAATCTTCCTGTTTTATCTTGCCGTACTCCATCCAAGATGTGTCTATGAAAGTAATTCTTATTGTAAGTAATCAACATTAGAAATTTTTATGGTACTTTTTTGAAAAAAATCAACTATAAAATGAAAAATCAAATATGATTGATACAATGCAATCTGCTCTTAAAACTAAGCCTAATCTATAAAAATGCTCGAAATGGGCATTTACTGTGTAAAAATGATTAACACGGTTACAGTTTTTAGTACTGAATCGCAATTCCAAGCTCCTACTCATTCCTCCCTTAACCAAGCAGGACAGGAGTCACAAAAAGTACTTTTTACGGTTAAAGTTACTTTTGAACTAGCCCTAGCTGTAGTAAATAAGTTAGTATTTGCCAAAAAAGGTAGATATCTATCCGAGGCTGAAATCCTTGTTATGAATGGAGCGTGGGATGACGATGATTATGGAGAAATAGCAAGTAACTCATCTTACAGTCCTAACTACTTGAAAGGTGGCATAGCCCGTCGATTGTGGGATATGCTTTCTGAAACGATTGGAAATGGCGAACGGGTTGGCAAAAAGAATCTGCGTGATTTTTTGGAACAAGTTACTGAAGAATATTATGCTCAATCTGCGTCAAAAGAGGAGCAGAACTTCCCTGCCAACAACTTAATACAAGTTCTGGGAGGACAACTCCCTGATGTGTCTAGTTTTTACGGACGAGTAAAGGAACTGACTCTTTTAAAAGAATTAATAGTTAAACAGCGATGTATATCCTTAGTAGGAGTAGCAGGAATCGGGAAAACTGCATTAGCGGCAAAACTTCTAGCGGAAATTAGTGCAGAATCTCAACCTAGATTTGATTATTTTATTTGGAAATCAGTTGCTCATGCACCACTACTTCAGGACTTAGTAACCGAACTGTTAGATATAATTGAGCCTTTAGAAACACCCTCAAGCTCACCTAAGTATACTCAAGCAATGATTACAATGTTGTTGAAGCAGATGCAATCGCGCCGTTGCTTGGTTGTGCTAGATGAATCTGAAGCGTTATTTCAGACAAAAAATTTAGAGCAACGGCTAGATTACAGACTATTTTTTCGCCGTTTAGTAGAAGAACAGCATCAAAGCTGTTTGCTCTTGACTAATCGAATTCTGCTTGATGAGCTTAATGATCTGATAGTAGCGAAGCGACCTCTTCGATTTTTTAGAATTGAAGGTTTAGATGAAGATGCGGCAATGCAGTTTTTGTCTGAAAAAGGATTGACTGACACAGAAAAGTGCCATCAATTAATTCAAACTTATCGTGGTAATCCTTCGGAACTAGAGGCAGTAATTGAGAGAATTAATCACTTTTTTTCTGGCAGTACACAAGTATTTTTTCAAAACCCAACAACTCTTGTCAGTAGTAAGTTTGAAGCAATGCTTAATCATGTTTTTGGTCACGTATTGACAGAAATTGAGCGAAAAATTCTGATTTACACAGCAGAGGAGATAGTTTCAACTACAGAATTTATTAGCTTTGCCAAGTTATTAAGTGATATCAGGCAGAGGCAGAAAGCGTCTGTGTCAACTTTAGAGTTGATTAAAGCACTAGAAAATCTGGAAAAACAATCATTGATTGAAAGCAGTAAAAATCCAGTTACTAAAGAAATTAGTTTTACTCTCCAGCCAGTAATTAAAAAGTATATCTTAACCGATCCACAAGGATTGGTGCGTGTATCCAATGCTTTGCCAAATTTAGCGGTCGCATCTTAAGCAAAAGCTTTTCATAATATTGCAGGGTAATCTACCCTACACAGAGGTACTACCAACCCTCGATTACCCCTAAAAGAATTCTTAAAAACGTGGAGGTCAAAAGCAAAAATCAAAACAACGTTAAACACAGAGGGCATTGTAAGATCAGAACGAACAAAAGATGGAGGTAAATATACAGGAACACAAAATTTAAAGGACAAAACGTACTTAAGAAGTAACGCTTTGTCCAAGGAGCAAAAAACTAAATAACTCCAGAGCGGGGTTATCTCACAAAAACCAAAGCGGTGGTAGTTAAAGTTTGGCGACTTGATTCCACTAACTGGTCAAAAGAGATTAAGTCCACGCTGCTTCTTGTATTATACGAGAAACCACACGAAACTGGTGCTTTTCGTGTGGCAGTTTTTGCTGTTGAAATTCCTCAAAGGGGCGAGATATTAAGTTTGATTAAGAAAAAACCCGAATTTCATAGTTAAAAATCTTTAGCAGCGCAACAGCCCCCTCTGAAGCTTGTAAACCGAGTTATCAGGGGAAAATATCGTGATAAATAGAGAATGCCCCAAGAGCGCAGTGTTAGAGCGTATGGGGTCGAGTGCAGCTTTCGCATGGCAACTTTGTGCTGTGACGAAGGGAAATTTTTGGAATATCCAGGCTAGAGCAAGGGTTTCGCAGCTTGAAAGAGTTCTCTCCAAGGAATTCCGAGGGGAGAACCGATGAATGCCTCTCCAACTGAATATCCAAACAATCTCACGGCAGCGGAATACCATGAGTTGTTAGCTGGTAGCGCCATTCATCCGGCGTTGATTAAGCGCAACTTTTTCCATGTAGAGGGAGAATCAGTTTATGATTTCCTGTTCATATCTGATAAAATACCACGCAAGAATGCAGGGCGAGTCACCGATGGATACTTAAAGCTGTATCAGCACCTATTACTGGGTGGGACGTGGATTCAGTCACTTGACCCATTCAAGAACTGGCAACCGATGGAGTGGGGAAGGATCAAGCCCAACTTTCCTCGCATTGATTGGCAAAAAGGGAAACCCGTCAAATACGAGTCGCCACCCAAAACTCCCAACCGTGTTACCTACTTCGATGTCGCTAACCCCATCTGGGACAAAGTTGCAAAGCGTTATTTAATTAAGCGCTATCATTCACTTTTAGCGCTGCGCCTGTTGGATAAACTCAATCCGCTAATATTTTGGGAGTGGATAAAGCAACACCCAGAGATTCCAATTATCTTATGCGAAGGCGAAAAAAAGGCTGCTTGCTTGCTTTCGTTGGGGTTTGTAGCGATCGCACTGCCGGGAATTTGGAACGGGCGCGTCGGCAAACAAGATTTCGATGAACGCTTGCATCCTGACTTAGTACCAATGGCTCAGGCGGGGCGCAAGTTCATTATTTTATTCGATTACGAAACCAAAGCCAACACCCGTTGGTCAGTTTTTCAAGCTACTGTTCGCACCATCAGAACTATCGAAGCTGCTGGCTGTACGGGTGAAGTTGCATTGTTGCCCGGTATTGAAAAGGGTGTTGATGACTTTGTGGTTGGTCGCGGTAAAGATGCTGATGCCCTACTGACTGCGATCATAAATGATGCCAAATCACTTTTTGATTACCAGCGCTCCTATCGAGCTAAGAAATGGGGACTCTCTAAGTACCAGCCGGATGTCACAGTCAATATTAAATATTTAACCCAAGCCCTGTACATTCCTGACTTAGAGGAAAAATGCTCATCACAGCAACCACTTTATGATGTTGCACAAGAAAAATTGTTCACTCCCTGTATTAAAGGAGCAGAGGGGCAGGGGGGCACTTGTGCAGGGGAGCAGAGGAGTAGTGGAGCAGAGGAGAATTTTTGTATAAATTCTTTCCCCCCTGCACCCTGCACAAGTGCCCCGAAAAAATCTTTCCGTTTTCCCGAAAAAGGACTGGTCGCACTGTGGAGCGACATGGGCACCGGGAAAACCCAACTCATGCGTTGGTGGCGTGACCAAAACCCCGACGCGCGGTTCCTCAACAATGGGCATCGCGTTAACTTGTTGAAAAATCTTGCCCTTCGACTCCAAACTGCTATGTATTCAGACTTGGGTTACACAGGTTTAGCCCAGGCTCAATCTCTTAGTATTACTATTGACAGCTTGCATAAACTGAACACCCAAGCCCTAAAGTACGGCTGCATCTTTATTGATGAAGCTTGTCAATACTTAGTGCATTTACTGCACAGTAATACTTGCAAGGAGCATCGAGCCGCAATATTGGAAGTGCTGGAATATATAGTATACAATGCACCCCTTGTTGTGATTGCCGATGCACACATGGATGATTTAACGGTGGATTTCTTTCGGGCTATGCGCCCTGATGGTGAAGTACCTTACATCATTAAAAACGAATGGCGAAATGGAGATCGCACAATCTACTGGTACGAGGGGAATAATTCTTCTGCACTAGTTGCCCAAATCTCGGCAGCGTTGATGAGCGGACAGAAAATCATGGTGGTTTCTGACTCTAAGCGTTTTATTAAGAGACTTGAACAATCGCTGACTGTGCAAATATATGAAGAGGAAGCGGAGCCAGGCTACGGGGAAAAAGTCACACATTCTCAAAACAGCACTGACATTGGTATACATCCGCCAAAACTACGTATTTGGTCTGTTCACTCCGATAACTCAGGATCAGAAGAAAACGTCGCTTTCATCAAAGATATCACCAACGCGGTTAAAAACCTCGATGCCTTGTTCACTTCCCCCAGCCTGGGAACCGGAGTGGACATTGCCGAATATCATTTTGATGTTGTATTCGGTGTTTTTCATGGAGTTTCCCAAACTGCTACTGAATGCGCCCAACAACTTTACCGCTATCGCCCAAAAGTCCCATTTCACGTTTGGGTAGCCCCGCGCCCTCCCTTTGGTTACAAAGATACTAACGCCACCAAGATTAAAGAACGACTCCTGCAATCGAACGAAATGACAGCTTTTCTAATTCGCATTGACAGAGATTCGGGTAAGCGGGGAGCGGAGAAAGATTGGGCGTTAGATGCCTATTGTCAAATTCTGGCTAACCGCCACTATTCTCTGAATAATCTGCGTGATGATTTGCGATCGCTCCTCACCGAAATGGGTAATACTTTTATATCAGTGAGCAGTGATGATGATCACCAATTTCTTGAACGCATGAAAAATGCGGCGACTGCTTTGGACACTGCCCATTATTCGGCTGTTGCCAAGGCTAATAATATTACTTATAGTGAGTATCGCGCCCGTCAGAGTAAAGATTACCTTACTCCCCAAGAAGTTTTTGAAAACGAGAAATTTCGGATCTCTGACTCTTACGGCATCGATGTTACCCCAGAATTGGTCGAACTCGATAATGGCGGTCGATTAATTAGAGCGTTCGCCGGCTTAGAGGCAATTTTATCAAAGCCAGAGGGAGTAATTATTGATGATCTTCGGGGCAGAGAATACCCGGAGCCTCCAAAACTTGTCACCGACAAAGACCGTGCCGAACGAGAAAAGCTACTTCTTTGTATGGACTGGGGAAATTACTCGGCGCGGTGGCTGGCCCGTTTTAACTTAGGGTTGCATCAGATCCTTGAGCGGTTAGTTGCTGGGGGCGAAGTTAATGCCAGCGACCCTCTCTTAATAAATATGATTGCAATTGCCAAAAATTGTGCAGCTCACGTCAAAGCAATTCTTGGGTTTACTGTCCCACATGATTGTAAACCGATTTGGTTGCTGGGCACTCTAGTCGAGCAACTGGGGCTAAAGTTGACCTCCCGCAAGCAGGGTAAGCGCGGTCAACAGGTGAAAATTTATTCACTTTCAAAGTCGGAATTAGAATTTGCATCACAGGTAATTGCCCACCGCCAAAGCAAACGGGAGCAAACGGCATCGTCTGAGCGAAGTTCTCAGGCTACAATGCAGCCCCAGTATGCTGTTGAACCTGATTCATCGCCCGTATCCACCCCCCCCTATGATTCTATAGTGAAACCCCATAAAGAGGGGGTGGATACTACGGAATTTGACCCCCCACCAACAGATTGCACTACCCTACTTCATTGCGTGGAAATGCTTCGCTCTGGTATCAAGCAGGGGGTAGACGCGATTAAGGGCATACTTAAGCGATGGGTTGGGGATTTGCGGTGGGAGACGGTGCTGGAGTTGGAAGCGATCGCAGCAAATGAGCTGCGACTTGTGGAATCTCAAGTTCCTGAATTTTACACCTTGCTAAGTGAAGAGGTGTTGCCGATGTCGGGATAAGAAAGAGCGATCGCCTTAGCGCGCAATTATGAGACAATTACTTATCAGAATCTTGCTTATAAGAATGAACGTTCCGATAAGTAAATGCATCAAACCCTTGAAAACAGCACACCTTCTCCTCTCGCTTTGGCTTCTCCCATCCCGCTAGTCGAACATCCGGCTGCGGTCTATTTGGCAACCCTTTCCCCTGGTTCCCGCCCAGCTATGCGCCAAGCTTTAAATGCTGTTGCGCGATTGTTAACCAACTCGAGTTGTGATGCGATGACCCTAGACTGGGCAGCACTGCGCTACAAACATACGGCGGCAGTCCGCTCTGTGTTGAGCGAAAAATATGCACCAGCTTATGTGAACAAAGTGCTGTGTGCTTTGCGGCGAGTTTTAAAAGAAGCCTTGCGGTTAGAGATAATGGATGCTGTTGATTTTGCTCGTGCTGTAGATATTCCCAACGTTAAAGTCACCAAGCAATTGCGAGGACGTGTCCTCGCGGCAGAAGAAATTGCTCAATTGATGCAAACCTGCTTTGATGACCCTACCCCCACTGGTTACAGAGATGCTGCAATATTTGCAATACTCCGCGGTTCTGGAGTCCGCCGCTCTGAAGTGGTAAATTTAGACTTGAGCAACCTTGACCTGAATACTGGGGCAATAGAGGTGCGCGATGGCAAAGGGGGTAAAGACCGGACTGTGTACTTACCCGATAGTGGTTTAACTGTCCTTTTGGACTGGTTATCGCTTCGAGGCTACCTTGCAGGCCCCTTGCTGTGTCATGTCAACAGAGGCTCAAGGATAGTGCGGCGACGACTTACCTCTCAAGCAGTGTTGTTCATCTTGCAAAAACGTGGTTTAGAGGCGGGAGTAACTAATTTCTCCGCTCACGATTTCCGTAGAACTTTCATCTCCGATCTCCTCGATGCTGGTGAAGATATTTCTACAGTTCAAAGGTTAGCTGGACACGCTCATAGTGACCAGACTGCCAGATATGACCGTCGCGGTGAAGAAACTAAACGCCGTGCTGTCCAAAAGTTGATTATTCCAGGTTCGCGGAAAAAATCTTGGTAGACTACTAGTTTCTACACCGTAGGCATTGGGAGCTAATCACTGGTTTTTCTGATTGATGCCGGAATTGATTTTTTCGGGATCATTATATTAATATGCGATCACTTTGGCACTGCGTGAGCAGGTAAGTGTTTAAACCTAACTACCAAAAAACCAAACCTCCAATGTATTTTTAGGGCATTCGGTGATCGCTCTCACTGCTCCTGCCACAATCCCTACAGTAAGTTTGGGGTAACATTCCACAGGCAACACTGTACAGCCAGCCGCCTAGAATCGCAAAATTAACCTTACCTATAAGCTAAGTGGGGTATTGGGGAAGTGCGAGCGCTATTGGGAAAATCAAGCTTTTTGGCTCATCCGAGATTTGTTGGGCGAAGGACATTTAAGCCTGAGATAATTTGCGTTCCTCAGCAGTTCTTGATGGGGTTATCTCTCCCTGCCCCCTTCCTCTTCGTTGAGAAATGCGCTGACGATGGTAGCATCAAGGTAGTTATCATGATGAATTACACGATTAAATGAGCGCGGACAGTTACGGTTTACCTAGATGATACGTAGAGATGAGCAATACAGGGCGTAAAAAAAAGCTGGCATCTTTCAACTGTGACGAAAAGATGTGGTCGCAGTTTATCGCCCGTTGTAAGTCGAAAGGGACGACGGCAACAGCCAGGCTCACAGAATTTATCGAACTCTACTTAGATGATTCCCTAAATAACCTTGATGCAATTGGTGACAATGATTTAGATAAACGTCTGGACTCTAAGATTAAGGCAAGTATTGAGGATTACTTGGCTGCTAGTAACAATGGTAACACCAGCCCTACGAATGAAACGATATTAGCTATTTGCTCACGACTTGATCATATTGAGTCACAGAACTTCGGTGAATCTGATAGCAATGAAACCGGAACAATCGATAATATAGCCGATTTATCACAAAAAATTGAACAGATGACAGCCCGAATGACACAGTTGGCTGAGGCGATTATCAAAATTCAAAATTATCTGAATAACCAACCGAGACGGACTAAGAAATCGTACTACAATAATTCATCCTATCAAGGACAAACTCCTCGAATGCAACCATTAACAGAAGAAGGTTTAGCTTCAAGACTTGGTTTAGCGATAGAAACTGTACGTGAGCAGAGAAATAAGCTGCACTCACCGCTTTTTGTGGCATGGTGCAAGGGCAAAGATAGAGCAGGGTTAGGGTGGGAATTTAACGAAAATACGGGACTATATCATCCGGTAAGTTAAAACAAGTCGCAAGTCGCTACGAACGCAGTCGCAAGCGGTGCCCTGAGCTACGCCGTTCGCGCAGCGTCTCGTAGAGAAGGGTAAGTTTTGTGACTCTTATTTAGACCCCGACCCAAAACGTTCGGCAATTGATGCTATGAAACTTAAACCCCTAAACTTAGTTAATCGGGAGCATCCAAATGTTTTTTCAACGTGTAGGGGCAATCTGGGGCTTTGATTCCACTAGCGTAAGGCAATTTATAAGATGCCCAAAGCTGCCAGCGCAAAACATCAACTCCAATCGCTGCACTACCGAATTGTACACGGCAGTCTTTGTCTGGGTTTTGTATAACATTTTTGATTATGGTGTTTACGGCTTCGATCTTCAAATTATTCGGAACTCCCATCAGTAGTTTTGTAAGCCACTGTTTGATTTGTGGTGACTGTAGCCAATCTGTTATTTGTTCCTCGGTGGGAGTTAGACGATTGGCTAATAGGGCGGTCTTTTCGTCATCTTGATTAACTGGTTTTTTTGGTTGGAATAGTTGGTGAAAACGAGCGTCTGGATTTGACATAAATTAAACTAAGAATCAGAAGATATCTGAATTATAGATAACTGAAATTTTCCTAGCAACAGTTAATCATATTTAGAAAGATTAAGATAAATAAATCCCAAGTATTTTTCAGATTTAAAAGACAAGGCATTAACAAATGATTAGCTAATTATGCTATAAATATTAAATAAGTTCGTCATGCAAGTATCAAGTAAATACTATGCACCCAATAGAGTTTAAGAAGAAGTGGAAATTAACTTATCAAGAGATGGCGTTCGTATTAGGATACGAAAGTTACGATACTGTCCGAAGCTGGTTCAGGTGTGGAAAGAAGCATCGAAATCCAATGAAGGTTGTTCATACAACTTGCTGGCTTCTGAATGAGAAGTGGGAACGCGAAGGAAAAAAAATAGTTGCTTTTTACCTATAAATATTCCCTAACTGGGTAAAATGCCCCCTTCCCCGCCACGAAAAAGGCGGGTATTTTTATATATAGTCAGAAGTTGCAAGAAGTTCTCAGAATCATGGGAATAGGGGGGAATGCTTGGCAAAATGAAGAATTAACAAGACCAGAAGTTGCAGCGATGTTGAAGCCAAAAGTTTCTGCAAGGCAACTGCAAGCATATTTGAACATCGCTCGGAAATACTTGCCAGAATTCCAGAAATTCACCAACAAAAAAACAGGTGGTTTAAATGGCATGAGCAAGCTATACAAGTGTCACATTGCAGTCCTTCAAGAAATTCGCTCACTAGCTAGAGAGCATACTTTAGCTGATATAGAGAATGAGTTTCTTAAAAGAGAAGCGAAAAAGTGATTTTTCTGTTTATGAAGAAAGGAG
>Ga0123337_10004516_pt1 | contig 14120 bp, 13 predicted proteins | sample frozenSSSSmetaG_FD_89792 | JGI IMG/M metagenome (GOLD analysis project Ga0123337, IMG submission 89792) | Glacier valley bacterial and archeal communities from Borup Fiord, Nunavut, Canada, to study Microbial Dark Matter (Phase II) -... | ecosystem: Environmental > Aquatic > Freshwater > Ice >... | reverse complement strand
CCTTTAGACTTTTTGTATAGATCTTTTGTAACACCGGAATTGAATTCAGGTTTTAAATCCCAAAAGCTGATTTGCTTGCTCCCTTTATATAAAATTTTCCAAAAGTATGAATAGTCTGGTTGTTGTAAACGCTCAACAATGAATCTCTTGTTTGTGCTTTCGTGTCGATCGGAAAGCAAGATGCAACCAGTAAGATAATGGTAATGGGTAACAGTGATTTTAGTAAATACTTTTTCATAATTTAGTTTTAGATTTAATAATTATAACGTTTTTAATTTTACTGCTAATCAACCTCGTTATAAGACTTTAAATATAATACCATTCACCAGATCGCAGGTAATTTTTTTTAGGCTTTTGTAAAGACTCTTTGTAATCATCAGCGATTTGATTGATATTCGATTTTAATATCTCAAACGGAATATTGTCTGCTGCAGTCTGCCTGTTGCAAGATTGATTATAAATATTTGTTCTGTTCCTTTCGTCGATTTGTAGCGTTGTAATAATACTGGTTATATTACTATTGAAATACTCCTCTATCCCATGCCTTTACAAAGACAATGAAAATTATTTAGGAGGTTGGTGCGTGCCAGCTTTTATAAGTTTTTTAACAACCCCCCAAACATGATAAAGAACAAAATATTTATGCCGCCAATTAAAATCATTCGTTATTTATTAATTTGCTGTTCGGTCCTGTATTGCACAAATTTGTGTGCACAGGAATTGACAAATAAAACCCATGCAAATGCGGATACGATCTTATACATCCGCAGAAATACCGCGAGTCCTGAAGCCTTCGCCGATCTGAAAGCCCTCGAAAAAGCCATTGGCATTATGAAATCATTACCCTGCGATTCACCGCTCAGTTGGTATTACCAGGGTGCCATGCATTCTATGCCGGATACTATCCTGAATGGCAATCCCCTCTGCCCTGGCATTGTTACAATACGCGATAAGCTTGCCGGCTGGCATAGCTGCCCGCATTACGGCGAAGACGAAATAAATTTTCTGACCTGGCACCGGTTGTTTATCTGGCATTTTGAAAAAATCATCAGGAAGCTTTCCGGGAAAAAAGATTTCGCCTTGCCTTATTGGGATTACACTAACCCGGAGACCCGAATGATCCCGGCCATTTTTCGTGACAGCAGTTCTCCTTTATTTGAACCAGCCCGTCAGGAAGGGCTTAACCGCGGCAAAACGATCAAACATGATCTGAACAATTCTTTATTAACGACAAACCCCGACAGCATGCGTCTTTATCAGTTGTTCAATCATTCTTTGAACCAAAGTCCTCACAGTCCTATTCATCTGGTGGTAGGTGGCTGGAATAGCGATTCGACGCTTATAAAAAATATGTGGAACAAAATTTACCAGAAAAATACAACCGGGCTAATGTGGGAATTTCAGTCTGCAGCCTTCGATCCTATTTTCTGGGTGCATCATTCCAATGTAGATTATTTATGGCATCGTTGGGAACTTTCGGCGAATGGCGCGCTGCCTATTCCCGATAGTTTAAAAGCTCATCCCTGGCCCTATATTTTTTTTGACGAGAACGATGGACATAAGATCGTTTATTCAATGGAGGAAGTCGCTTCCAAAATCAATTCACTTGATTATGTGTATGACGTCCTTATTAATAAAACGATGCACGCAAAAGCCCGTAGCGCAAGCCGTCCCGTGATACTGGCTGAGGCGCCTGTTTCTAAAATGGTCACCAGCAACAACTTTGCATTTGCTATCCGGATACCCGCATCACCTGTTCTGATGGCAAACCGTATTACACCAAAACGTAAGCAACTATTTATACTTGAAGTTACTGCTACGTACAAACAACAACCTATCGGCATATACGAGCTATACCTGGAAAAGGGCGGTAAATCATTGCCCCTGGGGTTTCTCACATTTTTGGGGGCGCATCACCATGGAAAAAAAGCTATGGATCAAATGCAAGACATGAAAAATATGGATAGGATTGATGAAGAGGAAGAAGAGCGGATCTTTCAATTTGACCTTTCACAGAAATTTGATTTCTCCACCTTTAATGGAAATCTTAATTTTCGGTTGCTGCGCCAGGGAGGCAGGTCTTCTGAGATAAAGATTAAAAAAATTATTTTGAAATCATTGAAGCTGTAATCATCAGAAGGAATGTTGATCCTGAAAAGCACTGATGGCTGAATCGCCTGCGCTTTGCCGGAATAAGGGAACACTAAGTGCATAAGCGCATAACCGCTTTGGTTGCATATCGAAAATCTGCCAGTCAACGGCTCGCTTAAACCCGTTGCGTTCCACTTCATTTATCAGTATGGCAGCTCCGTGCGGGCTTACAATATAAGAATGGCTGAAATGAAAGCCCACCGGGCGGATGATGCGTAAAGGTTCTCCGACAAGATTTCCATCCAGGTAAAAAATATCAAATTCTTCTGGCAGTTTAAGTTGCTGAAACGCTTTAACAGCAAGCTCATTAATAAATTGCGCGTCATCTTCCAGCACCAATATATTTTCATCGCCGGCAATTGATTTTTTCCAGATATAAAAATGACTTTTGGCGCAGGCTATCACTGCTTCCGGGATGCGAAATTGCCGGTAAAGGTAAATATCGCTGCTATCGAAGTATGGGACAAAATCTTCAATATCAGATGGAGTGAACGCTTCAAAATAATTGTACGTAATCAACTCCTTCATCTGTTCATCCATCAATATTCTTCTTTGCCCGGAAGACTTTAATGAAATAACCCAGGTTTGCATAGATAAATAATTGTGTAGTGATCAGCAGGCCGCTATGTTTAAAACCAGGCAGGTTTCCTCAACCGTTTTCTTCAGCATAAGTTCTGGCGGCAAAATTAATACCTGAAAAACGCTCGTAATCGGCAAGCGATCTATCGGTGCCGAATCCATAAATGCCAAAGTCAATATTTCCTTCTTCCATGCCAAACAAAACACGGTTACGGTAAAGGGACAGCCTGTTAAATTCGTACCACAAAGGATGGTCATCCCACTGCTTCACCCTGCCCTGCCTGGTATATTCATGGAATAGAACAACCTTATGCGGATGAAAAAAATCATACCCTTTTGTGAAAGCCCTTACAGCAATGCTTATTTCTTCGCCATGAAAATAATAGTTTGGATCATGTGGTACTTCTGTACAAAAACATCCAAGAGTAAAACAAAAATGGGCGGAATAAAATTTGGCGGGCATTGGTCCTTCCAGGTGGGAGGGATCTTCAATAATCATGGGCCAAAACACAACGGCACCTTCCGTAATAAACTTGTCGAAAATCATCCGGGTAGGCAGACTATCTCTTTCTTCAGTAACCGTATTATAGAAAGGCGCATAAGTGGTGAGGGCAGGCTTGGCATTTCCCAATTTTTGCAGGTTGTTGAGCATTGCAATCAGCGTTGCATCCCAATGTTGTTCAAAGCGGTGATGAGAGTCCAACTGCAGCGTGTACTTTTCGCCGTTATATTGTTGCTGGATAAGATTACGTGCCCGGCACGGACCGGAAGCGTTTTGATAAGAAATATCTAGTATGATAAACCGCGGATCATTTTTAAACTCATCCACATTGTCCCACTGGTCCTCCTCGTTGTGCTGCCACGCTATACAAAACTGCAGGTTTTCGGGATCGCGCGCTTTCGCGATGCAATCCCGCAGGGTAAGCAACAACTGGGGATCCCGGTATGCGGCGATCTGTATAAAAATTTTTTCCATAAGCAGAACAAAGTCGCTAGTAATTTGAAACTAATTACGCTTGAGTTTCTTCTCAAACAAAAAACGGTATCCTATTCTTACCCTGGCCGTTTCTTTACCACCAATAGTAAATGGTGTTCTTAATTCCAATCCTCTCTTTAATAAATGTAGTAAAAAAACGCCAAGGCTAATAACCAAAAATGCAGACAGCGCATTTAGTCTGATGAAACGAAATCAAGCGATACCAGCATAAACAATTAAAATATATGGTGACTACTATTAATAAAACAATTTGAAGAATGATTAAACTCTTTTAGTAAATTTCCAGTACTATAGATTTTACCGGATCAATAACACAAACAAAATCTCAGTATCTTTATTAGCGTCGTGTCAATCATAGAATGACATGACACTGGTGGGTGTTACAATCCTTAAATCAGTTTATCCTGGAAATGCCCAATACAGTATCTATGCGAAACCAACCGTGCCGATATCTTTGTTGATTCGGATAGCTCTTTTGCCCTACTTTTTGGAATCTCAATACAGTTCCTTTAAATAATAGCTAACATAATTTTAGATATGAAAAAATGGCTTCTTAGCTCCCTGTTGATTTTCGGGGGCATCACTTTGTCCGCTGCTGATAATAACATAATCGATTTATTGAAAGCACTTTCTTCTTCAAAAAAAGATACCGCCAGGGTATCGGCGTTTATGAATTTGGGAGATTATTATATGTATAGAAATGCTGATAGTGGAATTCATTTCTATCAGGAAGCTTTACGGCTATCAAAAGAATTAAAATATTCTTCGGGAATTGTCTGGGCTATCAAGCAAATAGGTGAAGTATATGAAAACGATGGAGACAAGGCCGCGGCGATGCGGAACTACAAACAGGTAGAGCACATCCTGGACAGCACAGGATATAATAACTACTATTTCAGAATAGCTTTTCTGAGTAGTTTATATGCCTATTACCAGGTGTCTCAACCTGATAGCAGTCTCTATTACGGCAACCTGGTGGTTGAATTAGCGAGGCGGCACAAAGATAAATATGAAGAAGCGGTGGCCTTGTCGAAGATGGCTTACAGCGTTTATCTGGTAGGAAATTATCCCTTTGCGCTGGAACTGAATTTCAGGTCAGTTGAATTGTTTGAAGGTATCCAAAAGGAAGGTTTTCTCAAAGATATTTATTTCCAGATAGGGATGATTTTCGAAGCGCAGGAAAATTTCCCCCAGGCCCTGGAAAACTTTTTCAAATCTTATAAACTTGCCGCCCCTACTAAAGATGGTTTGCTGATGTTTATATTTATGCACCTTGGCATTTGCTACGTTGGTACCAACCAGTTAGATTCAGCGATGAAGTACAGTTCCGTGGCACTCGAAATTTTCAGCAAAGTCCATGACAATAAATATAAAGGCGCCATGCTAAAAAATATTGGAGTGGTTTATGAAAAAAAAGGGGATGATACTATGGCACTGAGTTATTTTCGAATGGCCATTAACCATGATAAAAACCAAAAAAGAGAATACTTGCTTAGTATGGATTATATCGCGCTAGCTAAATATTTTTTTAGGAATAATTATTACGATTCCTGTCTCTATTATGCAAATGAGGCATCGGTACTGGCTCTGCAGTCTTCCGTGATAAAAAATATAATGGAGGCCAGCGAACTGCTAACCAAAGCTTACCAGGCAAAGAACCAGATTGATAGCGCCTTTAAATACCAGGGTATAAGATTGATGGCTAAAGACAGCCTCTTTAGCCAGGAGAAAGTACGTCATATTCAATTGCTTTCTTACAAAGAAGACCAACGACAAAAGCAGGTAGCCGATGAAAAGGAACAGGCCCTGGAGGAACGTAAGAAGAACCTCCAGCTTATCGGGATATCTGTGTTCATTCTTTCTTTCATCCTGTTTGTAATATTACTAAGCAGGAAGCGTATAAGACCACGCACCGTCGAATTTTTTGGTGTCACCGCGCTCCTGATGTTGTTCGAATTTATCAGCCTTTTCATCCATCCTTATATAGAAGTATTAACCCATCACTCCCAGGTTCAAATGCTTATGATACTTGTGGGTATTGCCGCTGTACTTGTCCCTATGCACCATCGAATGGAAAAATGGGTGAAACAATCGCTGGCAAGAAAGAAACTGCTGCAGCATGAGTTACAAAGTAACGAAGAAGAAATCGCTGCGGTGCCTTTGTTTGTCGAGAGGAAGGCTCCGATAAAATAGCTATACCGATAGCTGCAGTGTTGCTTCAAACAATCCTTTGAATCCCTGTACATCACTGAAGGTTGGTAATGCCAAAATTTGAAAGTTGCGACTGCCTTTGGTTTAGAAAAGATAATATTTGTGTAATTTTAAAGAAAGCATTACTTATGAATTCGGCTTTTAAAATATTACCTCATTATACCTACGCTGAATGGGAAAAATGGGAGGGTCAGTGGGAGTTGATTGACGGTATACCTCATGCGATGGGACCATTACCTATTCCAAGACATCAGCAGATTGCAACCAGCCTGGCGGCAGAATTTCATTTTCAATTAAAAAAATGTAAGCAATGTAACACTTACCATCCATTAGACTATCGCGTGGCAGATGATATCATCCTACAGCCCGGCATGTTAGTTGTTTGCGGAAGCATAACAAAAAAATACCTTGATTTTCCACCTGCTCTTGTGGTGGAAATATTGTCGCCTGCAACTTTTTTAAAAGATCGCCATACCAAATATTCAATCTATGAAGCGCAGGGCATTCTTTACTACCTTATTTTATCGCCGGAAATGGAAGAAACAGAAATATATGTCCTTGAAAGCAATGGGTATATCTTAAAGCAAAAAGGAAAAGATTTCATATTTACATTTCAATTAAACGGCTGTGAGGCAACAATAGATTTCGCGGAGATATGGTAGTGTAATGTCAATTTGAAATTGATGGTTTTTCTTATCGTCGTACCCCGGCGGCCAAAGTCAGTAGCGTCTGACAGAAGCCGGTGGAAAAAAAACTTCCTTTTTTTTCTGCACAACCCTTTGTCATGAATTATTCTGCAAGTGTAAGTATTTAATTTATTGAGAAACTTCTTTCATAACATACAGCTTTTCTGAAACAATAGAAATATTTTTTTTGTATCGGATAATTAAATTAATTTCCATAGTGAATATCTGTACCGTGTCTTACTTTTTTGAAAATATTGCTTACACTCATAGGTTAAATCACATAAGGTAGTTTATTGTTTTGATTGAAATAGACTTGTCCATTGAAGTTTGACAGGCTTCTAATGCTGTTAGTCGACTTAAATATCCTTTTAATAATTTCTATCAATATTAAAACCTACAAAGTATGATTGAACATTCAATTCTCGAAATCAGTGAAGTTAAGTCCGGGCAAAAGCTGGGAATGGCAGAAAATGCACCAGATCCTCCCGAGTCTCCCTATACCTGCGCCAAGGCCGAACCAGGTTTTTCGGAACCTGATGTTACACCACCTCCCTATACCTGCGCCAAGTTTGAACCAGATCAACAAACACCCGATGTTACGACACCACCTTACACCTGCGCAGGGGGTAATCAAAGCCAGTTAACACCTGATGTTACCACACCTCCCTATACCTGTGCCGCAGGTAAACCAAGACATTTATCACCATAAACGACACCACCCAGCCCAGCGGTTAAATACCGCGACTGGAGGTGATAAATTTTTACGGTAACTAAATAATTGGCTTGATTCAGCATCAGTAAAAATATGGCGAACTTAAAATTTATATAGTCTGCAGGTAAAGTATTTACATTTTACCATGCAGGCTATATCTTGTTCTTATTCTCATTAACCCTCGTTCGATTATGAACGTATTTTTTACAATTGTGCATGGGGTGTCTTTTGAATTGGAAAAGGATGGCTCGTTGATAGTTCATATGCCCTCGCGCGATTTAAAGCTGGAGGGACCTTCCGTCCCTTTTATCGTGAATGAACTTTTTCCTTTACTAAAGCGCAACCACCACCTTGCATTTATTGAAGGCAAGCTTAAAAATGCTCCTCCGGGATACCTCCAGGAAATATTAGCTAAACTTGAAGCGGTGGGAATTATACATCGCTGCTGTTATAACGGCGAAAGAACAGTTACTGAAGATAGTACGCTGATTAAAGAAACGTTGCAGCACAATCCGGCTCCCGTTTTAATTACTGCACGTTATCATTATTCTTTAAATCAACTGCTACCTATAGCCAAAGTTATTGCAGACAAAATTGTTTTACAGGAAGTGCTTTCATCGCAAAGTAGTTTTATTAAAGATTGGACCCTGTTGAAAAAAGATGCGGGTGAACCAGTTATACCCTACGTTATTACCGCTCAATACCAATGGCGAACCCGGGGGCAGATACATTTGGGTTATTGCTCCGGGAAAGGACTAACGCTTCAACAGGCCGAAATCAGTGCTGCCGGCGAAGCGGCAGAACGATATTCGGCATGCTGCTATTCAGCAGAAGAACTTACTTACGCTTCATATAATAACGTAAAAGAAAAAGCGCTTGACCCCAGGCAGTTGGTTCTGTACCTGCCGGAACAATATTCAAAACTTCCCTTCAAACCATTTAAGGAGGATCTGGTACTTGGATGGGTAAATGGATATTCTCTTGTTTATAATAAACCAATCCTGATTCCTGCCATAGCAGTTTTTTTAGACTATCGTTTACAAAATGAAAATGAAAATTTTGCTGAGATGCAATCTAGCGGGCTGGCTGCGGGTTCCAGTTTAGCAAACGCGATAGTAGCGGGAGCTCTTGAGGTAATAGAACGCGATGCATTTATGAATACCTGGTATAACCGTCTGCCTTGCGGCAAGATCGATATTCGCACGCACCCGTCGGCTGATATAATTAAATTATTTACAAACTATCAGGAACTTGGGGTGCAACTTCATTTATTAAAGTTACCTACCGATGCGCCTTGTCATGTATTTATGGCAATCGCGGTTGGTTCTTCTGAAGGCGGGCCGTTTATTGCTGTCGGTTTAGGATCAGGATTTTCCGTAACTGCTGCTTCAACCGGAGCACTCTTAGAAGTTGCACAGGTGCGTGCTTCTTCCAATAACTATTACAAACATCCGGTTACCCTGCAACGTATTAAAGAACTGGTAGAACACCCCGAACTTGTTAATACTATAAATGATCACCGGCTATTATATGCAACGCCGGATCACGCTGCGGCATTTGATTTTTTATTTGCATCGCCGCTCATACCTTTTGAATGGGACAAGCCGCTGGCTAAGGAAGCAGATCATGCGTTAAAAGAACTTGTTTCTTATTTACATGAAGCTGATAGTGACCTGGTGTATTATAATCTTGGTATGCCTGAGACAGAAAGTGCAGGTTATTTTTCCAGCAGAGTTATTCTTCCCGGTTTTCAACCACTTCATTTTGGCTATTACAATATGCGTCTCGCCGGACGGCGCCTATACGAGTTACCCGTTCAATCCGGCTTTAAAAAAACATTGTCTTCAGCAAACACATTGCATAATTATCCTCATCCACTTGCTTAATTGAAAGTTATGATCAAAACAGATTATCCTGTTGCGAGGCAATTTCATACTAACACATCTTATATTGCCGATAGATTACCCAAAGCCGGTATATTGCAATCAGGGAAAAAGCCTTTTAAAGAATATCCGCACACTCCAAAGATCACGCTTCCGGTGCCGGCGGTTCCCGATATTAGTTTTAAAGATGTGTTGACTGGCAGGCATTCCTGCCGTCAATTTAAAAATCAGCCGGTTGCCCTCGGTGAGCTTGCTGATATTCTCTTTGCAGGATATGGTTTCTCTAAGACAACAACTGTTGTTAGGAATGAATTCAAACAACGCACAGTGCCTTCGGCAGGTGCACTATACCCGCTTGAATTTTATATTCTGGTTATGAGTGTTGATGAACTAGCGCCAGGTATATACCATTACCTCCCACAAATAGCTCAACTTGAATTTATCCACCAGGAACCGCTGCCGGTGCAATTGTTGAACCGGCTTTTCCTGCAGCAGTCATGGATAACAGAAGCTGGTGCTGTAATCATCGCCACAGCGGTGATAGAACGTACCTTATCAAAATACCTGGATAGGGGATACCGTTATATTATGTTGGAAGCCGGACATGCATTCCAGAATATGAACCTGATGGCTGCAGCATGTAAAACAGGCGCTGCTGATATAGGTGCCTTCTTAGATGAAGAGATCGCTGATCTTCTTCAAATCAATGCAGGGGAGGAGTTACCAATTTATGCGATGGTATTGGGAGTTGAGGATTAAGGACTTTACAAAATAGCAAACGCAATAATATAAAAACCTGAAAATTGCTTGTGTTCATTGTTATTATAAATGCCGGTTAATGAAGACAAAAAAATTCTTTGATATTGCTGTTGTATTCTTAATTATTCTTAAAATTTTGCAGCCGGAATTTTATTTGAGCTTTTAATAAAATACGTGTCAACAATTTCACAAGATCAATTTTCTGCAAATAAAGATGTTACGATGCCTCTCTCTGCCGGGCTCAGCGTTATAAGATTTTGTATGCTATAAAGTAAGCTGTTTATCATTGTTGGGTGTGGTTTTAAAAATTGCCGTTACTCCTTGTACTTACTAAAGTACATAAAAAACTTTCACAGATACATCTTATTCGACAGATTTACAAAACTCCATTTAAAACAGGATACTCTGTTACTACACCTAATTACAAAAACTTAAAGTCTAAGTGTTGTTTATTATCAATTCCGTTAACAGGGTAGTACACAGGAGTGTTTACCCAGTTTCATCCGGCGCCGGTATGGTAGCTGATTCCCTGGGTTATGCAAGGGCAACAGTAGCTGAAAGTATAAAATCGAATGGCGTTAGTGGTGGATAAGTTAATTATAAAAAAGAGGAGGGTGGTTATATGAAGGATAAGTTGAGTGGGAAAACGCAGGAAAGGATTATAGGATTTGCGGTCAAACTTTATCGTATGATGGTTAAGGATGATACAACCTAATTCAGGAGGAGACAGCATTTTATGTAATTTAAGTGTGCTGTGAAATCTCTATGGAACAGAAATGAGATAGCAGCATTATTCATTTAGTTGAACTTTAAAATGAATAGCGAATACTACAATAAGGCAGTTTATCTTTTACCATATCAACCATGGTTTCCACAAGCTCACTTTTAAAACCACGCTTACACCGCACATTTCTGCCGCCGGTTTGGCTGTACTTTAATTCCTGCAATTCAGGTTTCCAAACACTTCTTCTGCTTTGGGATGGCAACCCATGTTTACTTCATGGAGCAGGTCATTATGTGTAAGAAAAATGATTTCACATTTTAATTGCTGTTTCGTTTTTTCATTCAGCTTATCGTTCAGTTCATCAAACAATCCAATCCAATCTTCCACCTATCCTTCATAAAAAATTACCGGTGAAAAATTTACATTAACTTCATAACCGGCATCTGCAAAATCATTCATTACATCAATGCGATCGCTAATGGGCGATGTGCGTACATCAACCAGCTTGCTTATTTTATGAGGCATTAAGCTAAACCGTATTCTTGTTTTCAACTGCGGATCGTAAGTAAGCATTTGCCGGTTTACAAACTTAGTGGCAAAGAATAATTTTGCATTGGACGTTTCTTTAAAAAGATTCATCAAATCTTTTACATTATTGCAAATGGCAGCATCCACAGAACAATCGCCCTGCTCGCCAAATTCATACACCCAATATTTATCATCAATGTGATCAGGTTGCAACAGCACACCCTGCTTAGCTGTATGCCTGCTCAGATAATGTATGATTTGTTCAATATTCACAAAAATTGTGATGGGATTTGAATAACCTTTTCTGCGAGGGACATAACAATAACTGCAAGCCATAGCACAACCATTTGAATGCGACGGCGCCACAAAATGAGAGCTGCGAGTGTTGGGTCTGCAGGTAAGAGATTTTTTTATGCCGAGAACCAGCAAGTGTTTTTTAATACTCGTCCAGTCGCTGATAGAGCCTTCATTGCAATGTAGTTTAGGAATTTTCCAATGCGATGGAACTTCAATTAGTTTAACGCCTTCATAATTTGCAAGTATTTCTTTACCACGTTCATAATTATATACTGCAGGTTCCAGGTAGATTTTTCTATCTCCAATAACTGATTAATTGTTTTTTCTTGTAGCATCCGTGCATTTGTTTTTACTCAAAACAATAGTATAGATAGATTATTTCAAAAAGTTTGAATGAAGAATTAATCTTTCTGATCCGTTGGGGTTTAACTTTATGCACTAAAATTATAAGGTACTTAGGTGAAACCCCGCCGTTGAATGCATTAAGAATTTAAAGTAGCCAGTCCTATATTCTGCGTCAGCGAAAAATGATATTGGCACTTCCAATACTCGTTATTCCATTTGTTACAATGCCATTTTGGGCATTGGGTGGCGGGCAGGGAAACGGAAATAAAAATCTTGCTGAAAACAAGCAGGGTTTACACTTGCAACTGCCTGATGCCAATTTAAAGATGATAAAAATGCAGACAAACTGTCTTTTTATAATGAAGCAGATGTAGTTTTTTAAAGAGAGAGGAACACTTACGCATCAACCCATATTACAAAAATTCTATTGCAATTAGGCAGCAATCAATAATATCCGACACTGGTAATTTATTAATTATAGTTACTTTTTACAAAGGTTTACATTATTCGACTTACAAGCAAACTGAAGATGCCAATGAGCAGAGGATTTATTTAAAAATAAATGAACTTAATAAACAAATCAGCCACCCAGAAACAACGGCTGCATCTTTAACTCCTGCCAGTTAAATATCAGATAAAAAAGAACAATTAACAAGTGAAATTGACAAGCTGCAGCGCATGATGTAGCAGATGAATGATAACCCTCAATCAGACCCGGAAATGGAGCAACTAAACGGAACGCTGGAAAAAATGTTAGATATACAGTATCCTGATAGCGTAAAAGAAAAGTTGAAAGAAAAATCATTGAAGAATAAGGAGCAGGTTTTTATCATCAGCAAACAGTTGGCAAAAAATAATATCAGCCTACTTGATACTTCTAAAAACAAAAAGCAACCTGAAACTAAATTTTACTGGTTAGAAAAAAAATAATTCAGAAGAACAGAATACTATTGAAGCAGTCCTTCATCAAAACCAAACTTTAGTAAATGGTGCCGCTGTAAAAATGCGCTTGCTAAATGATATTTATTTAAGTGGTCTATTGGTGCCAAAGGAGAATTTAGTTTTTGGGGTTGCTGAATCAAAGGATGAACCCCTTGAAATAAAAATCAATTCCACTAGAATAATAATATCCTTTTTCCTGTAAAATTAGAAGTGTTTAATATGGATGGTTTGCCAGGCATTTATATTCCTGGTGCCATATCAGGAGATATCGCCAAACAAACTGCTGGCAATAGTTTCCAGTTGATGGAACATACTTCTCTTGTTTTTACTATTATAAATGCTGGTTTTTAAAGCATAATAATATCAGTGCCATTAAATGCAATAATTAATTGTTGGGTACTTTTAAATTTTGATGATCCTTTTTGAAAGTAAAGTTCAGTAGATCAGGAGCGGCTGCAAATCCGCCATTTAAACAGAAATGGAGGGGTATAGAAAAAAGCAAAAGAGAAGCAACAGCAATTAGAAGATGTGCAGGAAAAATTATTTGCAGTGGAAGAAAAATCAGATTAGAAATGAGATCAATCGTGATACTTACAAAAGATGGTATTTTATTTATAACAACAGTATCATTTTTTTATAAGATGCAATATAAAGATTGAGCAAAAAACATAATAAGCATTGAACATTTTGAAGAAAGGTCTTGACATACCAACTGGTGTGCGTTGCAAATGCCCAAGCCAATACTCTTCAGAAGGTGGAGTTGAATTCAATATGTTCGGCAATAATTATATTGTCGGGAAAGTATCTATCCAACGCCTGGCTTGATAGGAACTCTTCCACATAACGCCGTGTTAAAAAAAAGGCTTACCGGTATATGAAAAAAAGGGATGATTTTTCAACCATCCCTTCCGGCGGAGAGTTAGGGATTCGAACCCCTTTCTAAATAAACTGATTATCAAATATTTATCTCAGCCTTTCATTTGGAACTCACGAATTACTCATAACTTCTTCATCTTCGAATAGTAGGCTGAAGTTACGGATTAAATTTTACTCGATATTAAATCCACTTGAATATTAATACAGATATAAACATCTTTCGATAATTAATTATAAATCTCTATGTTTAAAGTCTAAGCATTCAACAGAACTTACCCAATGGCTGGAGATTATTATTTTGTCCGCAAAAAAGCGCTAACTTTCTAAAATCCTTAACAGCTTAAAACAGATGCTGCATATTTGATCATCTCTGTCAGTGCGTTCTAATTATCGGCGATATGCGTAATAGACTTGCAAGCTTATGCGGAAT
>Ga0123337_10004512_pt1 | contig 14129 bp, 13 predicted proteins | sample frozenSSSSmetaG_FD_89792 | JGI IMG/M metagenome (GOLD analysis project Ga0123337, IMG submission 89792) | Glacier valley bacterial and archeal communities from Borup Fiord, Nunavut, Canada, to study Microbial Dark Matter (Phase II) -... | ecosystem: Environmental > Aquatic > Freshwater > Ice >... | reverse complement strand
GGAATTTAATTTTATCAATAGATCGTGGAAATTTACAAAAAAAGCATTGCCTGTACTTGAACTGGCTCCCTGGGGAACAACAGAGCCAAAGGTTTTGCATATGGAAAGACAGTAACCAAATACGTCGCCCGATTTATCATTACCTACACAATTTTATATTTTATTTGGAGTTAGAATATTGTTGTACACAACCAAATGTGGCCAGTAATTAATAAAATCTAATCTCCCCGACCATGATTACCAGCTTTGCAAGCAGGGCATTTTGTCTGCTATTATTTTCATTGTTTAGTCTCGGAAGCCGGGCTCAACTAACCGCCAGCTTTTCAGCAAATCCTGTTCAGGGATGTTCCCCATTACTTGTAAATTTCAAAGACCAATCAACCGGTAATCCAACCAAATGGAAATGGGATCTTGGTAATGGAACTATCTCTTACCTACAAAACCCATCCGTCACCTATTTTAATGCAGGGCATTATACAATAAAGTTAATAGCGAGCAATGCTTCAGAAACAGACAGCATTGTAAAAACACAGTATATAGATGTCGCACTTAAACCAACGGTCAAGTTTACCGCTTCCATCACCTCAGGTTGTTTTCCTTTACCAGTTCAATTTACGGATCAAAGTATTGGCGGGAGTGATTCCGTTGTAAAATGGCAATGGGATTTTGGAGATGGCTACTCTTCTAATGAACAACATCCACTCCATATTTATAAAACTGCGGGAAATTTCAATGCAACCCTAAGAATATTTAATGCAATGGGTTGTATGAATACCCTGTCAAAACCTCAATACATAAAAATTAATTCGGGGGTAAAAGCCGATTTTACCAATACAGTTCCAACAACTTGCACTACGCCGATAAGCATCAGTTTTCAAAATACCTCTACCGGCATTGGCACGCTCACTTACAAATGGCTGTTTGGAGATGGCTCAACTTCTGCACTTGTAAACCCCACACATACCTATACCACTCCCGGAAATTACACTCTAAAACTTGTGGTAATTAATGCAGCAGGGTGCAGGGATACACTCACTAAAACTAATGCATTTACAGTAGGAAATGTTTTTACGGGCTTTAGTTTCAGCAGTATTAATTGCCTTGGACAGCCGGCTTTTATAACCAATACTTCCATCCCGCTGCCAACGGCTGTAACCTGGGATTTTGGAGATGGAACATACTCAACCGGCATTAACCCGGTGAAACGATATACTGACACAGGAACCTACCAAATAAAGATGGTTGCAAATTTTGGCAGTTGTGTTGATTCTGTTTTCAAAAACATAACCATCATTCCTTCTCCGAAAGCTGCATTTATTGCTGATGACAGCAGCAGTTGTACATTTCCTTTTAAAGTTAATTTCATCAATCAATCATCAGATGCTACTTCGTACCAATGGAACTTTGGAGATAACGCCACTTCAAATTCACTGAATCCTGAGCACACTTATAATAGTTTTGGGGATTTTACAGTCCAATTAATCGTAACCCGCTCAAACGGATGTACCGATACGATTACGAAGAAAGACTATATAAAAATCACGAAGCCAAAAGTTGTCTTTACAAATTTACCGGATAGTGGTTGTGTTCCATACACAAAGTATTTTTCTACCGTCGTTACCACGGTTGATTATGTTACCAATTATTTATGGGATTTCGGAGATGGATCAACCTCTACAGAAGCGACGCCCACCCATACCTATACTGTACAGGGCGTTTTCACGGTGAAGGTTATGATCACTACAGCAGGAGGTTGTATTGATTCCGCTATTATGCCAAAAGGCATCATCACCAACAGCAGACCTGTTGTAAACTTTAGCGCTTCACCCCTAAATACCTGTGCCAGTACCGTTATTAAATTTAAAGATGAAAGCTCATCCAATGCCATAAAATGGTTATGGGATTTTGGAGATGGCAGCACTTCTACCGCCAGCGATCCGTTGCATGTATATACCGACACCGGATTTTTCGACATCCAGTTAATTGCATGGAATAGTGGCTGTCCGGATACTGTTAAATTCATTGATTACATCTACATCAAAGTGCCGGTTGCCCGTTATTCTGAGACCTTTGATTGCACAAAACCCCTTGAAAGAGTTTTTACCAATCGCTCCACGGGTGCCGATGAATGGAAATGGGATTTTGGAGATGGTACAAACTCGACCGAATTTAACCCAATACATACCTACTCGTCTCCTGGCGATTATTTTGTTTCATTGGTGGTCAAAAACAAAGCTTCCGGTTGTGAATATACTGCTGAGAAAATGATACAGATAGTAGATATCATACCATCTTTCTTTGCATCAGACAGCATTATCTGCCGGGGCAATACCATTACTTTTAATACGAACCTCAGTTTATCAACCTTAAAAAATTTTGATTGGGATTTTGGAGACGGCGTTTCTGTAAAATCCAGCTCCAGCAACAGTATTGCCCACTTATATAACCTGGCAGGCGACTATAATGTCCGTTTAATTACGACAGATATACTGGGCTGTAATGACACATTGACTAAACCGACCTATTTACGAATTGACGGGCCCACAGCTAATTTTACATCTACCGTACCTGGCAGTTGTCTAAATACCCGGGTAACATTTAACGACGCCTCCACAGACGATGGCCAAAACCCAATAAAAATATGGTCATGGAACTATGGTGATGCAACAATGGCAAACTTAACAGCTCCACCCTTTGAACACAATTATACCGCTGCCGGAGTTTACACTGTAAAACTAAAGGTGATCGATAATAAGGGTTGTGCCGATAGTATCAATATTACGACTCCACTAATCATTTCAAAACCGATTGCAAAATTCACCGCATCAGATTCGGTAAGTTGCCCATCTGGTCCCATTGTTTTTACCAACCAGTCAACCGGTCCAAAACTGACATACCTGTGGAATTTTGGAGATGGCGTTACGGATACTGCACAAGGTGTTTCACACCGCTACATTGCAGATGGCCGATATTCTGTCAATCTTTTTATCCGTGACCAATATGGGTGTACTGATTCTATGACCAAAACCAATATCATTTCTGTGGTTACCCCCATAGCTGATTTTACAATGAGTGATTCATTTACGGTTTGCCCGCCATTGATTGTACAATTCACCAACTTCTCCCGTTATGCAGTTTCGCAAACCTGGGATTTTGGAGATGGTTCGACCGCTACAATATTTAAACCCTCTCATTTTTATAGCTACCCCGGACTTTATACGGTAACGTTAACCGTTACGGCAAAAGGCGGATGTACTGCTGTGATGAAAAGAGACATATTGGTAAATGGCCCCAAGGGGAAATTTGTTTATACGCCCAACCAGGGATGCAACCCTGTAAAAGTTAGTTTTTCTGCAACAACTGAAGACAGAACCTCATTCATCTGGGACTTTAATGACGGAACCACCCTCAATACTACCGATTCGGTTCTCTCCTATAATTATACCAATCCAGGAATATTTTTACCTAAAATGATCCTGATTGATAAGGATGGCTGCCAGGTGCCGGTAATCGGAAAAGATACCATCACGGTTAACTGGATATCTTCATTATTTAATTTTTCGGCTAAGCCTATTTGTGACAATGGCAGTGTATCATTTCTCGACTCTTCAATCAGCAACGATATAATTACCGGTTATTTATGGCATTTGGGAGACGGAACTACCTCAACGCTTCAAAACCCTGAACACCATTATACCTCAACCGGAACCTTTTATCCAAAACTGATTGTTACTACTGAAAATGGCTGTGTAGATTCTTTACGATCTTCACTTCCTGTAAAAGTGGTGGCTTCTCCAAAAATAAATATTACCAGCACTGCCAACGGTTGTACACCGCTTACTGTAACATTTAAGGGAATGGAAAAAGTAACCGACACCTCCAGCTTAAAATGGAGCTGGACATTTGGAAACGGCAATAATTCACTGATCCAAAATCCTGCAATTCAGCAGTACAATATAGCAGGCGTTTACAATGCCAACCTGGTAGTTACCAATAGCAGTGGCTGTGCCAGTGCTGCAAATAAATCCATCGAAGCCTATTTGGTACCAACCGTAAATGCTGGTGTTGATACCACCATTTGCAATTTGAAAGGGATCAACCTGAAACCCTCCGGCGCAGCCACATACACCTGGAGCCCTGCTGCAGGGTTAAGTTGCGTCAATTGTGAGAATCCTTTTGCTATGCCCGATTCTGCCAGAAACTATATTGTAAAAGGATCCAGTGTACATGGCTGTACCGATCTGGATACCGTTTTGGTAAAATTGAAATACCCTTTCAAAATTAAATATAGCCAAACGGATACACTTTGTGTTGGCCAGGATACAAAACTCTTTGCTTCCGGCGCAGACAGGTTCCAGTGGTCGCCCTCAACAGGGCTGAATAAAAGCGATATTGCCTTACCCATTGCCACACCGAATACAACCATTAATTACCGTGTGGTTGGCCAGGACAACTGGGGCTGCTTTGCAGATACCGGCTATGTGATGGTAAAAGTTTATCCGGTACCAACAGTTGAAGCGGGAGATGACAAAACTATAAATGTTGGCGAAACATTGGATTTGGTTCCGGCTCTTTCTGCGGATGTTACCACGGTAATATGGTCACCCAATGGCGATATATTCAGATATCCCGATCCTTATTCTGTAACTGTTAAGCCCAATCATAAAACAGAATATACAGTAGAAGTGAAAAATCAGGGTGGCTGTATGGCAAAAGATAATGTAACAGTGCATGTAATATGTAATGGCACAAATGTATTTATACCCAATACCTTTTCACCAAATGGCGATGGAACCAACGAGTTGTTTTATCCACGGGGCACCGGGTTGTTTAAAATAAAAAGTTTACGATTATTCAACCGCTGGGGCGAAATGGTTTTTGAAAAAAACAACTTTAATGCAAACGATGCTGCTTTTGGTTGGAATGGAACTTACAAGGGAGTGAAACTGGGAAATGATGTATTTGTATACATGATCGATATTATTTGCGATAATAATACAGTGCTGAATTATAAAGGCAATGTAGCATTGCTGCAATAAGCTTTGGTTTTTATTAATTTTAAACAAGCCGGCTGGGGAGCCGGTTTTGTTTTTTTATCTACTTCCTTACTTGGTTTTATTAGTAATTGGATCACCAAATTCACCTGTTGACTAATTCAGAACGACTGGTGTTAACAATCAAGTGACCTACGAAAAAAACTTTCGAATTTCCTTTCTAAAAGTCAGTAATCCATTGAATAACAATGCATGCCGTGTTATACTTACTCCCGTTGTCGTATTATTTCTACTTTCTGTTTTTGAGATAAATGAGTGCTGTGCGAACGAAATAATTAGTTAGATCATGCGTTTTTAATAAGTTGCCCCCTGATCTGAAGCGTAACTAAATCCAAACACATGAAATCCTATGTACACATTGTTTTGTGTTGCATAATTTTGATCCTCTCCTTACCGGGATCTGCACAAGACATACATTTTTCACAATTCTACGAGGCGCCGCTTTTGCGTAACCCTGCGTTAGCCGGTTTATTTTCAGGCGACCTTCGCCTGCAGACGGTGTATCGTACCCAGTGGGAAAGCGTGACCGTTCCTTTTCAAACTACTTCTATTAATGCCGAGTTTAAATTAAAAGTGGGCAATAGCCAGGATTTTATTACCATTGGCGGACAGGTATTACACGATAAAGCAGGAACAATTGCCTTAACTTCTACACATCTATTGCCAGCAATTAATTACCATAAATCACTAAGTGATCAAAAGAATATGTATCTGTCTCTGGGCTTTATGGGTGGACCTGTTCAACGCAGATTTGACATGAGCAAGGTTACTACCAATAACCAGTATGATGGAAGTTCTTACAATAGCGGACTTGGTAACGGAGAAGACCATGCTAACTCCTCCTATTCTTATTTTGATGGTATAGCCGGATTAAGTTTTAATACTCAAATGGGAGAAGATCAGGAGAATAATTTTTTTGCTGGAATCGCCTATCATCATTTTAACAGGAATGCAAAAAAATCATTTTATACGAACGGTGTAAATCAAATGTCACCCAAATGGATTTATTCTGCCGGTGCAAAAATGGCGGCTACTGATTACAGCTATATTACTGTACATGCAGATTATACCAAACAAGGTCCCTACTCAGAAATAATTGCCGGTGCGATAATTACCTATCGGTTAGATGACGTTGAAATCCCAAAGTATTATATACATGGCGGCACATTTATGCGACTAAATGATGCATTGATACCAGTAGTTAAATTAGAAATGAGGCCATTGGCCATATCGGTGAGTTATGATGCCAATTTATCAAAGCTTAGTGCTGCAAGCGGTTTAAAAGGTGGATTTGAAATGGGACTAACTTATCAGAAATTTTTAACGAGAGACAACTCCAGCAGGGAAGCCGTAAGATGCCCACGATTTTAAAATACGTAATACAATTAAAAGTTATAACGTAAAATACTAAACGTTTTTTGTTTTTATGGATTGTTTGGATAAAGGCTCCCGTGGTTGGGAGCCTTCGCCTATATATCAATCAACTGAAATTTTAAAAAATAGCAAACTAGAGATGCGTGCTGCTACAGGAGATGAATCATCATTTAAATTGATCCGGTTTAAACCGATTTCAGTTTTTACTACCAGTAAAATAACCAACAGCTAATTCGTACCCCTTTAATCCAAGTCCGCTGATAACACCCACACTTTTACCGGAAACATGCGATAGTTTTCTAAAATCTTCCCGTCCGAAAATATTGGAGATATGTACCTCAACCACTGGAGTTTCGATAGCGGCAATCGCATCGCCCAATGCTACAGAAGTATGGGTATAGCCTCCCGGATTTATAATAATTCCATCATAGGAAAAACCCACACGCTGGATCTCGTTAATCAGCTCCCCCTCTATATTGCTCTGATAATACAAAAACTCGATTGCAGGATATTTCGCTTTTAATTCCTCAAAATATTGTTCAAAAGACTGATTGCCGTAAATGCCGGGTTCCCGTACACCCAGCAGATTTAAATTAGGTCCGTTGATGATTGCTATTTTCATGCCCGTGCCCGTAAAGGGAAATTAAAAATTGAAAAATAATGCTTCTTCAAAATGCAAACAATCAGTTCTTAAGAAACTAATTGTTTGTTTGAATCATATTTAAAAAATCATCGAACAAATACCTGCTATCATGCGGACCAGGAGTAGCTTCAGGGTGATACTGCACCGAAAAAGCAGGTTTACCTTTTACCCGGATCCCTTCAATTGATTCATCATTTAAGTTTAAGTGGGTAATCTCCACTTTCTCAGAAGCCCTTACAGCGACCGGATCTACACCAAAACCATGGTTTTGCGTAGTGATCTCACATTTACCGCTGACAATATTTTTAACCGGATGATTCAATCCTCTATGGCCATGATGCATTTTGAAAGTAGGGATATCATTTGCCAAAGCCAACAGTTGATGACCTAAACAAATTCCGAACAAAGGTGTACCATCTGCCAGAATTTGCTTAACCGTATCTACAACATAATCCAATGGAGCAGGATCGCCAGGACCGTTGCTGATAAAATATCCATTTGGATTAAATTGCTTTAACTCATCAAAAGTGGTTTTTAAATTATGGACTTTAATATAGGCCCCTCTTTCAGCAAGACAGGTCAAAATATTTCTCTTAACGCCACAATCCAGCACTGCTACCCTAATCTTGCTTTCCGGGTCTCCTAAAAAATAAGGTTCCTGTGTTGATACCGAAGAAGCCAGCTCCAAGCCATCCATGGACGGAACTTTCGCTAACTCCGCCTTTAGTATATCTATATCTGCTATATCAGACGAAATGATGCAATTCATCGCTCCCTGTGTGCGTACATGTGCCACCAATGCCCTGGTGTCTACATGATTGATTGCTACTACCTGTTGCTGCTCAAAATAAGCTTGTAAAGACGCATCTGCCTTAAAACGTGAAAACTGTTCTTCCAGGTTCCTTCCAATCACGCCCTTCACCTTCACCGTGTCACTTTCCACATCCGATTCCTTTACACCATAATTTCCAACATGAACATTGTTCATAATTAAAACCTGTCCAAAATAACTTGGATCGGTAAATACTTCCTGATAACCGGTCATACCGGTATTGAAACACAATTCACCAGTTGTAGTACCGATTTTACCAAATGATTTACCGTAAAACAAGGAACCATCTTCCAATAATAAAATGGCTATTTTTTGTTGCGTAAGAGTTGACATTTTTATAAGAAATTTTGCAAAGAAAACAATTCAATGGGTTATGAAACAAATATTTTTATACCCAACCCAAAAACGGGGATAAAACAGCACCAAAATTTAAATCACCTTTCTGCGACTGACAGGTAGCAGCCTATTCAAAACAACCACTTAAATCCACAGCGCAAAAAAAATTATATAAAAAAAGCTCCGATATTAAAATCGGAGCCTTATATAAATTATGCTTTATTCAATTATGCTTCTGCTTTTTCTTCAGTTGCAGTACCGGCGGCATCTTCAGCTTTAACTTCTACAGCTTCTTCAACAGAAGAGGTATCAGCGGCTTTCTTTTTTGCACCACCACTACGTCTTGTCTTTTTAGCAGGTTCAGCAGCAACTGCGGCAGAAATTGTTTTTCCGTAAATTTCGTTAAAGTCAACCAACTCAATCATTGCTACTTCTGCAGCATCACCAGTTCTCTGACCCAATTTGATAATACGGGTATATCCACCCGGACGACTTGCTACTTTTGGGGCTACAACAGTAAACAGTTCTTTCACAGCAGCTTTATCATTCAGATAGCTAAACACAATACGGTGATTGTGCATAATACTTTCCTTAGATTCAGTAGCCTTTGTTTTAGTAATCAATGGCTCGATGTAAGTACGTAAAGCCTTTGCTTTAGCCAATGTAGTAGTGATTCTTTTAAAAGTAATCAACTGACATCCAAGATTCATCAACAACGCTTTTCTGTGAGAAGCGGTTCTGCTTAGATTGTTATTCTTATTTCCGTGACGCATGACATGTTTGTTTTAAAATTCACTTACACCGTGTCAGGATTTGTAAGCTACTTATGTTATAAATTCTCCAGGTTCCCCCTTCAGGGGGCGGAGGGGGTATTATTCGTCATCCAGTTTCAACTTGCTCAAATCCATTCCAAAACCTAAACCTCTTTCATTCAACACCTGCTCAATTTCACTCAAAGATTTTTGTCCGAAGTTTCTGAATTTCATCAGGTCTTCCTGTTCGTATTGTACCAACTCACTCAATGAATTGATTTTAGCAGCTTTCAAACAGTTAAAGGCACGTACCGAAAGATCTAAATCTTCCAATGGAGTCTTCAACACTTTACGCAGTTGCAAAGTTTGTTCGTCAACCAGGTCTTCCTTCTTGTCTTCTTTGGTGTCAAAAGTGATGTTTTCATCAGTAATGATCATCAAATGCTGGATCAGAATACGACTCGCTTGTTTAACAGCCTCTTCCGGATGAATGGTACCATCAGTGATTACTTCCATAATCAGCTTTTCAAAATCCGTGCGTTGTTCAACACGGGTATTTTCGATGGTATATTTTACATTTTTGATTGGTGTATAAATAGCATCAACCGCAATGTATCCAAAATGAGAATTCTTTTCTTTATTGTCTTCTGCAGGCACATAACCTCTACCCTTACCAATGGTAATTTCGATATCCAGCTTTGCGCTGCTATCCATTACACAAAGGATCAATTCCGGATTCATCACTTCAAAAGTTGGTGATGCTTCACCAATCATTGCAGCAGTAAATTCTGTTTTGTTTTTGATAGAAAGTGAAATTTTTTCTGTACTAACCTCATGTTCTACCTTCTTCTTAAAACGAACCTGTTTCAGGTTCAGGATAATTTCAGTTACATCTTCAGTAATACCTTTGATGGTTGCAAACTCGTGGTCAGCTCCAACAATGTTAATACCTATGATTGCATAACCCTCTAAAGAGTTAAGCAATACACGACGCAATGCATTACCAATTGTAACACCATAACCAGGTTCAAGCGGACGAAATTCAAACTGTGCTTCAAAATCATTTGCTTTCTGAAGTACAATTTTATCGGGCTTAACAAAATTTAAAATGGCCATTTGTATTTTGTTGTTTTGCCCCTATCCCCTAAAGGGGGACAAGGATGTTTTGTAATTATATTTTGTTTCCAACTACAGTAATTCTATTTTGCTTCACTGGCGTCGCACTCTTTTACATCAATTCTATATTCATCTTTAATTGTGCTTTGCCAATCCTCGCCAGGTTCTACGCCGGTTCCCCCTTCAGGGGGCGGAGGGGGCTTTTACTTGCTGTACAATTCCACGATCAATTGCTCCTTGATGTTTTCAGGAACATTTTCTCTTTCCGGATATGCAATAAAAGTACCTTTCAATTCAGTTTCGTTGAAATCAACCCAGCTAAATTTTGCATTTTTACCTCTAACATTACCAGTGATGGAAGTATTTACGGCACTCTTATTTTTCAAACCAACTGTTTCACCTGGCTTCATAGAATAAGAAGGAACATTCAATACTTCACCGTTAACAGTAATGTGTTTGTGACTAACCAACTGGCGTGCAGCCTGGCGGCTTGGTGCGATTCCCATACGGAAAACAACATTATCCAAACGTGCTTCCAGCAATTTGATCAGGTTTTCACCTGTAACACCTTTACGTCTTGCAGCCTCATCAAATGTTTTGCGGAACTGTTTTTCCAGCAAACCATAGGTGTATTTTGCTTTTTGTTTTTCACGTAACTGTAAAGCGTATTCGCCTAAGGTTTTACGTTTGCGGTTTGCACCGTGCATTCCCGGTGGGTTACTGTTTTTAGTCAACCACTTACCGTTACCTGTGATAGGCTCTCCGAAAATTCTGGAGATTTTTGTTTTTGGACCTGTATACCTTGCCATGATTTATATCGTAGATTTTTGAGTTCCCGGATAAGATTGTAAAAAATCTAAAAAAATTAAATTCTATCCAGCTTGATTAATAATAATCTATAATTTAAAAAACTCCAAAATCTCTGCCTGAGCAGAGATTTTGGGGCTATTACTATACTCTTCTTTTCTTTGGAGGACGACAACCGTTGTGAGGTAAAGGTGTAACGTCTTTGATCATATTGATCTCAATACCGGATTGTGATAATGCTCTGATGGCACCTTCACGTCCTGAACCCGGACCTTTTACAAATACATCCACTCTTTTCAAACCTGCATCCATTGCAACTTTCGCTGCATCAGAAGCTGCCATTTGAGCTGCATAGGGCGTATTCTTCTTACTACCTCTGAAACCCATTTTACCAGCACTTGCCCAGGAAATAACCTGTCCTTGTTTGTTGGTTAAACTGATAATGATGTTGTTGAAACTAGCGGTTACATGAGCATCTCCGTAACTGTCAACTTTTACAATTCTTTTCTTTGCTGCTGCTTTACCACCTGCTTTACCGCCTTGTGATTTGCCTTGTGCTTTTGCCATAATTAATTAAATAGGTAATCTTTTAAAAAAATTTCCGTTGGCTTAAAACTAACGGAACTGAACAAACCCTCCTGCTGACTTAAGGGCGATCCGGCGCTTGTTCAAATGTTTACAAGTCTATAAACAACTAAAACCAGGTACAAGCCCTGGTATCAGTTAATTATTTTTTAGCTACTTTCTTTTTACCCGCAACTGTCTTACGTTTACCCTTACGAGTACGACTGTTGGTACGGGTGCGCTGACCACGTAATGGTAATCCTTTACGGTGACGTAACCCACGGTAGCAGGCGATATCAAGCAAACGCTTAATGTTCATCTGCACTTCACTACGTAAAGCACCTTCAGTTTTGAACTCCGTGTTAATTACATTACGAATGGCAGTTTGTTCGTCATCATTCCACTCATTTACTTTTTTGTCGTAGCTGATACCAGCTTTGTCTAAAATATACTGAGCAGTAGAGCGACCTATTCCAAATATGTAGGTTAAACCTATTTCGCCTCTTTTATTTTTTGGTAAATCTATACCGGCAATACGAGCCATAGTTCTGTGAATTTGTTAATATGTTGATTTGTTTAAATGGTGTTCACCATTGACAATTGACCATAGGCCAATTACTACCCCTGTCTTTGTTTAAAACGTGGATTCTTTTTATTGATCACAAACAAGACACCTTTTCTTCTTACAATCTTGCAATCAACACTTCTTTTCTTAATTGAAGCTTTAACCTTCATGTTGTTTCTTTTTATTTATTAATAATCGCTTTGCTGTTTGGGAGGTACCGGCTATTTGTACCTGAAAATTATCCGTCCCCTGGTTAAATCATAAGGGCTCATCTCCACACCTACTTTATCCCCCGGCAATATCCTAATGTAATGCATTCTCATCTTTCCGGAGATAGTCGCCAGTATTTCGTGACCATTTTCCAATTTTACTTTGAACATAGCATTACTGAGTGCTTCTAAAATTGTTCCGTCTTGTTTGATGAGTGCCTGCTTAGCCATATTTTTGGAGCGCAAAGATAAGAGGATTAATTTAATTATTACTAAAAAAAACAGATATTTACCAACTTAAAACCCCATCTCCCCATGAAGAAGATAATTTTTACCATTTTGACCGCAACATTGCTTGGTATTTCCTGCAAAAAAGAGGACTCTCCCGACCCTGTGCCAGTTCCTACATTCAAATTTATGAGTTTAACCGCAGGGAGCTCCTGGAATTATGAGTTGATAAATAACGTAATTCCTTCCACTTCCACGTTTACACTGACCTCCACCAGCAGAGATTCTACCATCAACGGAAAGGCATACCATGTATTTATGAACAGCAGGAGTAGTAACGAGTATTACAATATTACTGGCAATGATTATTTGAATTTCAGAAGTTTACCACTGGCTATTGGCGGATCATTCGTAGAATACATTTATTTAAAAGATAATGCGGCAGCAGGTGCAAGCTGGAGCCAATCATTCGCTGTATCAGCCGGTGGCATTCCCATAAATGCAACGCTCAATAACACGATTACAGCAAAAGGAATCACGAAAGTAGTGAAGGGTATTACTTACAATAATGTAATTCATGTAACCACGACCCTTTCAGTTAATGCCGGCGGATTCCCCATTCCCTCCAGTGGATTGTCGACAGATATCCAAACCTTTTATGCAGAAAAGTTTGGAATTATTCAATCCATCAATAAAATCAACCTGAATTATTTGGGCTTTACGGACAATACCGATCAACAAACAAGCCTTATTTCAGCAGATATTAAATAGTCCAAAATAATTTCAATAAAAAAACCTGGTTGATGACACCAGGTTTTTTTATTTTTAAAATTACTTATCGAATCAATTAAACGATTCTTCATTCAATAATACCTTGGTCATGTCGTGAAAATGGTTTTGCAGCTGGTGAACACTGATCGGTTGCATGATATGTCTCCTTTCATCCCGGTACCATATTTCCATTCTGGAAAAATTGCCTTTAGATGGAAGCAAGATCCTGAAAGCCCCTTTCAGGTACTTTACCGTTCCGTCTTCATGCTCTTCTTTTTTAAATTTAAAATTCATTAATTGTTCATCATCCAACGCAATGGGCGAAAGCTGGCTGGTTTCAAACCAAAACTCCTGTGTGCCGGTATCTACACAAACCTGTTTTTCATCACCATTCAGATCCGTGACTTCACCCAGCAGAATGTCGCCATCATTATCGGCTTTTAAAAAATCGCCTACTTTAATTTCATTAAATTTAATCATAGCTAATCGTTTTTATTTAAATGAATTTACCACTTTTTAGAAAAACAACAGGTTATATTATTAAATTATTTTTATGTTCCGGTAATATGTGCTTTAGTAAACCAGTTATTATAATTGATGATTTAATCTGATCGTGTTCTAAAAGATATAGCTAGTCTATTCAGCCCAGCTCATTACGTAACCATCATTTTCTATTTCAAGTGCTTCCCTGGTTAATTGCAACGGATGAAAAGTATCTACCATTACCGCTAGTTCGTTGGTAGCTTTAGAACCAATACTCTTTTGAACTGCACCAGGATGGGGTCCATGCGCAATACCGGAAGGGTGCAGGTTGATCATTCCCCGGGTAACATGTTTTCGGCTCATAAAATCGCCATCTACATAATATAATACTTCGT
>Ga0123337_10004509_pt1 | contig 14137 bp, 7 predicted proteins | sample frozenSSSSmetaG_FD_89792 | JGI IMG/M metagenome (GOLD analysis project Ga0123337, IMG submission 89792) | Glacier valley bacterial and archeal communities from Borup Fiord, Nunavut, Canada, to study Microbial Dark Matter (Phase II) -... | ecosystem: Environmental > Aquatic > Freshwater > Ice >... | reverse complement strand
GCGAGGATCTTGTTGCTTATTTAAGTGAAAATGTATTAACCAATAAAGAACAATTTAATAAAGAATATAAAATTTTTAGAGTTAATGACAATGAAGAACGTTGGGTGCATGGTATTGGAACTTTGAAATGGGATCAAGACAATCAGCCTCTGGAAATTATTGGAACTATTCGTGATATTACAGAACGTAAACTCATGGAATTGGAGTTGATTCGGTCCAAAGAAAAAGCAGAGGAAAATGAGAAAGAATTGTATTTGAAATATATTGAATACGAGGAAATTAATGAGCAATTAAAACAATCCAACAAAGAACTTGTAAAAGCCAAAATTCTAGCAGAAGAAGCTAATAAAGCCAAATCTGAATTCTTGTCGAACATGAGCCACGAGATACGTACACCTTTAAATGGAATTGTTGGGTTTACTGATTTGTTAATGAAAACAAGTCTTGAAAAAAATCAATTGGAATATATGTCAACCGTTAATGTTTCTGCCAATTCATTGATGGAAATAATCAATGATATACTTGATTTTTCTAAAATTGAATCTGGAAAATTAGAATTATTCAAAGAAGACATCGATCTCTTTCGGTTGTTGAATCAAGTTATTGAGTTGTTTAAACATCAAGCGAATCTAAAAAATATTGATTTAACTCTTACAATAGAAGAAAATGTTCCTCAATATATTCATGCAGATCCGATTCGTTTAAAACAAATATTGGTAAACTTAATTAGTAACGCCTTAAAATTCACATCTTTTGGGCATATTCGATTGGATGTGGAACAAGTTAAATTGACTAAAAAAAATAATTCAACCATTAAATTTTCTATTAAAGATACTGGAATTGGTATCAAACAATTTAATCAAAAGAAAATTTTTGATTCATTTGTTCAGGAAGATAATGCCACTTCCCGAAAATTTGGCGGTACGGGTTTAGGTTTGGCAATTTCAAATTTGTTGTTAGGGTTAATGGAAAGTCACTTACAATTGACCAGTAAATATGGTGATGGAAGTGATTTTTTCTTTCATATTAAATTTAAAAAAGTGAAAACTAAAATAGATGTTTTTGATGAATCATCAAGCCCTATAAAAATACAAAAAATAAGCAATCCAAAAAATTTGGATGCACTTCGTATTTTAATTGTAGAGGATAATAAAATTAATATGTTTTTGGCCAAGACCTTAGTAAAAAGAATTGTGCCAAATGCTATTATTTTGGAAGCAGGCGATGGTCAAGAAGGATTGGATCAATTTGAAATAAATAATCCCGATTTGATTTTTATGGATATTCAAATGCCCATAAAAAACGGATATGAAGCTACTATTGAAATTAGAAATTTTAATTTTGGAAAAAACATACCTATTATTGCTCTGACTGCCGGAATTATGGTTGGTGAAAAGGATAAGTGTATAGAATGTGGGATGAATGATTATGTTTCAAAGCCTATTGTAGAATCTGATTTAGAAGAAATATTAAAAAAATGGTTGCCTAAATAGTTTTGTTGTTCTTACTTTTTTGGGTAAAGGAAAATATAAAAAAAGTAAAAACTATTTTAGATCAAAAAAATCAATATGTTTTAAGAACAAGAGTTTAATTTTAGAATAGCTCCTGTTTTACTTCTTTAAACTAAATTTTTAAGTATTTTAGACGAAAAAAAGTCAAAATTTGAATTTATAAAAAAGATAAACAAAATTTTAGTTGTACTTTTATTAATTATTTAGGCGCTTTTTTATGGATAATTTTAGAAAAAATTAAGAAATGTTTATTGTGGATTTGAAAGAGAAACATATAGAATTTTATTTAGTTTTTAATGAGTAAAAAAGTACAATTGCATTTTTTATGTAATGTCTACAATGTTTTTATAATTTTAGCAATACAATGAAAGTAAGTAAAGCGGATCAAGTTTTAAAAGAAGATAAAAAAGATTCAATTCAAATTGAAAAGAAAAGTTTGAAGGCAGTTGATAATACTGATTTTCCTATTGTGGGTATTGGAGCTTCAGCAGGTGGTCTTGAAGCATTTGGGCTTTTTTTGAAAAATATGCCCAATGATAGTGGTATGGCGTTTGTAATTATTCAGCATCTTGATCCCAATTATCAAGGAATATTACCAGAACTATTGCAACGTAGCACTCCCATGAAAGTAGTGCAGGCTAGTGATGAGCTCAGAATAAAGCCCAATCATGTATACGTAATTCCTCCCAATAAAAGTTTATCAATATTAAATGGAAAGCTACATTTGTTTGATCCTGTAGAATCCCGTGGATTACGATTGCCGATTGATATTTTCTTTCGTTCATTGGCTCTTGATAAATTGAGTAATAGTGCTGGTATTATTCTATCCGGAATGGGATCAGATGGGAGTTTAGGACTGAAAGCCATTAAGGAAAAAAATGGATTGGTATTGATTCAAGAGCCTGCATCCGCAAAATTTGATGCAATGCCCAGAAATGCAATAGAAGCAGTTTTAGCTGATATTATAGCTCCTGCAGAGGAGATGGGAGGGAAATTGATAACACTTTTTAAAAATATTCCAGTTGTTGCAAAGGGTAACGATATAGATAGTAAAAATAAAAGCAGTCTTGAAAAAATTATCTTATTACTGCGTGAAGGAACGGGGCATGATTTTTCTTTATATAAAAAGAATACTTTAATGCGTCGGATCGAAAGAAGGAAAGGAATTCATCAAATTCAACACATGCAAAACTATGTTCGTTTTTTGCAAGAAAACCCAAAAGAGGTTGAATTACTTTTCAAAGAACTATTAATAGGTGTAACCAGCTTTTTTCGAGACTCGCCAGTCTGGGAAAAGCTAAAAAGGACCATTCTCCCCAATTTAATAAAAGAGTTGCCAGATCGATATGTGCTAAGGGCTTGGATTCCTGCATGCTCAACCGGTGAAGAGGCGTATTCACTGGCTATTGTGTTCAAGGAAACTTTGGAAGAGATGGGTAATCCAAAGAACCTTTCCTTACAGATATTTGCTACAGATTTAGACGTCGATGCAATAGATAAAGCGCGAAGAGGTGTTTTTAGTTCTAGTATCGCCATCGACGTATCCTCGCAAAGACTAGGTAAATTTTTCTCGGTGATAGGAGATGGATTTCGCGTAAATGCTTCCATTCGAGAAATGCTTGTTTTTGCCCCACATAATATTATTAAAGATCCTCCTTTTACAAAACTCAATATATTGATGTGTCGTAACATGTTGATATACATGGAACCTCCCTTACAAAGAAAGTTGTTTGATCTGTTTAATTACAGTCTAATGCCAGATGGAGTTTTGTTGTTGGGTTCTGCCGAAACCCTCGGGCGAAATAATCAAGGATTTGAAACACTTGATTCCAAATTGAAATTTTTTAAACGTACTCATTCTCCAATAATGGCTGAACTAACTGATTTTCCAAGTTCCTTTTCTTATAGTAAGAAAGAAATTAAAGAAGCAAATATTGCCCCAAAAGAAGTGGAGAATATCCAGACTCTTACGGATCAAATTTTATTAAAAAACTTTGCTCCAGCAAGTGTTATTGTAAATGATAAAGGGGACATTTTGTATATTACCGGTAGAACAGGAAAGTATCTTGAACCAGTTGCTGGCAAAGCCAATTGGAATATTCATGTTATGGCTCGTGAAGGTTTACGAAATGAATTGCCAGGAGCTTTTCGTAAGGCGATGCTAAATTATGACCCAGTTATTCTCCGAAATATAAAGATTGGAACAAATGGGGATTCCGATTTTATAAATGTTACAATTCAGCGTATTGATGGCCCCAATTCGATAAAAAATCTGGTAATGGTCGTTTTTACGGATGTTTCGGTAATGATGGAACAAGGAGGTGAAGTCTTGAAAAAAGGAAGACAAAATATTCAGGGAAGACAAAAAGAATTAGAAGCAGAACTCAAACAAAGTAACGAAGATTTGCAAAATTCACGAGAAGAGATGCAAACCTCTCAGGAAGAATTAAAATCAATCAACGAAGAACTGCAATCAACCAATGAGGAATTACAATCAACCAATGAAGAACTAACTACTTCAAAAGAAGAAATGCAAAGTCTTAATGAAGAATTGCAAACTGTGAATGCCGAACTTCAAAGTAAACTAAGCGATTTTGAGCAAGCAAATAACGACATGAAAAATTTGCTGAACAGTACCGAAATTGCCACACTATTTTTGGATAAGGAATTAAACATACGCCGTTTCACAGATTCAGTTACCGAAATATTTAAACTTCGCCAAACAGATACAGGAAGGCCTTTTACCGATTTAGTAACCAATTTGCAATACCCAGATATGGGAGATCATGCAAGAGAAGTAATTAAAAAATTATCTCCTATTCAAAATACAATTTCAGCAAATAATGGAAAATGGTACTCTGTTAGAATTATGCCTTATCGTACCTTAGATGATCGAATTGACGGACTTGTAATCACATTTACCGATATTACTTCTGCTAAGCAAGCTGAAGAAACATTGGTTTTTGAAAATAGATACAGACGCCTTTTTGAATCTGCAAAAGACGGAATCCTTATTGTTGATGCCGAAAGCGGAAAAATTATTGACGTAAATCCATTTTTAATAAAGATGCTAGGATATTCCTATGAGCAATTTGTTGAAAAAGCAATTTGGGAAATAGGATCACTAAAAGATATAGTTGCCAATAAAGAAAAGTTTTTGGAATTGCAACTAAAAGAGTTTGTTCGTTACGAAGACTTGCCGCTTGAAACAGCAGACGGAAGAAATATTAACGTTGAATTTGTAAGCACTTTGTATTTGGTAAATGACAGCAAAATAATTCAGTGTATCATACGGGATATTTCAGATCGAAAAGCGGTTGAAGAAGCTTTGGCATTTTATGAAATTCGATATCACAATATTTTTGAATCTGCCAAAGATGGTATCTTTTTCTTAGATCAAGAAACAGGTATAATTACTGATTTGAATCTGTCATTAATTAATTTACTTGGATGTCCGAAAGAAGCATGTACTGAGAAGCCCATTTGGGAAATTAATTTCTTTAAAAATATAATAAATAGTGAAGATCAATTTATTGCATTGCAACAGAAAGAATTGGTCACTTATAAAGATATACAGGTTGAAATTGACAATGGACAAAAATTAAATGTCGAGTTTACAGCAAATTGATATTCAATAAATGGGAAGAAAATTATTCAATGTATCATAAGGTAGGTTGTTGATTTTATGAATTTAATGCAATACGTGTAAAAAGAAAAGAAATATTAATTGATATCGAGAATAAATGTAGCATAAAAAAGGCATTGGTCATGAAAGAAGCGGAAAACAGTTCAGGAAAATTGGTTACTATTCGGGAAAAAGCAGAAGAATTGCAAAAGCAAAAGCAATTGAAACCTAGCTGTACGTTTTCTGAAGCGGAGACTTTAAAACTTATTCATGAACTCGAAGTACATCAAATTGAGCTTGAAATGCAAAATGATGAGCTTTTGTTAGCAAAAGAACTGGCTGATACTGCTATAGAAAAATATACGGAGTTGTATGATTTTGCGCCAACAGGATATATCAGTATTTCCAAAGAAGGTAAACTTACCAATATAAATCTCACTGCCTGCAGAATGCTGGCAAAAGAGCGATCAAGATTAATTAATAGTCAGTTTGGTTTTTTTGTTTCTGATGATACAAAATCAATTTTTAATAATTTTCTGGATGAAATATTTAGAAGTGAAATTAGTCAATGTTGTGAAGTTAATCTTTCTGTAAATGATCAAATTTCCCATGTATATCTTACCGGAATAGTTGCAGAAGATGGAAATAAATGCAACACAACCATTGTTGATATTACTCAACTTAAGGAAGTAGAGGAGGCCTTAAAACAAAGTAAAGAAAGATATCAAAAATTATTGAATATTATTGATTCTGGCGTTGTAGTTCATGCTCCGGATGCTTCTGTTATTATTGCTAATCCAAAAGCTTGTGAATTATTGGGTTTGAGAGAAGATCAAATGAAAGGAAAAATGGTAGTGGATTCTGATTGGAGATTTTTGGATGAAAATAAAACTGTTTTATCCTTTGAACAATATCCTGTAAATCAAATTTTATTCACAAAACACTCTGTCAAAAATTTTGTTATGGGTGTTCAGAGACCAAAATTCAATGATGTAGTCTGGCTTTTGATCAATGGTTTCCCAGTTATAGATGCCAATGGTGAAATCGAGGAAATTGTTATTAGTTTTAATGACATTACCGAAATGATCCTTTTGAAAAATGAATTGACAAAAGCAAAGGAACAAGCAGAAGCTGCAAATAAAGCAAAATCAACTTTCTTGGCTAATATGAGTCATGAAATTAGGACACCTTTGAATGGTATTATTGGATTTACAGATCTAATAATGAAAACGAATTATGATGAGAATCAATTGCAATATATTGAAATAATTAATCAAACAGGGATTAATTTGATGGAGATAATCAATGATATTTTAGATTTTTCAAAAATAGAAGCAGGGAAATTAGAATTGAATATTGAGGAAGTAGATCTATTTGGATTAGTAAATCAAATAGTGGCTCTTTTTAAGCATCAGGCCAATTTAAAAAATATAGATTTGATTTTAAAGATAGATCCTAATGTGCCTCAATATATTTTTGCAGATTCATTACGATTAAAGCAAATAATAATGAATCTGATAGGGAATGCCTTGAAATTTACCAGTAAAGGACAAATAAAATTAGATATTACAGAAATAGCTTCCAATGATTCTTTTTCAACTCTCAATTTTTCAATAAAAGATACAGGAATTGGGATTAAAAAGAACAATCAGGAGAAAATATTTAATTCATTTGTACAAGAAGATACCAGCACAACCCGAAGATTTGGTGGTACTGGATTGGGATTGGCAATTTCAAATCAATTGTTAGCATTGATGAATAGTAAATTACAGTTGATAAGTGATTATGGACATGGCAGTGATTTTTATTTTTCAATTGAATTTAAAAAATCGAATTCTGAAATAAAAAAATCAGTATTGAGCCCAGTAAATGATGATGAAGATATAATCAAAGAGAATGCAATTCCTTTAAAAATATTGGTAGTTGAAGACAATAAAATCAGTATGCTTTTGGTTGTTAAGTTGCTGAAAAAATTATTTCCAAACAGCACGATTATTGAAGCTTCTGACGGTAAAGAAGCAATAAAAAAATTCAAGAAAGAAAAAGTAGATGTAGTTTTAATGGATATTCAAATGCCTAAAAAAAATGGTTACGGAACTACAGCTGAACTAAGAAAATTGGATATTTCCGAAAGCACTCCCATAATTGCATTAACCGCTGGAACCTTAATTGAAGAAAAAGAAAAATGTTTAGAGTACGGTATGAATGGTTATATTTCAAAACCCATTGTCCTTACTGATTTGCAAAAAGCATTAAAAAAGTGGGTGAAATAAAACCATTAAAGGAGATAAAATCAGTAGATTTTTATTGTTTGCATAGTCTTTTGATTTTATCTGCTTTATATGTTGTTTGGGTACTAAATTGTATCGGAATATAAAGCTATTATTGAATTCCTAAATTTTTAAACAATTCCTGATAATTAGGATTAGTTGGGTCCAATTGTTTCAATTGAAAAGCCGTTTGTTGTGCTTTTACCTTATTGCCAGTTTGTATATAAACAAAAGTAAGTCCATAGTACAAATCGGGTGTGTTGGGACTAAATCTAATTCCTTTTAAGAAAATGGCTTCTGCTTCTTTGTATTTTTGATTGGCATTAAGCATTAATCCATAATTATAATATACTCTTGGATTTTGAGATTTCAATTCTACTGCTTTTGCAAAAGATTTTTCTGCAGCGGGTTTGTCATTCATTTCGTTATACAATAAGGCCAAATTGTAATAAATGCGTTCATTGTTTTTGTCATTTGCCAAAGCTCTTTTTAGCATTTGCAATGATGCATCATTTTTTCCAACGGCATTGTATAATGATGATAAATTGAGCAATGCATAATTCATCTGACTGTCTTTTCGAAGTCCTTTTAAATAAAAAGATTCACCATTTGTATAATCTTGTAATTTTAGATAATAATCGGCAAGCATTATATTTCCAACAGAGAAATCAGTTTGATAACGAAGGTAACTCAGTAATTCAGCATTAGCTGCTTGAAAAGCACTTACATTTTGACTTGGAATTTGGTCTTTTGGCAGTGTTATAAAAAGATCTGCAGCTGCAATACGAACTGCTCTTACTCTATCAGACAATAAAGGTGCAACTTTATCAATCCAATTCGCTGGAGGGAAATTTGCCAAAGAACGTAACGCTCTGTATCTTACTTGTGCATCTTTTTGGTTCAAACAAGTCAATAAAGTATTTAAACTTGTTTGGGTTGTGATACTTCCCAAATAAAATGCTGCTGTAGCTTTTATAATATTGGGCGTGTTTTTGTCAATTATTAATTTGGTAAGATGGGATTCACTTTTGGAATCCTGTTTGCTTCCAGGTATTAAATCATCGGCAAAGTGGTATTTTCTATTGGCACCGTACCATTTCACAACCGCTTCAGCCAAAGCTTTTTCTGATTTGTCTTTATGACAGTTGCTACACGCATTTGGAGTGCCGTATTTTACGGAAAGATCAGGGCGTGGCACTCTAAAACTATGGTCGTGACGCAAATCATTTCCCATATATAATTTCCCAGGCATGTGACAGTTTACACAGGAAGCACCATTTGTTCCTAGAGTATGGAAAGTGTGTTTTGGAGTGTCATATTTGGTTGAAACATGGCATTGGGTACAAGTTTGATTGCCAATGATTTTTAATTTGGTACTATGTGGATTATGACAATTACTGCATCTAACCCCTTTGCTAAACATTTTGCTTTGTAAAAAAGAAGTGTAAATATAATCTTCTTCATCGACTTGTCCATCTGCGTGGAAATTTTCAGTATCTGGAATTTGCGGAATGTAATTGTCCATAATTTCGAGACTGTCAATATGTTTCGGACTGATTTCGGAGGCACGCATATGACAAGGCGCACAGGTATTGATTTGCTCCAATTGCCCTGATTTTTTACCTAATTTCATATAACTGCCTTTCACTTTCTCTCCCGATTTGTAATCGTCACCATTTACATACCCAAGATGTTTTTGACCTGCACCATGACAACTTTCACAACTTACATTGATAATGCTGTAACTGGTTTTATAAGTGTCTGTTTTGGTGTTGTAGTTTTTATGCAAGTTGGTCGAATGGCAAGAAGCACACATCGTATTCCAGTTTTGTGCATTTCCAGTCCAATGCAACCAATCATGCGAAGGTATTTTTTGACCAGCATATTGGTTGAACCATTTTTTTTTGTTGACATCCCAGCTCAAGCGCGGTACTTGCATACGACCCCCAGGAAAATGAACTAGATATTGCTGTAATGGTTTGTATCCGAAGATATAGGCAACCTCAAAATCGTGAATTTTGCCATCATCTCCTTCCGTTTTTATATAAAATTTAGATCCTTTTTTATAAAAGTGGCTAGTAATTCCGTCAGCAGTTAATGTTACATTATTGAAGTCACCTTTTACAGTAGAATCATTGGGGAGTAACATCGACATATAATGGTCGGATTGTTTCCATTGGTGATGTTCAGTTGTATGACATTTTTTGCACGATTGATCGCCTACATAGGCATTATTGGAAGAGAGGACTTCGGTATATTCAGCATCTTTAGAACTGCAACTGTCTACGATAAAAACTCTGAAAATTATAAAGAGAATTAGAAGTATTAAAACAATAATTGATGATTTTTTGAGCATTTAGAATATGTTTGCTCAAAAATAAAGAATTATCGAATAGTTGCAAAGTGAATTTTAGTAATAATTTACTGGTATAGGTATTTTTTTTGCAAAAAAAAAGAGTGTTTGCAGGTACAAACACTCTTTCAGGGGGCATTATAAATTAATTACATTACGCTTTCTTTTCTGTTTTTGCAGCACAACAAGCTCTTTTAGTTTTGTCACAAGTTTTCTTTTCTTCAGCAGTACAAGTTTTGTGGTCTTTTGTACAGGCTTTTTTAGTTGTACTTTCTGTTTTTGTTGTGGTTTTTGGTTTGGTTTCTTGAGCATTAACATTCATTCCAATTGAAAATAATGCTACAGCTAAAATGGTTACTATATTTTTCATGTTAATTTAATTTTAAAGTTAGTTGTTATTTTAATGATTCAAATGTATTTTTTATTTTTAAAAATCAAATATCAATTAACTTTTTTATAACTAAAAACAGCTAATGTATTCAAAATGATTGCATAGGCAGTTATAATAGAAAACTGAGTTGTAATGTCCGAAAATGTGGCGCCTTTGAGCATTACCATTCGTATGATTTCTACAAAATAACGTATGGGATTGAACAATGTAATATTTTGTGCCCAATTTGGCATACTTTCAATGGGTGTAAATAGACCACTCATAAGTAAAAAAATAACCATAAAAAACCATGCGATAAACATAGCTTGCTGCTGGGTGTCGGTATGATTGGATATGAATAATCCGATGCCTAAAATAAGCAATAAATAGACAGCAGTAAAGGCATATATTAAACCCAAACTGCCCAACATTGGGACATTGAAAACAAATTTTGCAATTAGTAAACCAATAGTTAGAATAACCAAACCAAGTATCCAAAAAGGAAATAATTTGCCAATAATGAATTGGTATTTTCGGATTGGAGTGACGTTGATTTGCTCCAACGTGCCGATTTCTTTCTCCCGAACGATATTCATAGCCGAAAGAAAAAGAGTAATCATAGTCACTAAAAGAACCAAAATACCTGGAACCATATACGTTTTATAGTTCAACGTGTTGTTGTACCAAAAGGATGGAATGGTCACTATGTTTTGTGGTGCTACAATGGAACCGTCATTGTAGTGTAAAAGTTGACTTTGGATTTTTTGATTGTACGTTCCGATGATTTGCGAGATATAGACATTTTCAACTCCCGCCGAAGCTCCGTCAATAGCATTGATGCTTACGGAAAGTGTTGTGGTTTTATCAGTAATGAGGTTGCGTTCAAAATGGGTTGGAATTTCGAGGATGATATCGACGTTTCCTTTTTGCATTTCGATATTGGCTGCTGATTTGGTGTCGAATTGGTTTACTATTTTAAAAGATTTAGAAGCCTGAAATTTACTGATGAGTTCTCTGGAAGCAGTAGAATGGTCGTGATCGATATACGAAAACTTTATATTTTGTACTTCAAAACTAGCTGCGTTGGATAAAATTAAAAGCTGGATAAGGGGTAAAACAAATATAATAGGCAACATTCCTTTGTCTCTAAAGATTTGTCTGAATTCTTTCTGGATGATGAATATAATGGTTTTCATTTTGATATTTTTTACAGCGAAGTTCTTTTACCGCAAAGGCGCAAAGACGCAAAGATGAAAGTGTTTTCAATGCTAAAGTATAAAGATTTCAGTTTTTTGATTTCTTTGTCTATTCTCTCTGCTCTATATTCTTTTTTCTTTTTCACTATTCTAGTCTAATTTTATATTTTTTGATGCTTAATGCTATAAAAAATACCGTCATCCCAACCAGAATTAATGTCTCTTTCCAGATGGTATGAACGGTGGCTCCTTTGAGCATGATGGCTTTGATAATGATGATGAACCATTTGGCCGGGATGATGTTACTCATGATTTGCAGTGGCAACGGCATACTCGAAATTGGGAAAATGAATCCCGACAATATAATTACGGGAAGCATCAATCCCGCCAAAGAAAACATCATGGCGGTTTGCTGCGATTGGGCAATGGTAGAGATTAAAATTCCCAGTGACAATGCGGTGATGATGAATAAAATACTTTCTAATGCCAATAAAAGCAAACTTCCTTCGATGGGCATTTTGAAGACAAAAACGCCCAGAAGTAAAATGATTGTCGCATTGATAATCGATAGAAAAATATATGGGAATACTTTTCCAATGACAACTTGAAAGGGTTTTATGGGCGAAACCAAAAGTACTTCCATGGTGCCCATTTCTTTTTCGCGTGTGATCGAAATGGAGGTCATCATGGCCGAAACCAACATCAAAATTACCGTCATCACGCCGGGTACAAAAGTAAAAACACTCTTGAGTTCGGGGTTGTAATAGAGTTGGGTTTGGGTTTGAATTTGGTAAACGGGTTTGTTGTTTGTATTGCTTTGCAGCGAATAGTTTTGCAAAATAGCGTTGATGTAATTGGTAATTGTATTGGCCATATTTGGGTCGGTGGCATCTGTGATGACTTGGACTTTGGCTACTTTTTTGTTTTGTAAGTTTTGGATAAAATCTTTCTCGAATACCAGGACGGCTTTGACTTTTCCGGTTCGAAAAGCGCTTTCGATTTGGGCTTCGTGTGTAATTTGATTTTGAATGTGAAAATATTTTGAAGCACTTATTTTATTGATTATTTGCTGGGTTTCGGTGTCTTTGGATTGGTCGAAAACAGCAATATTGACATTATTTATTTCATTGGTGATGGCAAACCCGAACAGCATAATTTGGACCATCGGCATTCCGAAAAGGATGAACATAGTACGTTTGTCCCGAAAAATGTGGTAGAATTCTTTTGTTACAAAACCGATGAATCTTTTCATTTTTTTTAAAATTGTTTAAAAGTTTAAAAGTTATTGAACCATTAAGGTATTAAGTTTATTAAGTTGCTCCCTTTCTTAATTTTCTTATTCTCTTAATGGTTTATTCTTTTATTTCCCCTTCGGGGATTAGGGGGCTTCAACATTACGAGCGAGTTTCAAGAATACATCATTCATAGAATCGACATGGTATTTTTGTTTTAAATTTTTTGGACTGTCAAGGGCTTCTATTTTTCCTTCGACCATGATCGAGACTCGGTCACAATATTCGGCTTCATCCATGTAATGTGTAGTGACAAATAGTGTGGTACCTTTGTGTGCTTCGGCGTAAATCATTTCCCAGAATTGTCGTCTTGTTATGGGGTCAACACCTCCTGTGGGTTCGTCTAGGAATACAATTTTGGGTTCGTGCAATAATGCTACCGAAAAGGATAATTTTTGTTTCCAACCTTGTGGCAGGGATTTTACCAATTTGTCCGCAACATCATGTAAGCCAAGTTCTTGAATTAATTGTGCTGTTTTTTCTTTGATTTGAGCACGGGACAAGCCATAAATTCCGCCAAAAAAAGTGATGTTTTCCTTGATAGTCAAATCGTCATACATCGAGAACTTTTGGCTCATATACCCAATACTTTTTTTGACCATTTCGGCTTGGTTTTTTACATCAAATCCCGCCACGATTGCCTCGCCAGATGTGGGTTTTGAAATCCCGATAAGCATTTTCATAGCCGTCGTTTTTCCGGCTCCATTGGCACCCAGAAACCCGAAAATCTCCCCTTTGTACACATCAAAAGAAATACTGTCGACTGCGGTGAAACTGCCAAATTCTTTAGTGAGGTTTTTTACGGTTATGATTTTTTCTTGGTTCATTTTTTATATAAATTACAAATCCATAAAAACATCTTCTATGGTTGGTATTGTTATTCGGATTGCTATTTCCGTATGTTTTTTTTCTTCTAAATATTTTTCTAATGCAGCAGGATCAAATTCTGTTTCTTTGTCAGTATAATGAATCGATTCCCCAAATGCATAAACACTGTATTGACTCGGATAATTTTTTAAATCGATTAGGAGCTGATATATATTTTTGGCTCGGACATCATAAATGGTTTTATCGTATTTCTCGATAATGTTTTGCGGAGAATCAATTTTCAAGATGCTCCCTTTTTGTATTAATGCAATTCGGTCACACAAAGCCGCCTCGTCCATATAAGGTGTTGAAACCAAAATAGTAATTCCTTTTTGTTGCAATCGCTTGAGCATTTGCCAAAACTCTTTTCGGGAAACGGGATCCACTCCTGTTGTGGGTTCGTCCAGAAAAAGCACTTTTGGTTTGTGAATTAAAGCACAGCACAAAGCCAGTTTTTGCTTCATTCCACCCGAAAGCGCACCTGCTCTCCGGTTTTTAAAAGGTTCTATCTGAATGTAAATGTCTTTGATTAAATCGTAATTTTCCTGAATGGTGGTGCCAAAAAGCGTCGCAAAAAAGGTTAAGTTCTCTTCGACCGACAAATCTTGATACAGCGAAAATTTCCCCGGCATGTAACCCACGCAATTCCGTAT